>Ga0307374_10004780_pt1 | contig 22385 bp, 9 predicted proteins | sample OX3MG_FD_202532 | JGI IMG/M metagenome (GOLD analysis project Ga0307374, IMG submission 202532) | Soil microbial communities from Risofladan, Vaasa, Finland - OX-3 | ecosystem: Environmental > Terrestrial > Soil > Coastal area > Acid sulfate soil | place: Finland: Risofladan, Vaasa | collected... | reverse complement strand
CCCCGGCGAGCGGCTTGCCGTCCGGTTCGAGAACCCGGCCACGGACGGTGACTGAGTCGTCGGCCCGGTCGGTCTTTGGCTTCGCGTCGTTCTCCGGCGGCGCGACGGACTCTTCGTCGGTTTCCGCGTTTTCGCCGAAGGTCACGTCGCCCAACTCTCTTGTCTCGCCGGGAGCGAGGGCCAGGTTGCCCGCCAGCGACTCACTGCCGAGCCCGCCGGCTTCAGCTTGTAGACCGTAATCGCATCCGGTCGGAACGTCCGTGAATTCGAACCGGCCCTGATCGTCCGTCGCGACGGGCGGGAGTTGTTTTCCGAAATCCTCGGTTGGACGCACCCAGGCGGCGATCGACGCGCCACTGACGGGGTCGCCGTTACGATCCAACAATCGCCCGCTGATTTTCGCGGATGGCTCGAGCATGATCGTCATCGCGCGCGATGGTTGATCGGCCAGCCGCAGCCGGACGACCTTGCCGAGGGTGCGCTGCTTGTGGTGGACCACGAGCGTTCGCGTTTCATCGGGGCCGAGATTGATGACGTCGAACGTCGACTTCTCGGCCGGTGACGCGACTTCGCCCTTCGCCGTCCGGCCGTCGACTTCAAAACCATCGAGCGGTTTGCCGTCAGGACCAACCACATTGACCGCCATCGTTTCGCCGGGGTCAATCGCCAGGTCGCAGACGACAGTCTGCGTACCGGCCGGCGGATTGATCTCGCTCATGGTGTCGGGCCACTTCTTGCCCGGAAGGACCGGATTGAAATACGTATCGAAAATGCCGTGCTCGTTGATTCCTTCAATCGCGTCCGCCCCGACCCCACGACGGTACGAGCGCACCATGCACTCGGCGCCGACAATGGCCCTTCCCGGCAACCCAACCAGGCGAAAACTGCCGTCGGGACGCGTGACGTACCGCTGTTGGAAGCCGTGGGCACGGCCCGAAGGACCGAACTCGGGCGTCGCCCTGGCGAATTCGTTTGACAAAAAGGGCAGATAGTGCAATCGCGCCGCGAGCGGCTCACCTGTGGTTTTATCGGTGACGCGGCCGGTAATCCAAACCCCGCGATGCAGATCGATGTCGACGGAAACCGGCTCTAGACCTGGCAGGTCAGGGATCTTGACTTCGCGCATGAGGTACGGCTGATCGTCGTTGGGTACGGCCAGCAACACGTTTCCTGTTCCCTTGGGCATGCCGGTCAAACGATAGCGGCCTGCTTCGTCGGTGACGGCGCGAAACACGCGCTCGTTGACGTAGTTACTGCCGGCAAACCTCCAGCTTTCGACGCCGACGCCCGCAAGCGACCGGCGGGTCTCCGCGTCGCGGACGACGCCCGCGATCGGTTGCGTCGGTGGCGCCGCAAGCTCGAAGTCGGCGCCGTACACGCTTTTGGTTTCGTCCGAATTCGGACTGGTTTTCCGCAATACGGTCCCGAACCGCCGTGTGACGACGTGACCCTCGCAATAGGCAATCGTCGGCCCCGTAAAGGACAGACTCGCCACGCGCTCGCGCCCCACGCCCGCCAAGCGGAAGCGACCATCAGTTCCGCTGACGGTGCGAGGAAACCCGCCGTCGAACTGTGGCAAATAGCCATCCAGATTTCGCGCGGCGGTCTCAGGAAGCTCGCCCCTCCCAACGGCCGCCAGCCAGGCATCGAGGTTTTCATCCTTTGCCGTAAGGATGCTCCCGATTTTCACGGTGACGCCTGCGACGGGGTTGCCTTCGAGGTCAACGACGCGGCCCGTGATAGGCACGTCGTCGGCGACGAGTCGTAGCGTCGGTTCATTGCCGGCCGGAATGTCGCGCCAGGTGACCCAGCCCGGACCGAATCCCTGCGCGATTGCCACGACGTCCGTGTGCTTCCATTGATCCGTCCCAGCGAGGTCGACGTTGAATTGTGACTTACGGAAGGAAATGGTAAACCGGCCATCGGCGGCGCTATGGGTTTCCGCGAGCGGCGAGTGCGGAATGTGCGGCTCCCAGTACGCGCGAACGGCGAGAATCCTCGCACCGGCCACCGGTTTGCCCTGCGGATCGAGCACGTGCCCGGAAACGGTCACGACGTCGCTATCGGGTACCAACGGCGCGCCAGTCGAACCCAAAGATGGCTGGGCCACGGCGGCGGGGCGGAGCGATTGCAGGGAGAGCAGGGCGACCGCCGCAAGCGTCGCCACGACGATCGTGAGACGACGGCGACGGGAACAACGCAGCTCGACCAGACCGCCCTGTAGCAGGCGCAGCACGCGGCGCTTGAGCTGCGAGGGTCGCTCCCAGAGCGCCAGCGAACCGGCCATGCCGCGCGGCAAGCGCTCAGGGGAGCTACGGGCCCAGCTCAACAGGACTTCGGCGTACTCGAAGCGGTCGCCGCGGCTCGCCGCCGCGGCGTCGGCCAGCTCTTCCTGGGCGTCGCGGACCACCCGCCGTAGCCACCAAAACAGCGGCTGCACGGCCAACAGCGGCAGCAACAGCCGCGACAGGGCCAACAGCCATAAATCGCCATGGTGGATGTGCGCCCACTCGTGCGCCAATGCGGCCGCGACACGGTACGCCGGCCCGCTCGATACGAACTCGTCGGGCAAAACGATGGCCGGCCGCGCCAGCCCCATCGCCAGCGGCTGGTTCACGTCGCCGCTCGCCAGCAACAGCGGCCTGCGCCGCGCGCCGACGATCACGCGGTCGACAATCACACGGTCGACGATCACACGGTCGCCAATCAGACGGTCGAGCAGTTCCACCAGTGCCGCCGGCGCCGGCCGGCCGCGCCGGCGCAATCGGGCGGCCTGCACGATTCCTAACAACAGCCAGGCGCACGAGAGCGCAGCGGATGTGGCGATGAGCGCGCCGGCGGCCAGCGGCCAATTCACCCGCGGCATCGCGGCGGATGGTTCGATCTCGGCCGGAACCGTCGGCGCCGGCGCCACGGAAGATTGGTCGAGGCCGTCGGCCGCCTGCCCGATCGGCGAGAATTCCGCCGGCCGGCGAAGCCACATCTCAGCCGAGTCGGCCGCGTCGCGCGGCGCGGACGGCCCCGCAGTGTTTGCGAATTCCAAGCGATCCTGGGCCCTCGAGTCGTCCGTGGGATTGTCGACCTCCGTACTGCCGACCGCCGTACTGTCGGCCGTCATGTGGGCCGGCAGCCAGTGGGCCCTGGGCCAGCCCGGCAGCGACGTGAGCAAGGCCAAGAGTAGCAGTCCGACCGAGGCCGCCCAGGCCAGGGCCACCCGGTGCGCAGGCTGCCGCAGGCACACCAGCGCGGCGCACACCGCGCCGAGCAAAAGCGCGGCCAACAGTTGAAAGTCGATCGCCCACCAACCGAGTGCTTCGAGCCATGCGTGCATTTGCGTGCTCCTCAATTGCTCTTGTAGCGGAACTCGTGAGAGTTCCGATTGCCGCCCCAAGAGTCGGAATTCCGTGGGGCAGGTTTCCAACCTGCCATAAATTCTTGTAGCGGAAACTCGTAAGAGTTCCGAATCACACCTCGCGGGTCGGAATTCTCACGAATTCCGCTACGTCCATATGATCACTCCGCGAGTTTCGCGGGTGGTTATTTTTCGTTTTTTGCTGGTACGCGTTTGCGTACCTGTCGTTTGGCCCCAGCGATCATCCGCTCCAGCTCGTCGAGCTCGGCCACCGTCGGCTGGCGCGATTCGAGCGCTCGGGCCACGTATTCGCCCATCGCGCCGTCGAAGACCTGGTCGAGAAAACCGCCGGCCAGGTCCATGAGCGTCGACTCGCGTTCGACCAGGGCGAAGTACAGGTAGGCCTTGCCGGCCTGCTCGTGCCCGACCTGCCCCTTTTGCTCCATGATCTGCAACATCGAGAGCACGGTGGTATAGGCCAGGCTGCCGTCCTGGGGCCGCAGCGCGTCGTAGATTTCGCGGACCGTGGCCTTGCCTCGCCGCCAGACGATCTTGAGGATTTCCAGTTCACGGCCGGTGGGGACAGGCAGGCTCATGCGTCGTTCCTACGAGACGAATAGTAATAACTAGACGTATCGTACTAAGAGTCTAGTAGAAGTCAAGAGGCGGGGTGAAATATTTTGAACGATTCGCCGGAAGGGCGGGATTCCGCCGGAACGGATTACGATTCAGGACAGAAACATGCTGACAGAAAAATAAGGCAGGGAAACGGTTGGGCCACCGTTCGGCGCGGCCGTTCGGCTCTGCCTCTTCCCATTTTTCCGTCGACATTTTTCTGTCGTCCTTCCTCGTCCGTCGTTCCATTCGAATGAACCGGGCTCGCCCGTCATTCTTGCGATTTCATCACGACGTCGCCAAGGTCCCGCGTCTCGCCGGGCTTGAGCACCACGTCGCGCGCCAGAGGGAGGGAGGCCTGTCTGTTCCTGACCGAAGGGCGGAACTGGTACTTTACGCCCGGAATCAGCCGTTCGATCGTGAAACGCCCGTCCTGGCTTACCTTGACTTGCGGGATCGGAGGTTCCAAGGCCACCACCTGCACGTCAGTGCGCGGCTCGCCATCTTCACCAACGACGCGGCCGCTGACCGTCGCCCAGGGCCCGAGCGCGACGACCAGCGGGTCGTCGCCCTCCGCCGCGATTTTGGCCAGGACGATCAAGCGGCGGGCTTGGTGCTCGAACAATAGCATTCTTGTCTCGCCCGGGGCGAGATGTTCGACCGTGAACTGCGGGCCCTCGAGCGTCGTGCTGCCATCGGAGGAGGGCATCAGGCCCCGGCGCCATTGGGCGCCCTCCAACGGTTGGCCGTCGGAATCGACGACGGTGCCGGTCCGGCGCAGGCCGGGGTCGACCTGAACGTCGCAATGGACGCTTTCGGCGCCTGCGGTCGGTTCAATCGCCGCCAGCGCGTTGAATTCGTCCGGACGCAAGTTACTTGGGTTCGTCGAGAACGAGCCATCGAAGTTTTTGCGACCCTCGATCGCCGCGGAGCCGATGCCGAACGCGTTCCGGGGATTCGCCCGGACCGCGATCACGCCGCGGCCCGGGAACGCGAGCACCCGGTACGCGCCGTCTTTCGTCGTCTTGACCTGAAACGCGTCTTGCCCAAGACTCCGGCCCTTCTCTTGCACGAGCGGGTCGTCGGCCCAGACGAAATACATGACGTCGGCCTGCACGCCTTCTCCCGTTTCCTTGTCGGTCACGCGGCCCTCGACCCAAACGCCACGCGCCATCGCGAAGTCGAGCTTGACGACGTCGCGGGCGTGTTCCAAGTCGGCCTCGAGCGTGGCCGCCAGGTACGGCACTTCGGGACCAGATACGGCGATCATGGGCGTCGGCTTGACGCGCGTCGGCACGCCGAACAATTGATAGCGGCCCAAAGTATCGGTGGTCGAGCGGAAACGGCCCAACGCGCCGTCCAGCTCGTTGCGCCGCTCGGCCCGAACCGTCACGCCCGCCACCGGCTCGCCGGTGGCCCGATCGCGGACGACGCCCTCGATCCGGCAGCCCGGCGTCGCCACGTGCTCGAACGTCGCGCCGTAGTCGATGACATCGTCGAGTGGGTTCAAGTACATCGATGCATCGTCCCGCGAGTGCGCGGGCACATGGATCGGCGCGCCCGGACGGGTCATCACCTGGCAATAGGTCGACGCCAACCCGTTTCCTTCGATGATCAGGTTCAGCACGCGTTCGGCGCCCCCCGCGTCGAACTCGAAGCGGCCGTCGCCGTCCGTGACGAACGGGTACCTCAACAATTCGCTGTCAATCGAGTGGGGCCTGGGGATTTGTCGGCTCAGGTGTTCGATGTGTGCCCGATTGAAGTCCTGGAAGTCTTTCGCGTCGCGAACCGCCGCCAGCCAATGGTCGAGCGAGCCGCCGTCGGCGGCGACAGGCACGTGTACCGTTCCCGCTCGCACCTTGGCGCCCACCGCCGGGCGGCCCTCAAGATCGAGCACACGCCCGCGCACCATGAGCGGTTCGCGGGTCACCGGCGGCGCGCGGGCCTCGGCCTTGAGATCGCCCACCTCCTTGGTCTCGCCCGCCGCGACCATGAATCGCTCTCCGACAACTTGATGGCCGTCGAGCAGCGAGTACTGACGGCCGGGCACGAGGCCATCAATTCGGAATTTGCCCTCGTCGTCGGTCATGACGGTGGGCCGGGTGGTCACCGCGAGTGCCACCGGCGTCTTGGCCAGCGGTTGGCCGGCGGGGTCGATCAACCGTCCGACGACCGAGCCGCACGGCCCGAGCCGCACGATCAAAGGACCGGGTTCGTCACCTTCGACGATCCGCAGCGTGCCCAGGTTGCGACCGCGGTGCGTAAAAACGAGATTCCGGGTGCGTCGCGGGTGGATCGCCAAAACCGTGAACTTCGGCGTGGCAAGTTCCGTCTGGTGTACACGGACATCGTCCAGCCCGATCACCGTCGCGCCGGCCAACGGCTCGCCGTCGGGGCCCTGTACGCTGCCGGCGATCGTCCGTCCCACCTCGAAGGTCGCGTCCTGCGTGAGCGACTCGGCATCCCGCCCCGGGTTGATCAGCACGAGCTGATGGTATCGCGTCTGCAGTAATTCCGCCCAGTTACCTGAGCGTTCACTCGCCACCGGCAGAGTCTGGTTTACGCCGCTGGAGTGCCATTCGTAGTAGAACTTGTCGGCGTCGAGGTGGAAGAAATCCACCAGGTCTTGGGGCGTAACGAAGGCTTGGGCGTAAAACGGCCGGTCGTCCTGGCCCAAGGGAGCGGCGCGAAATGCGAGCACGCCGGGGCCGGGCAACACGGGAACCGAATAACTTCCGTCGGCCCGGCAAGTCGCCGACGCCCAAGGCTGTTCGCGTTCGAACGGCCCCAACCCACCGACGTGGACGTTGGGCTTGAGCGGGAAGTACTCGACTCGCGCCTGGTTGGGCTCGCCAGTGGGTCGCACGGTCACCCGGCCTTGCGCCGGAATACCGCTCCGCAACTCGAAATCGGCCGTGAGCGGCCCGGTGCCGGGCGCGTCGGCGAGCTGCGCGCTGGCGCCGAAGTAGGGCAGGCCCTCGGGCAGAACCATCACCGAATACTGCTTGCCTTTGGCGACCTCGACCAGTTCATAACGACCCTGGTCGTCGGTTTCGTCCTCAGAGGCGATCGCAGAACCGCCAAGTGGCGCGGGGAACCCACCTGCCAGACGGTCTTGGAACACGACTTTCACGGCCGCGATCGGCTTGCCGGTGGCCAGATCGCGGATGGTGCCGACGATCTTGCGGTTCGCGGCGCCTGGATTGTCACCCTCGGCGCGCTGTGGCGGCTTCGGCTGCGATTCATCGTTGGGCTTGAGTTGGCCCGGCTGCTCAGTGCCCGGCTTGGGTTTTTCATTTCGCGGCGGAGTGGCAGGCGGCTTGATCGCCCGATCGCCGAGATCCTTGGTTTCGCCCGCCGCGACGGCAACTCCGTCGGCCACGAAGCGAATTCCCATGATCCCCGGCTCGCGCTCGCGCAACAAGTCGTATTTGAGGCCCGGCACCAGGCCTTCGGCTCGGAACCGTCCCTCGGGGTCGGTCTTGACCGTGAATTCTGGCGACGCGATCCGGTGCCGCCCGACCGAAATCACGCTGCCGGCCAGCGGTTCTCCCTCGGCGTCGAGCAGGCGGCCGACGACCGCGCCGCAAGACTGCAAGCCGACCACCAGCGGTCCCGGCTCGTCACCGGCCATGTCGAGGTGGAAGCCGAGCCGGCGCTCGCGGTGCTCGAAAATCAGAACGCGGCGGCGGCGCGGGTTCAACGCCAAAACGGTGAACTCGGGCGTTTCAAGGCGCTCGGGTTTCGATAGCGAGTTGTCCAGACCACGCACGAGCACGCCGGCCAGTGGCTCGCGGTCGGGTCCCTCCACACGGCCTGCCACCGTGCGCCCGACCTCGATCGTCGCATCTTGCGTCAATTCTTGCGCGTCTTCGGCCGGATTGATCAGCACGAGCTGGTTGTACATCGATTGCTGCAACGTTGGTGAGGCGGGCAGCGTCTTGTCATCGGGATCCATTCCCTTGCGAAAGAATTGGCCGGCGTCCTTGTGGAAGAATTCCTCCAGGTCTCGCGGGGTAATCAGCGCGCTCGAATAGAGCCGGTAATAATCGGGGCTTACGGGACCGGCCCGGAACGCGAGCACGCCAGGACCGGGCAACACGGGCAAGGTGTAGGCCCCGTCGGGCCCGCACTCCGTGGACGAGCGTCCGTGGCCGCCCGGGGGTAGTGTGCCAAGCTTGGCGATGTGCTCGTTGGGAAGCAGCGGATAATAGTCGACTTGCGCCTGGTTGGGCGCGCCCGAGGGTTGCGCCGTCACGCGCCCCCGCGCCGTGATTCCGCGGAGCAGGGTGAATTCGACCGTGAGCGGCTCGAACCCCGGCGTGTCGTCGATTTGCAGGCTTGCGGCGAAATAGGGCAGGCCGCCCGGTATGACTTCAACGAAGTGCCGCTTGACCTTGGGCTCTCCGAGCAACGCGAAGCGTCCCTCCTCGTCGGTCTTCGAGAAATTCATGTTCCTTCCACGCACCTTCGCGCCCACGACCGGTTCGCCGGTCTCATGGTCGCGCACCGTGCCGACGATGGGCCGCGCTGGAGCCGCGAGGTAGTCGAACGTCGCACCATAGGCACGATCAGGCAATGGCGACATCTGCGCCCCGGGCGCCCTGACGACCGGCTCGCACTCGCGCGTCATGACTCGGATGGACGCCCATTCGATGCCGGGCGCTTCGACCGCCAACTCGACGAGCCGCTCTGCGCCGAGTCCGCTCAGCGTACAGCGCCCCTCGGCGTCGGCGACGATCTCGTCGGGAACGCCGGGGAGCTTGGCGCGGACACGTTGGAAAGCGCCGCCCGGGGCGCCGGTGCGTAGGCCCTCAATGAACGCGTCCAGGTTGCGCTCGGGGATGCTAATCTGCCGTAGCCGAACTTTGGCCCCGGCGACCGGCTTGCCTTCGAGCGTGAGCACCCGGCCGTGAATCGGCACGTCGTTGACCAAATGGATGGTCAGGTTTCCATCGCCGTCGGGCTTAGCCGCATCAACCCATTCGAGGCCGAAACCCTCCGCGGTTGCCGTAATGCTTGCCATCGACCAGGGATTGGGCATGTACGACGTGTCGAGCCGCGACTTGTCGACACGGAATTCGAATCGCCCCTCCGCGCCGCTGGTGCCCAGCAATTGCGGTTCGAGCGCTTTGCGGTTGGGGTACGACAGGTAGAGCTTGGCCCCGGCGAGCGGCTTGCCGTCCGGGTCCTGCACGCGGCCGCGGACGGTAACAGAGTCGTCGGCCGGGTCGGTCTTTGGCTTCGCGTCGTTCTCCTGCGGCGCGTTCGCCGCGCCGTCGGCTCGATCTTCCTGGCCGCGCTCCGGCTGTTTCGTCTGCGATTCAACCTTGGGCTTGGATTGGCCCGGCTGCTCAGTGCCTAGCCTGGGTTGTTCATTGCGCGGCGGAGCGGCCGGCGACTTGGTCGTGACATCGCCCAGGTCCTTGGTTTCGCCCGCCGCGACGGTGAATTTGCAGATTTCGGCCGACGACTTGTCCGGCTTGTATTCACGATACAAATAGTATTCGAGCCCGGGAACCATGCCTTCCAAGCGGAACCGCCCCTGGCCGTCGGTCGTGAGCGTGAACTCGGGAGGCCAAACCACATGGTTCGCGGCGCCTAAAATCGGACGGCTGGCCAGCGGCGTTCCCCCAGGGTCGAGCAACCTGCCGACGACTGTGCCGCACGGCTGCATGCGAATGGCGAGCGGCCCCGGGTCGTCGCCGGCAATGATTGTGTGGAAGCCAAGTCGCCGCTCGCGGTGCTCGAAAACGAGCAAGCGGCGCCGCCGCGGGTTCAAAGCCAAAACGGTGAAGTCGGGCGTTTCAAGGTTCATCTTCGATGACGAATTGTCCAGTCCACCCACACGCGCGCCGGCAAGTGGCTCGCCGTCGGGTCCGCGCACGCTGCCCGGCACCGTGCGCCCGACTTCGAGCGTCGCGTCTTGTGTCAGCGTTTCCGCAGCTTCGGGCGGGTCGATCAGGACAAATTGGTTGTACGTCGCTTGCTCCAAGACGTGTACCTCTCTACCCGGCCCGACCGTCAAAAACTTCGGGTACTCGCCGGTTAGCGTGTTGCTGGCGTGGTCCGACGCTTCTGTTGAGGGGTGGAAGAATTCGTCGGCGCTGCGATGAAAAAACTCCGCGATATCTTGGCGCGTGATCAAGGCGGGGGCGTACAGCCGGTAGTAGTCCGGGACATGGCCGCGAAAGGCGAGCACGCCGGGTCCGGGCAGCACGGCCAGGGTGTAACTGCCGTCAGGCCGGCAATCGGCCCATGAGTGCCCTACGTGGTGCCGGGCGCGATCCGCCGGGAGCTTGGCCACGTGCTGGTTGGGACGCAGCGGGAAATACTCGACGTACGCCTGGCTCGGCGCGCCGGAAGGCTGCGTCGTGACACGCCCCGTCATGCGAATTCCCCGTTCGAGCTGGAAGTCGGCCTCCAGCGGCTCGAATCCCGGCGTGTCGACTAGCTGCGCGCCGGCGGTAAAGTAGGGCAAGCCATCGGGCACGACGCTGAGCGTGTACTGTTCGGCCTTGGCGCACCCCAGTAACTCGAACCGGCCATTCTCGTCGGACTTCGGGACGTGTTGGGTGCGGCCCCGGATCGTCGCGCCGGCGACCGGATCACCGGTGGCGCGATCGCGCACCGTGCCGACGATCGGCCGCGAGATGGGCGCGAGGTAATCGAACGTGGCCCCGTAGACCCGATCGGGCCGACCCCGTCGGGCCGTGACGACCGGTTCGCACTCTCGCGTCATGACCCGGATGAACCACCATTCGATGCCCGGTCCCTCGACGGACAGCTCGACCACTCGCTCCGCGCCGAAACCGCGCAAAGTGAACCGCCCCTCGTCGTCGGCGAGCACCTCGTCGGGCACGTCGGGAAGCCTGGGTTGCTCGCGCGCTGGGCTTCGACTGTTGGTCGATGTGCGCAGGAATTCGACGTAGGCATCGAGGTCTTGTTCCGGGATCTTGAGCCCGCGCAGCCGAATTTTGGCCTCGGCGACCGGTTTGCCTTCGAGCGTGAGCACGCGACCGTGAATCGGCACGTCGTTGACCAGTCGGACGATCAAGTTTCCATCGCCATCGGGCTTTGCCGCATCAACCCATTCGAGGCCGAAACCCTCCGCGGTTGCCGTAATGCTTGCCATCGACCAGGGATCGGGCATGTACGACGTGTCGAGCCGCAACTTGTCGACACGGAATTCGAATTGCCCCTCCGCGCCGCTGTTGCCCAACAATTGCGGTTCGAGCGCTTTGCGGTTGGGGTACGACAGGTAAAGCTTGGCGCCGGCCAGCGGCTTACCCTGCGGATCGAGCACGCGGCCGCGGACGGTGACCGCCTCGCTGGCTTTGGTCGCGGCAATTCCGTCGTCGCCGCCCTTGGGCGCAACTCGTGGCGGCGGCGATTTCGGTTTTTCGTTCGCATCCGACTGATCATCGGTGTCCGCCTTCGTCACGGGCTTGGGTTTGCCTCCCAACGTGAAATCGCCGAGGTCTTTTGTCTGTCCGGAACCGACCGAGAAGCCGCCGCCGTAGAGTGATCGGAAAACACTGCTGCCAGGACCGGATCGGTCCACTTCGTACGGCTGACCCGGAACGAGCTCGTTGGTGCGGAATCGCCCGTTGGCGTCAGTCACCGCGAACACCGCTTCCGAGCCACGCTTTGCTCCCACGGAATAAAACCAGACGTCCATCGCGGCGAACGGAGCGCCGTGCTCGTCGAGGATGCGTCCAACCGCCGCGCCGCACGGCTCGAGCGGAACGACAAGGCGTTCGGACTCGCCGCCGTCAATCACGCGATAGGCGCCCAGCCGCTTTTCCTTGTGGTGGAAACCGAGCTCTCGTCGCACGCCGGGCCGCAGCGCGGTGACGGCGAACTCCCCGCTCCTCAAAGTCTGGGAGCCAATGCACCAGTTGTTCAAACCGTACGCGGTGACACCGGCCAAGGGCTTACCATCAGGGCCGACCACCTGCCCGCCCAACGTGCGGCCCCGCTCCAGTTGCACCTCAAGCGGCTCAGGCGCCGCGCCGTCAACCGGGCTGATCAACACCACGCGCGCACTGCCGGAAGAACCGATGACGTGTGAAAATCTGGATTCTTCTTTTACTTCCGGCAAATGCGCCAAAGGGCTGTGCTCGGGCGACTGCTCGTAGAGCTTGACCAGCTCCTCGTAGGTTACTGTGATGGGCGCGTAACACTCAGGGTCGACGCCGGGAAAACCGAACCGCAGCGCGCCCGGACCGGCCGCGACGACGATCCGCCAGGTGCCGTCGGCGCGGCAATCCGCGTAGCCGTTCAAATCGGCGGGCCGCTCGACGAGCGCGGCCACGTGGACATTGCGAGGCAACGGTTCGTAGTGGACGCGCGTCGGCAGCGGCAGGCCCGTCACGCTGTCGACGACGTGGCCTTGCATGGCGATGCCCCGCGCCAGACCGATGTCTTGGACCAGCGGACCAAGTCCCGGTGCGTCGGCGAGCTCCGCCTCGGCGAAAAAGTAGGCCGGGCCGTCGCCGGGTGGTTGCACGCGGATTCGGTAATCCGCCTCTTTCTTGCACCCAAGCAGCTCGTAACGCCCCTCGCGATCGGTCGTGGCCATGAACGTCGTCGCCGTGCTTCTGACGTTCGCCCCGGCCACCGGCTCGCCCGTGGCCAGGTCGCGAACGACACCGGCGATGGTACGCGCGGGCGTTGCCAGGTTCTCGCAGTTGGCACCGTAGAGAACGCGCGCGGGGCGCGCGCGCAGCGGGGAATCGGCTCCGGGAACGGGCCCGCGGACGGTGTCGGAAACGGCGGTCGTGGCCTCGAACGTGGTGTGGTGAATGCCCGGACCACGCACGTGCAACTCGACGACGGTGTCGGGTCCGATACCGCCCAAGCGGAAACGCCCGTCGGCCGCCGTCACGATCTTGGCCGGTTGACGCGGCAACGGTCCCCCGTCCTTGCACCACTGGAGGAGCCCGCGGCCGTTGACGACGTCGTCCAGGCACAAGGCCATATTCTCGCGCGAATAGCTCTCGATGCGTTACACGCGCAGCTCGGCGCCGGCCAGTGGCCGGCCGTCGGGCTCGAGCACGCGCCCCTGGATGATTTTTTCTTCGGGAAGCCGCAGGAGTACGTCGAGCTTGTCGCCGGCGTTATGTAAATGATCCCAGTCGGCGGCGTAGCCGTCGGCAACGGCGATCACGAACATGTCGGGCTTGCCCCTCACTCGCTCGTCGAATTGGGGCTGGTCGAACGAAAACCGAAAACGTCCGCCCTCATCGGTCTTGGTTACTTCGCGCGGTGGATCGGGGTCGAACACGTACTCGGCGATATAAACTGCGGCGCCCGCTAATGGGCGGCCGTCGCGGTCGACGACGCGGCGTTCGGTGTGGCGGCGGCATCCTTTGCCGGGTCGGCTTGCGGCTCGGCCGCCACTGGGTTCGCGCCTGCGCCAAGCCAGCCCGACAAGCACGTGCCCATGGCGCCGGCCAGCACGATCGCCGACAGCGTGGCGCGGCTGGTGCGCGTCGACAGCGCCCGCGATGTGTCGAGTATCCGCTGCACGCGGCGGCCCAACGACGAACGGAACGTGACGATTCCCACGCCGGCTGTGGCCAGCGGCCAATCGGCCTGGAATCGCCCGGCCACCTCGACCAACTCGGCGGCGTAGTCGGCGCGGTCGGCGCCGTGCGCGACCACGTAGTCGTCGCACACGTCATCGGCCACCTGTTCGCCGCGGCGGACCAATAACGTCAGGAGCGGCTGAAACCAGAGTGCCGACGCGGCCACGCGGCCGATGAGGTTCCATAAGGCGTCGTGCCGCGCCAGATGGGCCAATTCGTGGACAAGCACGTCGACGCTGACCACGCTACCGACGCCGGTACCGACGGCCGCCGTTGCTGCGTTCCCCTCTTCCCCTCGTCCCCTATTCCCCTCTTCCTCATATGCGCCCGCAACACCACCGGGGGGCTTACGCCGGGGCACCCGCGGAGTGGGTCGGCTCGCCAGGAGGTTGCTGCCCACGTCCGGTAATAAGATCGCCGGCCGCCACCAACCGACCAGGCACGGGCTTGGCAGCCGGCTGGTGAGCAACACCGCCGGCGGTTTCACGCCCAATGCCGTGGCCAGCCCGCGGCAGGTTTCCAGCGTCGCCGCGTCGGCCGGCCGCGCGCGGCGACGCGTGAGCGACATCAGCAGGTGCGCCACGGCCAACCGCGCGAGCATCAGGCCTGCCACCACGAACCAAACGGCGGCCGAAACCGCGTAGACGATGGTGATTGCGCTCGTTGCCTCCCTTGGTGGGCCGCCGGCTTGCGCCGGCCGGGCAACTCCGGCGTCGGTCATCGTCGGAGTCGTTCCGATGGGCGGACGTGCTAGCGGACTGGTGGGGGCGATTTGCCGTTCGTCTGAGTTGTCGAGCGCCGGCCCGGTAGGCTCGAAATCGGCGAAGGGCGCGCGTTCGCGCGGCGCCGGCAGGGGATCCGGCCCAATGGTCTTGACGATCGGCCGGGCTGCGGCCGTCGTTTGGGGCAAGCTGACTCGAAGACCGTTGACGCCGGCCGCGGCCAGCGCCCACGAAGCCAACGGAACCAACAGCACGGCGACCAACGTCGCGCGGAGGACCGTCGATTCGACCGCCGCGCCACGGCGGCGGAAGCAGCGTGCCGCGACGATTCCTGCCGCGGCCAGCACCGCCGACTGCACCAATAAGTTCACGGCGACGGTGGCCGACGCCTGAAAAAAAGGTGCGTAACTCGCGAGCAAGTCGCTCAAGATCATGACAATCGCTCCCAGTTAGGTAGGTTAGCCTTTCAGGCTGACAGTATCCACTCGGAATTCGGATGGTCCCCGAGGTTCGTGTCAGGCTGGAAAGCCCGACCTACGTTTTTTTCTGCCTGATCAATCGTTCGATCTCGGCCATTTCCCGGCGGCTGATGCGTTCTTCCTTGAGCAAGTAGGCCACCAGGCCGCCGACCGAGCCTCCGAACACGCGCTCGACCAGTTCCCGCGTGGCGCGGTGCTTGACTCCCTCCTCGGCGATCAACGGAAAAAAGACGAACGTGCGGTCTTCGACGTCGTGCGCGACGGCCTGCTTGGCTTCCAGCTTTCGCAACAGCGTCTGCACCGTGCTGTGGGCGATCGCCGGGCGACCGGCCGCCGCCGCGTCGTGGTTCAATGCCTCGGTGATTTCACGGGCGTTGGCGCGGCCGCGTCTCCAGAGCACCCGCATGATATCGAGTTGCACGCGTCCCAGCCCATGTTTAACTAGCCGAGCGGCCGTCATCGCGATCCATCTCCAAGTCGTTGCCCGCTTGAATCGACTGAAGTAAATTTACCAAGGTAAACTACATTGTCAAGACGTGGCGGCGCGGAATCTCGTCGGATCAATTACCCCGTCGCATTCTGTAGGGAACGCCCTCTCCCGGCGCACCGGGATTCCGTGTGCTGCAAGACGACGTCGCACCCGCTTCCCGGAACGCCACGGAGGGCGTTCCCTACAGAGGCTGTCCCGTCGTAGGATTGGGTCACTGTGGAGGGAACCATCGCCAGGGTTGTGCCGCCGGCGATTCGTCGACATCGCGATCGTTCTCACGCTCGTCGGACGTTTCTCCATCGTCCTCCTCGCCTTCGTCGTCGAGGCCGATCATCGCGGGGGCCGGCCCATCGACTCGGACCAGGTAATGGCCGCCGAGAGCGTTGATCTGGCTGGCGATCAGGCGCGCTTTTTCGAGGGACTCATTCGGCCCCCGGATATAAAGCGGTTTTCCATCCTTGCCGAATTCCAATTCGTCCGGGCAAAGTGATGGATCGATGCCTACCAGCATGAGGCGCGCCGCGCGGAAGTCGCGGTGCGGCGCGAAGCCGAGCGATTGGGCGTAATCGGCGGCGCAATGCACGAGCTTCGAAAAATACTCGGGCGTGACTTCCCGCAACCGGCCGTGGGCCTCGATCTTGTCGATCAACGTCTCGTACTCGGCGCTCCCCGTCACTCGCCAAAAGGCGTTCTTCACGCCGAGGCAAAAAACGTCGACGAGGAACACACCGCAGGCAATTTTGCCCGCCGGAGCCCGCCGGGCAATGACCAATTGGCCAAGACCGTTGTTCCACAGGCCCTCCGGCACCAAGGTCGCCAGGATCGGCCAGGAGTCGGCTTCTCCGAGCGAAATCATCGGGTTGTCGGACGTGACCCGAGCCAGTTGCCGTCGCTTCTGGTCGCGTTTGGCCTTCTGCTTCGCAAGACGCTTCTGTTGACGTGCTCCGTGTTGTTTTGACATCGGCGACTCCTTTCCAGTCATTCGAGTTTCGTGGGGCAGGTTTCCAACCTGTCATAAAAGCCTGCATGGCAGGTTGGAAAACTGCCCGCTTGGTCGCGCTGCGCTCTTTATTCTATTATCACTTTGCCGCGACGGGCGCCAAGATCAGCCGCCGACGGGTTCGACCGATTCACCGCTACTTGGCGACCTGCCCCACTCTGGACCCAGGGCGTCGGGCAATTCGCGAGAATTCCCAAACGCGCGCTGCAATTCGGAACTCTCACGAGTTCCGCTACGGGCAGGCTATTTCGACAGTTCCTTCAAGTACACGTACAGATCGGCCAGGTCTTTGTCGTTGACGTCGTTCAACAGGCCGGTCGGCATCAGCGATTGACGGCTGGGACGGGTGCTTTGAAGGTCGTCGCCGGTGACACGGATGGTGGTGTCGGGACCGGTCTGCAAGAGCAGCCCGTCTGCCGAATCGTAAACCAACAGGCCGTGATGGACCTGGCCCGCCCGCGTGGCGACGAGTGTCGTCTGGTACAACGGCGAGACGTCGCGGCGGGGGTCGACGATGGACGCGAATAGGTCGTCGCGCGAAAAGCGGCGCGCGGCGCCGGCCAGGTCGGGTCCCAACCTGCCGCCGCCCGTGTGGCAGCGGTTGCAGGAGCGCTTTTCGAACACCAATTTGCCGCGCGCGCGGTCGCCGCGCTCCCAATCGACGCCCGCCAGCCGTTGCCCCCACGCGGCCGCATCAGCGCCGCCGAAACCGGCCAGCGTCTTGGATTCCTTGGGGTGCGTTTTGGCGAACCACTCGAAACACATGGCGTACGCGGCCGCCAGATCAGCGCCCTCGGGATCAGGAACTTCGAAATTTTCGCCCGACCATACCGACAGCAGCTTCGCCAGCGCCCGCCGCACGGGCTGTTGCTCCGGCGCGGCGCAATACGCCTTGAGCGTCCGCAGCGCGGCGGCCAGTTCGGCCGCCGTGGCCGGCGTGCCGAGCGAGGCCAGCGCGTCGGCGGCCCGGGAAACAACATCCCCCTGCGGAGAAGCCAAGGCTTCAACCAGCCGCGCGCGATCTTCCGGCCTGGCTCGCGCGGCAAGCGCCAGGGCAATCGCGTCGCGCAGGCCGAAATCGTTCCATTGCTCGCGCAGCACCGGCAGACACTCTTCGTCCGCTAGCGACGCGACGACGGTAACAAGCTCCGGCGTCCAATGCGGTTCGTTGTCGTCATCAGGCGCGACGGATTGTGCGACTTTGAGCAACCTCCGTGCCGCGTGCTGCCGTTCGTCACCCCGCAGGTGGGCCGCGAACAGGCTGTGCGCCGGAAGTCCCAAGCCCGGCGATTCGGCAACCGCGCGTGCAAGCCGTGGGTCGCGGTGGCGTAATTCGTCGTACATCTCGCCCACGCGCAACGGCCAGTTCGTATCGGGGTACATCCGCCGCGCCGCCATCTTGCGGTGCAGGTTGACGAGCGCCCTTGCCGTTGCCAGTGTGACCGCCTCCGATCGCGGTCCAGTCAGTCGCGAGAGCACGATGAGGAAGTGGATGTCGTCCACGGGCGAGCTATCGGGCGTGCAATACGAAATGACCACCTCCGGCGTATGCGTTCCGGCTGCCGAGATCATCGCCAGCACCCGCGCGACCTCACGCTCAATCTCGCCCACCCGCTTGGTCGATGCGTTCGACTTCGCCGGTCCGTCAATCGCGCGGCTGAGTCGGGATAGGAACTTCGAGTTCGTCGAACGATCGATTTCGAGTGTGGCGTTGCCCATATAACCGCTGTAAACCTCGGGCTGATCGGGCTGAATGTGCAGGTCGCCGAGTCCAATCTGAATCAATCGCAGTGCCTCGATTTGCACGGCAGGGTTCGCCGATTTATTCAGCGCATTGAGGCAATCGTCGAAGTACTCGTCCGGCATGGCTTTGCCGTCGGCGGGACGCTCGGCGAGCCAAAGTCGAGCCAACCGACGACTCGGCGAATTGTCCTTTAAAGGGTCGCCCAGCACGCGATGGAAACTCTCCTCTCCGACATTCCGCGCGGCGACCAGCATTGCCGCGCGCACGCGGCGGCAATCATTGCGGTCGGCAGCGCCAGCCCAGTTCGGTCGGCGATCGACTTCTGCCGCGATCCGCCTGGGAAGCGAGGCGATTGCTTCCCAAGCGGCCCGCATGACCCTGGGCGAATTGTCATAGGTCATTCCCGCAAGTAACCACGTCGTCACTGCTTCGGTAGGTTGGCGCGACAGTGCCCACGCCACCCGTGCCGCGAGCGTTGGCCTCGCGAGCAAGACGGCCTTGCGAGCCTCATCGTCCGTCAGCCCTCCAAACAGCTCAACGAGCACCTCCAGCGCGCGAACCTGCTGGCACACGTCGCGCTGGTTGTCGAGCATCGCGGCGACGAACGGCTCGCGCCCCAATTGCCGGGCGAGCGGCACCCACTTGGCCCGCGACCAACTTGAAAGCGGTTGATCGGCCGCAAGTACCTGCTCCAGCGGCGCATCGGGCGTTTTGACCGAGGCCGGCGTGTAACGCACGCGGAACACGCTGCCGCGCGTGCCGCGCCCGCCGACGGCGACGAATAGATCGCCTTTGTGTCCGACGGCCAGGTCGACCGGTGCGAAGCCGACGTCGCCCGTCGTTTGCAGAAAGGTTTCCAACTCGCCGGTGAAACTCGCCTCTTTTGGCACGAGGCCGATGAAATAGACCCGGCCGAGTGTCCAACAAGCTGTGAACACGCCGCCGCGGTAGTAGCGGGGAAACTGCCGGTGGCGGTAGACCGTCAGACCGGTGGGCGAGCCGCGGCCGATTTCGACCAATCGCTCGACGTTGTCGGGGAACGACTCGGGCCGGTTCCAGCTCCGCTGCCAGCCTTTCAAGAGCCAGCCGTGCTCCATGCCGGTGGCGACGTCGAACAGCCGAGTCGGCGCGTACCAGGGAAGGTAATGGTCTCGTTCGCCGTCGGCGTCGACGGTGAAGAGCTGCCCGGTGGCGTTGAAGTCCAAGTCGTAGGGATTGCGGAAGCCGTGGGCCATGACGTCCATCTCGCGGCCGTCGGGCGAGATACGGACCACGCCGCCGCAGCGCGGCTCCTTCACCGGCGAACCGGGCCGCTGGGCGTGCTCGGCGGAGATGCCCGCGTCGTTGCCGCAAACCACGTAGAACCAGCCGTCGGGCCCCTTGATCACGCCGTTGGCGCCGTGCTCGGAGTGCCGCAGGTGCGTCCAGACTTCGCCTTCGTCGTCGGCTTTGCCGTCGCCGTCGGCGTCACGGAGCCGGCGAACGGCGTTGTCGCCGGTGCAGATCAGGTCGGGGCCGTCGAAGTACATTCCGTGGGCGCCGCTCTTGGGCGTGGCCGAAAAGAGCGAGGCCCGGTCAGCCCGGCCGTCGCCGTCGTCATCGTGCAGGATCTTCACGTAATCGGGCCCCGCCACGACGACCCGTCCTTGGGCGTCGACCGTCATCGAAAAGATATTGTGGGCCAGCGCGTCGTCGGCGTAAAGCGACGCCTCGAACCCCTCGGGCACGGCCAGGCCCAAGTCGCCCTCGGGCGCGGTCTGCGCTGAAGCGACCGCGCAACCTATGACGAGCGGACACGCGAGAAACCGGTACCAGTGCGACATTCTTGCGGCATCCTCAAAGCGCGGTTCGAGCGTGTGGATATGTTACCATGCTATCGGAGCGTGGACCGCGCGGCAAACGGCGGATAGGCGAGGCGACCAATGGTTGCCTTGCGAGGACTCTAGACTACAATCGGTGCGAGGCGTTTCGAGCACAAAAGGAGCAAGCATGAGCGAAGTTCGAGTTCTGGTCGGCACGCGGAAGGGCGCATTTGTCTTGACGTCGGATGGCAATCGCCGGCGCTGGGATATCAATGGCCCCTTCTTCGCCGGATGGGAGATCTACCACATCAAGGGCTCGAAGGTCGACCCGAACCGTATCTACGCGTCGCAATGCAGCGGCTGGTTCGGGCAGCAGATCCAGCGTTCCAACGACGGCGGTAAGACGTGGGAGCCGGTGGGCAACCAGTTCGTGTACGACGGCGTCCCCGGCACCCACATGTGGTACGACGGCACCCCGCACCCCTGGGAATTCAAGCGGGTCTGGCACCTCGAACCCTCGCTCACCGATCCCGATACCGTCTACGCCGGTGTGGAAGACGCCGCCTTGTTCCGCTCGACCGACGGCGGAACGTCGTGGCACGAGCTCGCCGGACTGCGCCGCCACGGCACGGGCTCCAAATGGCAGCCAGGCGCCGGCGGGATGGGATTGCACACGATCCTCCTGGATCCAAGCCATCCGGATCGGATGTTCATCGCCATTTCGGCGGCGGGCACTTTCCGAACCGACGACGCCGGAAAAACCTGGCGGCCGATCAACCGTGGCCTGCATTCCCAATACATCCCCGACCCGAACGCCGAGGTCGGTCACTGCGTTCACCGCATCGCGATGCACCCGGCGCGGCCGGGCGTGCTATATATGCAGAAGCACTGGGACGTCATGCGCAGCGACGACGCCGGCGATTTGTGGCACGAGGTCAGCGGCAACCTGCCCACCGACTTCGGCTTCGTGATTGACGTCCACGCGCACGAACCGGAGACGATTTACGTGGTTCCGATCAAGAGCGACTCGGAGCACTTCGTGCCGGATGGAAAGCTGCGGGTTTACCGCAGCCGGACGGGCGGAAACGACTGGGAGCCGCTCGCCAAGGGCCTGCCCGAGCGCGACTGCTACGTCAACGTGCTGCGCGACGCGATGGCCGTCGATTCGCTCGATTCGTGCGGTGTGTATTTCGGCACCACCGGCGGGCAGGTGTACGCCTCGGCCGACGCCGGGGACAGTTGGACGGCGATCGTCCGGGATTTCCCGGCCGTGATGTCCGTCGAGGTGCAGACGCTGCCATGATCCGAGTCGTGCTCCCGCACCATCTGCGGACGCTGGCGCACGTTGGCGCCGAGGTGCTGCTCGACGTCGAGGGTGTTGCCACGCAGCACCTGGTGCTCGACGCGCTGGAGGCACGCTATCCCGTGTTGCGAGGGACGATCCGCGACCACGTCACGCGGAAGCGGCGGCCATTCGTGCGGTTTTTCGCTTGCCTGGAGGACGTTTCCCATGAGCCCCCCGACGCGCCGCTGCCCGACGCAGTCGCGTCGGGGGCGGAACCTTTTTACGTCATCGGGGCTATTGCGGGAGGGTAGGAGTGGTTCAAGTAACGCAGCCTGGGTTTCTCTTGCTTCAAGCGGCCTGGACGGCGACAATGATGAGGATGAAACTGATTACTTTCATTCTGGAGTCGAGTCATGTCGCGAGCGACGATTGAAGAACGAGTGGCCGCTCTGGAAAGACAGGTCGGAGCATTGCTTGCGAACCACGGAGCGACAGCACATAGCAAGGACTGGCGCCGCACGCGCGGGGTCTTTACCGGGGATGACCTCATGAAACAGGTTTTCGAGGAAGGCCGCAAGATTCGCGACGTGGAAAGGAAGCGTGCGCGGGCGCAGAGTGGGACAAAACGCCAAGCCCGTTCATGATCCTGCTCGACACCGATCACATTTCTGTTTTCACAGACGAACGCGACCCACGGCACGGGCTGTTGAATACGCCTTTCAATCTGTATCTTTCGACTTCCACCACTCCTTCAGCACTGAATCGCCCGTTCCAAAATAGTTGCCGCCGAATCCCTCTCCGTTTTCGAACGAATAGAAGCTCACGTGCGGCAACCCCTCGTGCGACATGGGGAGGAAGAGTGTGAACGTGCCCGTGCCTCGATGGACGCCCGCTCGTTGGACTTTGAGTTCGACGCCTGCCGCGCGAGCGCGTCGATTCGGGCGGCCGAAGCGCTGACCAATCGACGAGCATGACAGGCGGAGCCACGAGCTTGAGAAGAACCAGCAGCCAGAGCACGTATGCGACCGGCGGATTGCGCCAAACGCGCGTCAGTCCGTAGACGAAAATCGCGAATACGAGCGCCACGACGGTGTTTTGCGCAGCGAACACGAAGAGATTGTTCATCAGGCGTCCCGCGTCATTTTGAGTACTTGTCGAGCAGCTTGCGAATTTCCGCGGCCTCTTTGCCGCTGAGCCGTTTCTGATCGATCAACTGCATGATCAAGGGCGCGATCGAGTCGCCCCCCAGGCGCTCGACGAGCGTTTTGAGTTCCTGTCCGAGGATGTCCGCTGGAGAGGCGGT
>Ga0307374_10004779_pt1 | contig 22385 bp, 14 predicted proteins | sample OX3MG_FD_202532 | JGI IMG/M metagenome (GOLD analysis project Ga0307374, IMG submission 202532) | Soil microbial communities from Risofladan, Vaasa, Finland - OX-3 | ecosystem: Environmental > Terrestrial > Soil > Coastal area > Acid sulfate soil | place: Finland: Risofladan, Vaasa | collected... | reverse complement strand
TATTTATGTAGATAAAAAGGCAGATCTTATCATTGCCGGAACCCTTTATGGGGGTGTGATGCTTTATGATACGTTGCAACGACTTATCAAACAAATCAACTTCCCCTCCGGAATGGGTCAGGTTCTGGTCAGCAGCATCCTGAAGATCAGGCCTTACCAATACCTGTTATTCACCACTTCCAAGTACTCTTCTTATATATTAGATGGAAGGCGATTTACCCTTTCGCCTTCTCCACCTTATTTACAGAAATTAATCAAGCCTTCATTTGTGACGTATTATAGCAACGTTCAGGTTCTAAATGATACCACGGCATTGTTTAATTCGCTTCAGAAAGTTTTGCTGATACATTATGGAAATGGCAAAATAGTTGTTAAGTCCATATTTAAAGACAGGTTTTCAACCTGCGGCATCATGGATCGAAAAGGACAGCTGTGGCTCGGATGCAACGGTATATACCTGTTGGTAAAGGGTAAACATTTCAATAAGATAAATGTTTTTCAGCTCCATGAAAACAGTGTATCCAAATGTCTTTATCAGGATAAGGCAGGAAATATCTGGCTGGGCACTGAAAACGGTCTTTACGAACTGGATGACTCCAAAGGTACCATCCGAAAAACCTATAATAAAAATGAAGGGATGGCGGACAATTGCATTTATAGCCTTTTGCAGGATGATGAGGGAAATATATGGTGCGGTACAAACAAGGGGTTATCGTGTTTGAAGAAAGACGGTAAAATTGTAAACATCTATGCATCTGATGGACTTCAGGGAAATGAGTTCAATAATAACAGCTGTGCAAAGGCAAATGACGGGGAACTTTTTTTTGGTGGCGTCAATGGCATTAACAGCTTTTTCCCAAACTCCGTTCTCAGACTGAATGATCAGCCCCTGCCAATTATTACCAATATTAAGGTGATGGATGAGGATTGGGACGGGGATACTTCGGCATGGGATCTTCATCAGATCACAGTTCCCTATTCGCAAGACGTATTGTCCTTTACATTTAGCACAATGGGCCGTTACCGCCAGGATATTTATACCTATCAATACCGGATGGTCGGCATCGATAAGAACTGGGTCAATTCAGGTAATTATGGTTATGCGAGATATGTTTTACCGCCTGGCTACTACACCTTTCAATATGCTGCAAGCCATAGTTCCAAAGACGGGTTCAGTGAATTTAAACAGATAGGCATAAGGATCACTCCTCCCTACTGGAGGAAGGGATGGTTCATTTGTTTAAGCATACTTTTTATGGCAGGACTGCTTGGACTCTTGATGTATTCCTATTTCAAGTGGAAATACAACCGGCAGCTTCGGAAACTGGAAATAGAGCGCACTGTCCAACATGAACGAGAAAGAATCTCCAGGGACCTCCATGATAATATTGGCGCCTATACAACAGCCCTGATTGCGAGCGTCGATCATTTGCAGGAATTTTCAGATAGACCGAGTACCGCACAAAAGCTGCAGCATGTATCCGATAATGCTCACGGAATTCTGGGATTTCTACAGGAGACCATCTGGGTATTGAATAATGAATTCATCAACATGACAGATTTTACAGACAGGTTTAAATTATATGCCACAAAAATGGGGCGGCATTATCCCGGTGTCGAGCTAAAATTCAGGGATGAGATCCAAAAGGACAGTAAACTTTCTCCCACGGAGGCGCTCCAGGTATTCCGTATCCTTCAGGAAGCTTTGCAAAATGCATTTAAGCATGCCGATTCATCCAGGATTCTCATTACGGTAGTAAGCGGCGATACCAGGTATTTCTCCATCCAGGACAATGGGAGGGGTTTTAATACCGGCGCGGCCACTGCAGGAAACGGGTTAAAAAACATGCAATTCCGTGCAAAGGAGGCGGGTTATCTATTGAATATCATCTCCCTTGAACAGGGTTCTGAAATAACCCTTCTTAAAGAGAAATAGTCCATTTGTTGTATTGGTGGTCTGGATTTAAGATTCCATCTTGGGTCGAACTCAAATAACCCAAATCACCATAGTTTAGCATCTAAGATTCACTCATTAATTAAAATTAATAAATATTGCCAGCTTGACAGGTAAAGGATAACCTTATAGGGAGTTAACAGGGTAATCCTACCGATGGCCGCAGATTCTGAAATTCACATTTTAGGACCGGATCAAATTAAAAGACATATTTGATGATTTCGATAGCCATTGTAGATGATAAGCAGATCGTGCGAACCATGGTCAAGGAAAAACTTTACAAAGCAGTGGATTTACGGGTGGATTTTGAAGCTAACGATGGCAAACAGTTTCTGGAAAAGATGAGGGGGGTAGAGGTAGATCGATTACCGGGTGTTGTGCTTATGGATATTGAAATGCCGGATATGGATGGGATTCAGGCCATAGCGGTGGGAGCGATCCTGTATCCACAGATTAAATTCATAGTCCTTACGGTTTTTGACGATAATGATAAAATATTTGAAGCCATTAGGGCCGGGGCAAGTGGCTACCTGCTTAAGGAAGACAGTTCCATGAACCTGACCGAGGCCATCCGCAATGTGGTGGAATTTAACGCAGTACCTATGTCACCTGCCATAGCCCGCAAAACGCTTCAGTTATTGAAAGGATACGATTCCCAGGGATCCGTTGCGCAAGGCGTGCCGTTGGGCGGAAACCTCCTGAGCGGCAGGGAAGCTGAAATCCTAAAATTCCTTGTGGAAGGACTTGAATACAGGCAAATAGGGGAAAAGCTATTCATCAGCCCGGCTACAGTTAGAACACATATCGCCCATATATATCAGAAGCTTCATGTCAATACAAGGATGCAGCTGATCCGACTCGCCTATAAAAATAAATGGATATAGCCGTTTCATTTACATTACGCAAAATAATATATCTATGTGGTCACTCTTTTTTCTCCATCACATATTGACCTAAATAGTGTCCCGTTAATTTAATAGTCAGTATTTTGAAAGTCTTGATACACTTGAATTTCAGCGGAATTATTCCATGACCTGTTGATATCTTCAGTTAAAATGCAATCCATTGTAAAAACATAAATTATTTTGCTAATAAATTAAATTATAAACTATTTAAATATTAAAATTTAATATTTAATATTTATGAAATGGCTAATAATTATCAATTCATGGTTTGCTTGAAAAATACCTTAACGTAACCTGGCTCCTGCAAAAGCCCTGGAAATATGCAGGATGATTACCTGGAAAATTTTAGTTCCGGTGAGTTTTCAATGGTCAGCCCGCTTGTCTTCCTGAATATACCTGCTTGGATCCCGGATTGTACGGGAGCTTTTAATCGATTAATATCCGCATCCTCCACATCAGAAAAAATCAGGATAGGCCGCAAGTCCGGTTTATCGGTACTTAATGAAAGCCCGGAAAGGGTAAGTCCTTTGACATGGCGGACAAAAATGCCCCAGGAAGGGGTAGGACCAAGCCAGCTTGGCGCGGGATAGCCACTGCCCAGTTCAGGAAATTTCCTGACTGCCTCTGCGGCCGTGCCTCCCCCCTTGAAGGAAAAGCGGATATTCCGCAAGCTCAGCCCTTCAATATCATCTCCGGGCATTCCGGTAACCTGTATCCCGCTCACGGAATCCATTTCGGTCCCAATCACATCTGAAATACTGATATTGCGCATGATACCCTGGGTGATTCCCGAAGGCCCCCGGTTCCTGCTGCCTAAGGTAATATATATAGGATACCTGGAAATATCCTGCATCGTCAGGTTTGAAATGCTGATTCCCTCCATAATGCCCCCGTCCACTTCCTCCAAGGCCAGGCCCAGACAATGGGTGAAGGTACAGTTGGAGATCGTGCAGTTGGAAAATCCACCATTGGATTCTGAACCAAATTTAATGCGTCCCCCGGTCGCATACCCATTATGGGCAGATTGTCTGCTCCCATCAACCAGGGTACCTTCTTTAAATCCCGATATCTCACAATTGGTAATCATGAGGTTCTGGGTGGGAATCTTTTTTTGGAGTGCATAGGAACTCTTGATGCATAAGCCATCGTCATTCGGAGAATTGATCCTACAGTTGGACACCATGGTATTGGAGCAGCAATCCAGGTCCACTCCATCGCGGTTAGTATCAATCGTCACATTATCAATAGTGACTAGGTCACAGCCGGTCAGCAGCATGGCAAAATGGCCGCCATGAAGGATGGTGATATCCCGGATCAGTACATTGCGGCATGATTTCAGGGCAATTGCCTTGTCTCCATTACCTACGGGACCCTGACCCACATCCTTGTCATTTCGGGTCAGCCCTCCCCCATTGATTGTCCCCATGCCGGTGATGGACACATCGGTCAGGCCCTCCCCCCAGATCAGGCTATTATGAAAATAAGTATGTCCCCCATCCTGATAAGCCTTTCCGGAAAAAGGTTCTGCGATATCATACGCTTTCATTGCTGCAGGTGCACCCAGGATGGTGGCCCCTGATCCGATATACAACCGGATATGACTGGCCAGATGTATGCTGCCTGAAAGATAAATTCCGGGCGGGAACTCCACAACCCCTCCGCCAGCTTTGGAACAAGCGGCAATGGCCCTGTTAATGGCCCGGCTGTCCAGGTGCCTGCCATCTCCAGTAGCTCCGTAATCACGGACATTGAAAACGCCGGTCATCCGGGAACAGGGCGAGGGAATATTTCGACCCTGAAGCCCTGTAAAAACGACCAGACTAAAGCATATCAAAACCATGGATCGATACATATAAACGCGTTTAAATGGTTAAACTGCCCCTAATAATAGCAAAGAATACGATTTTCCCCAAATCAACCCCCGGGCCACCGGTATGAACGGGATAACCCTTGGTATTTATCTGTGTAAGCTGAATGCCGCCCCTTTTTCCGTTAATAACTAAATTTCTTGGAAAATATAAAAATGGGCTACATTTATTTTCCGGTTTCCGCAGCAATTCCGGATGCACCAGTGAATATATTGTAATAATTTCTGATACCGCTGGCTTCAAAATATTCTACCTGAATTCATCTACCCTTTACATGACCAAATATACAATATGGCTGGCGGGAATGCTGATAGCTCTTACCACACTCAATAGCTTTGGTCAGCAAGTTTCGCCTGACTCAAAAATGGATGTCTTCGTTCGCCGGCTCATGGATAAAATGACCCTGGAGGAAAAGATCGGACAGCTTAACCTGCCCACCGGAAATAATTCCGCTTTGACGGGTCCAACCGCCGGCAAAAACCTGGAAGATAAAATACGGAAGGGTGAAGTAGGCGGGGTATTTAATATTTATACTCCTTCGGCCGCCCGTAAAGTGCAGGAAATTGCAGTGAAGGAATCGCGGTTGCATATCCCGCTGATATTCGGACTGGATGTAATCCATGGTCACCGGACCATTTTCCCCATTCCCCTGGGGATATCCTGCACCTGGGATACTGCGCTCATTAAATCTTTTGCCCGGATTGCCGCCACCGAAGCCAGCGCCGATGGCATTGACTGGGTGTTTTCTCCCATGGTTGATATTTCCCGTGATCCCCGGTGGGGACGGGTTGCCGAGGGGTCCGGGGAAGATCCCTGGCTGGGTTCCCTAATTGCTGAGGCAATGGTACATGGTTATCAGGGGAACAGTTTACAAGATACAAATACGGTGATGGCCTGTGTCAAACATTTTGCCTTGTATGGTGCCGTCGAAGGCGGTCGGGACTATAATTCGGTGGATATGAGCAGGATCAAGATGTACCAGTATTATCTTCCTCCTTATCAAGCAGCCATTGACGCCGGAGCGGGGAGCGTCATGAGTTCCTTCAATGATATCAATGGCCTTCCATCCACCGCTAATCACTGGCTGATGACTGATTTACTGAGGAAACAATGGGGATTCAAAGGCCTGGTGGTCAGTGATTACACGGCCATTAATGAACTCTCAAAACACGGGCTTGGTAACCTGCAAAAAGTCTCGGCCTTGGCACTCCGGGCCGGCATAGATATGGACATGGTCGGGGAAGGATTTCTGACGACCCTGAAAAAATCACTTCAGGAAGGTAAAGTCACCATGGCCGAAATCAACAATGCCTGCCGCCTGATTCTCGACGCCAAATACAAGCTGGGATTATTTGCCAACCCTTACCTGCGGATCAATGAAAACAGGGCATCCCATGCCATGTTGACCGCCGCCAGTCTGGATACAGCCCGTAAAATCGCTGAGCATTCCTGTGTGCTGTTGAAAAATGCCGGTCAGACGCTGCCACTGAAGCAGTCCGGAACAATTGCCCTGATCGGACCACTGGCAGATGATCAGTCAGACCTGTTGGGCACCTGGGTATTGGCAGGGGATCCGGAGAAAGTGGTCAGTATCCGCCAGGGTATCACTGCAGCTGCGGGAAACCGGTTAAAGATCATCTATGCCCGGGGGGCCGATATCACCGATGATACTTTTATGCTGCATAAACTGGATGCAAATGTGTCCAGGTTGCAACCCCTGCAAAGCCGGGCTGATCCTCAGGCACAGCTGGATGAAGCCCTCCGGGCGACGGAAAAGGCAGATATAATCGTTGCCGTACTCGGAGAATCTTCAAATATGACTGGTGAAGCTGCCAGCCGAAGCAAGATAGGGCTTCCCTCCTGCCAGGAAAACCTCCTGAAAGCCTTAGTGAAGACAGGCAAACCGGTGGTGTTGGTGCTGGTCAACGGCAGACCCCTTACCCTGCCCTGGGAAAATGCCCATTGTGCAGCCATACTGGAAACCTGGGATGGAGGAACTGAGGCAGGAAATGGTATTGCTGATATTTTGTTTGGAAAATATGATCCATCAGGGAGGCTCACAATGAGTTTTCCGGTGAGTGTGGGTCAGATTCCGGTGTATTACAATCACAAAAACACCGGTCGCCCATATCAATACGGGCAGAAATACACTTCTCAATACCTCGATGTGACCAACGATCCATTGTATCCTTTTGGATTCGGGTTAAGTTATACCCAGTTCCATTACGGTAAAATGCATTTGGATAAGGTTGTGGCAACAGGGAATGATCAGGTGTCTGCTACCATCAAGATTACCAATACCGGTAAATATCCCGGTGAGGAAACCCCTCAGTTATACATCAGCCAGCCCGTAGCTGAGGTAACCCGGAGTGTGGAGGACCTGAAAGGATTTCAGAAACTTTTTCTGCAACCGGGACAGTCCAGGCAGGTTACATTTGTCATTACTCCTGCTGACCTGAAATATTTTCATGAGGATCTGAGCTATAGCTGGGATCCGGGCAAATTCATCATCCGAATCGGTCCGAATTCCAGGGATTGGTCATCTGCCAGCATTCAATGGAATAAATAATTTTACAAATCAGCTAACTTTTCACCATTCACCTAAATATTTGATCCGCTATGAAATATTTACTCTTTTTAATCCTAGTCCTTGGGGTACCGATGGCTGTGATTGCCCAGACTCCAACCAAAAGCAAACTGCCGCAACTGGGCAAGGCTCCGCTAAGTGCCGTCGTTGCCGCAATGACCCTGAAAGAAAAGGCCAGCCTGGTGGTGGGCATGGGATTCCGGATCCCTGCTGCGATACGCAAAATGATCAATAAAAGAAGGGATAGTGCCGGCAGTTTCCACCTGCCCCCCTCTAATCCGAATGCAGACCGGATCCCAGAAAAAGTTCCAGGTGCTGCTGGCAGGACTCAACCAATTCCCAGGCTGGGCATCCCGTCCATCACTATGTCGGATGGTCCAGCTGGAGTGCGCATTAACCCCATCCGGAATCATGACAGTTCCAGAACCTATTACGCCACCGGATTTCCGGTAGCCACCCTACTTGCTTCCACCTGGGATACCGCCATGGTCAGAAAAGTCGGTGTCGCTTTCGGTAAGGAAGTGCATGCATTCGGGGTAGACATCATACTGGGACCAGCCATGAATATCCAGCGTAATCCGCTGGATGGGCGGAATTTCGAATACTATTCAGAAGACCCGGTCATTGCCGGCAACATGGCTGCGGCCATGGTGAACGGCCTACAGTCTAATGGAGTGGGTACATCCATCAAGCATTTCGTGGCCAATAACCAGGAAACAAACCGAAATAGTATCAATGAAATAATCAGTGAACGGGCTCTTAGGGAAATTTACCTGCGTGGCTTTGAGATCGCAGTGAAAAAATCCAGGCCTTGGACCGTGATGACTTCTTACAACAAAGTCAACGATACCTATACCTCCGAGCGCAGGGATCTGGTTACCGATATACTTAAGAAAGAATGGGGATTCAAGGGTTTTGTCATGACGGATTGGTTTGGAGGTCATGATCCTGTGGCCCAGATGAATGCAGGCAATGACCTGCTGATGCCTGGTTCTCCCATGCAATCCTCGAAAATAATGGATGGAGTGAAAGCCGGAAAGATCACCATGAAGCAGCTTAATCAGAACGTGGAAGATATTCTGAGGATCATCCTGAAATCCCCGCAATTCAAACATTACCCATTCTCTAGTCACCCTGACCTGAAGGCTGATGCCGCCGTATCCAGGGAGGGTGCAGACGCGGGTATGATCCTATTGAAAAATGAAAATCATGCCCTTCCCTTGACGGGAATCCATACCATAGCTGCTTTTGGCAACACCAGCTATGACCTGATAGCCAACGGAACGGGCAGTGGCAATGTGAATAAACCTTTTGTCACCAGCCTGCTTGAGGGGATGAAGAATGCGGGTTATCAAGCCGAGGATAGTCTGTCCAGTGCCTATCAGCATTATATATATATTTCCAAGGGAAGCGCCCCCCGGCTAACTTCCTTTTTCATGCTCCCGCCCCCCATACCGGAAATGACCATCAGTCCGGAACTTGCCGATTATGAAGCAAACCTGGCTGATATCGCCGTGATCACCCTGGGCAGGAATGCTGGGGAAGGAGCAGATCGGAAGCTTCCCCATGATTATTACCTGTCCAGTAAGGAAAAGGACATGATCAATACCGTAGCCAAGGCATTTCATGCAAAAGGCAAAAAAGTAGTGGTTGTCCTTAATATTGGAGGGGTCATTGATGTCTCCAGTTGGAGGGATCAGGTAGACGCCATCCTGCTTGCCTGGCAACCGGGCGAGGAAGCAGGGAATGCCATCATGGATATCATGAGTGGAAAAGTAGATCCTTCGGGCAAGCTGGCAGTCACTTTCCCCATGCAATACCAGGATGTACCATCCGCTAAGAATTTTCCAGGAACACCCGCAGGTCATCCTACGCAGGTGATTTACCAGGAAGGGATTTATGTAGGTTACCGGTATTATACTACCTTCCATGTCACTCCTGCCTATCCCTTCGGTTATGGCCTATCCTATACAGATTTCCGCATCAGTGGTCTCCACCTATCGGGTCCTGTTTTCCACAATAGTCTGTCCGCATCTGTAACAGTAACCAACACCGGTAAGGTAGCCGGAAAGGATGTTGCGGAACTCTATCTCAGTGCCCCTTCCGGTGGACTGGATAAACCAGCTGAAGAATTGAAGGCATTCGGAAAGACCAGGCTTTTGCAACCTGGCCAGTCCCAAACTTTCCACTTTACGCTTCACCCCGGGGACCTGGCTTCCTATAACACCGCCAGTTCTTCCTGGGTAGCTGCAGCAGGAACATATACTATTCATATCGGAGCTTCCTGTGATGATATCCGGCAGTCTGCCCATTTTAACCTGGCCAAGGCCCTGGTTACTGAAAAAGATAAACAGTATCTGACTCCACCGATGAAGATCGATGAAATGAAAAGGTAAACATCTGTTTTTTTTAAATGCAGCAGGCGATCGGAATTCCGGCCGCCTGCTGCATTTCTGTTTATCCCATAAAAAATATTTTACCCGGAGAATCCTAGCCATTTCCGCCCTTAAGATGAACTGTTGATCCCCAGGTACAGCTCTCCTGGATGAGGTATAGCCAAAATAAAAGACAGAACACTGCTATGACGACAAAATGCAGTAGGTGATATCCGGGGCAATTGGATGCTAAGTGCAGAAATGACCAGTGAAAAGTCCCATCAGATGATTGGCAAAAATAACGCAGGCGTTATTTTGAACAAATACCAAAAATGCAAGATGCAGGGGAAGGGGGTTGAAAGTATCACAAATAAGGGGGATTACCGCAACCCAGCTGTTGAATCAGCCCAGTGCACAAGGATACCGGAAAGTATAAAACGAACCGGACCTGGTTGAAGCATACCAGAAGCACCGCCAGGTTGGACCTGGGGTTAACCTGCATACATGAACATCGGCCGGGGGTAGTCAATCAGGCTAAATCCCTTGTTAAAACCCCAGATTAAGCGCATCAATGCAAAATGCCCCATTGGGAAAATAGATACCGATAAAACTACTTCGAATAGCAAAATACCTGCTTCCGGTTGGTCTGCTTTATGCCAGAATCCCGGTGGTTTACCCTGGGTTTTTCCGCTGAAGTGAATATAAAATCGATGTCCTGCAGATCAGGCTTCTCAGCTGGGTTAAATGGAGGGAAAATTAATGAGTGTGGATGCAATACCCTAAAACTACAAATTGTACTCAATTAAGTTAAGGGATACTTCTGCAGATTTCTAATAATAAAATATTATATATATATTTATTATTCATTACTTTGGGAAAGCAACTCCATTACATATAAAGAGGCATTGGTCTTTGCTTGAGATATCCGCTGTAAAATAGTTTTTACCCCAGCTGATATTTACAGGATTCCATAAGCAATATGGATAATCAGTGTAAAAAGTTCAACTGGGGTCAGCAGGGGAAATTTCAAGTGATTAGGGCTGCTACGGGGGTTGAATAATCAAATAGTGATAAATACTGATTCAAATACCATTTTCAGTAAAAAAAATTTATATGAAAAAATATTTGCTTTATCCATCATGGACCTGCCTCATGCTCATGTGCATTATATCCCCTGGCGATGCCCAGCAGGCATTCCGCATTGGCCTGACTGCGGGTTATGGGCTTGACGGGGAGTCTTACCAGGCTAGCGGCACAACGGGTGGTTATGTTGCCTGGGATCCGACTTTCAGTAGTCTTGCTTTCCCCTTTGGGGGATTGGTGGCCAACGTTGACATTCACGGACCCCTCTTCCTCCAGCCTGAATTTTTATTATCCGCTTTTGGGGTAAGGGTCCAGGACCAGACTTATGGTAATTACAGGAAGGGAATAGTTTATGTAAAGGTTCCACTCGATATCATGTACCAGGCAAAGGCAGGGCCAGGCTGTTTCCTCATTGGGGCAGGGCCTTATTTTGCCAGGGCAGTATATGGCCAGTCCCGGGGCGGGAAGATTGCCTTTGGGAATAGTGCCACTGATGTCATGAAAGCCGGGGACTGGGGGATAGATATGAGGGCAGAATATATTTTCAATATGGGTTTTTTAATTTCCCTGGATTATGATGTCGGTATTGAAAATCTCGTTCCGTCCGCTCAGTCGGGTACCATTCACAATGATACCTGGGATATATCCATCGGAATTTTATTCCACCGGAAAAAGTAGCCTAAAATCTGGTCTGCAACAATGCCTGAGCAGGAGGTTTCCGGAGCCGGGTAGAAGGGCCTGATTTTCCCAAAATCAGTTCAGCTCTCCGTTGGAGGCAGTCCCCCAAATTCATTGGAATGCAGTAAAAAGGTTCAGGATATTTAATGTGGTAAAGTAACCATTCATTTAAAATCAAACCAAATCCTCTGGATAAAAGGACAGCAGTTTATCCCTGGGTTATAAGCAATGGATAAAATCCTTCTCCCGCTTTAAAGCAGGGAGGCTTCCATGCTGATTTTAGTGTTCAATAACTTGGAAATGGGACAATCCTTTTTGGCTTCTTCCGCGCATTGCTGGAATTTTTCTTCCGTTACTCCGGGTATCCTGGCTTTTACGATCAGGTGGGAACTGGTGACTGAACCGTTTTCCAGGGTAATAGTTGCCATGGTTTCGATGGAGTCCGGGGTAAATCCAGCTGACCCAAGCACAAAACTGAGTTTCATGTTGAAGCAACCGGCGTGGGCAGCGGCGACCAGTTCTTCCGGATTGGTCCCTTTGCCTTCCTCAAACCGCGAATGATAGGAATATGCCGTCTTGTTCAATACTGTACTCTGTGAGGTCAGGTACCCAATGCCTTCCTTTCCAGATCCGTTCCAGACGGCTGTAGCTGTTCTTTTCATTTTTTTTATGTATTAAAAGTTGTTTCCAGATTTTAGGATACAAAAAACGCGCCAGCGTCATTTTGAGCTAAGATAAGGAATTTTACTGCCAGCACCCCTCACTATCCTTACTTTTGCTCCATGCCGGAACAGCCAATGACCCTGGGTGAACAGGACAGCCGATACATCTGGCATCCCTATACCCAAATGAAATCCGCTCCCCCTGCCATTCCCATGGTCCGGGGAAAGGAAGCCTTATTATTTGACGAACAGGATAATGCCTACCTGGATGCGATCAGCAGTTGGTGGGTTAATCTTCACGGACATGGTAATCCCTATATTGCCCAAAAGATATTTGAACAGGCTTGCACCCTCGAACACTGCATATTCGCCGGATTCACCCATCCCCAGGCTATCCGGCTGGCCCTTCGGCTGCTGACCATTCTTCCGGGTAAAATGACCCGTGTCTTCTATTCCGATAATGGATCCACTGCGGTTGAAGTGGCTTTAAAAATGGCGATCCAGTACTGGCGAAACAAAGGCATCCAAAAGTCTCGGATCCTGGCCCTTCGGCATGCTTATCATGGGGATACATTCGGAGCGATGAGCGTAAGCGGAAGAAGTGTTTTCAACCAGGTATTCGCTGATTATCTTTTCCAGGTAGATTATACCCAAATCCCTTCCAATGATAATCCGGTGGAGGACCACCACCCTTCCGAATATGCTGCAGTCATCTTTGAACCGCTGATCCAGGGTTCCGGCGGCATGTTAATGCATGAAGCTGCGGACCTGAACCGGTTTATCCGGTATTGCCGCAGCCAGGGAATGCTCATCATCGCGGATGAAGTGATGACCGGATTTGGCAGGACCGGTAAGACATTTGCCATGGATCATGTGGAAGAGTATGCTGACATGATCTGCCTGTCCAAGGGAATAACAGGAGGCACTATGGCCATGGGAGTGACTGCCTGCAATCAGTCTGTATTTGAAGCTTTCCTTTCCGAGGACCGGACCCGGACCCTGTTCCACGGACATTCCTATACGGCAAACCCCATTGCCTGCGCTGCAGCTAATGCCAGCCTGGACCTCCTGGAATCACCGGATTGCCAGGACAATATCCTCCGTATTTCCAAACTTCATGCAGACTTCAGGCTCCAGATCCAGGATCATCCGGCGATCAGGAACCTCCGCCAGACAGGCACTATCCTGGCCTTTGAAATGGACACTGGGCAGCCTGACAGCTATACCAATCCCATCCGGGATTCCCTGTATGATTTCTTCCTCCGGCGGCGAATCATCCTTCGGCCCTTAGGCAACACCCTGTACCTCATGCCTCCCTATTGCATCACCAATGCACAGTTGGAACAAGTCTATCAGGCCATCCGGGAATTGCTGGAAGTACATAGGGAGAAAGTTCCCCAATAGCCGGGCCGGTCAGTAAATAGGATAAAAGACATCGGTTTCCCATTTCAGGCTGTCCTTAACCTTGGAGGTATCCGTGACATATTCTTCCCAGGGACCTGCCGGGGCTTGCAGCAAATGTCGACGGGCATAATCTTCCAGTACTTCATACACTTTCCGGATTCCGCTATAACCACCGAAATACCTCCCGCGCAGCACATGGCCGGAAGGCATCCGCAAAATGACGAACTTACCACTGTCAGGGACCTGGTGGTCCACCGGAACCCCGGCATGCACTTCAAATAAATGGTCCCCTATCCGGAAATACTGGGCGATCGGATGACCAGATTGTACCAAGCCGTGGGAATCCATGAACCAGTGCAGCCTGCTGTACATCAATGCCAGCCGTTTAGTAATCTGACCCGACCGACAGGAATCCCCTTCTGAAAGGATCAAGCGGGTGCGGATGGACATCTTTTTGATCATAATCCCTTCCCGGTAATTTTCCATGCTCAGTTCCCTGATCCGCTGCGCGGCATTGTTCATGGCAGGCTCCATGATATCGCCAAAGGACAACGCGAAGAAGCGTTGCCAGGGCCATATGCCGGTGTGGATGATGATAAACCACTTGAACCAGGTGCTTCTTTCTCCAAGGGAAGGGGCCAGGATAAAGGAACCCTTTTCTTGCAGGTGTCCGACCGTTATCAGGAAATCCACCTCCCGACGGGCGATCACCCTGGTGATGGTATAACTCCCATCATCACTCGCATTTCCGGATCTTTTCCAGATGCAGGTCCCTCCTGCCCCTGCTGCGGGTCCAGTAAAACGGAACTGCCAACCAGAATCCGGTCGGCTGAAAGGGATCCATTCTGGCACATTGACAGCACTTCCGATCTGGTCAATGACCAGGTCTGGCTGGACATTAATGAGCCCGCTGATTTCCGCATGCCCCCTGGAAGGAAGCACAAAGGTGATGATAATGCCAAGAACCAGCAGGCTCAGCAATCCAAACCAAAATATCTTCAGAAACTTCATTAAAAAAAGGATATTAAAATAGGGTAAGGAAGGTCATTCCCACCTGAAAACCTTGATGGTAACCGCATAAACAATCAGTCCCCAAATGGTCAGGACCAGGAGCTGGGGAAGAATCTGGGAAAAGTTCAGTCCTTCGAAAGCTATCTTCCGGAATGCATCATTGAGATAGGTCAAGGGCAATATCTTGCATAATGGCTGCAGCCATTTAGGAAAAACATCCACGGGAAAAAAAGTGCCGGCCAGCAAAAACTGGGGCAGTGTAACCAGGTTTGCCATCGGGGGAATAGTGCTTTCGGTTTTCGACAGGCTGCTCACGATAAATCCGAATCCCATGAATACGATCAGGCCGTAAGCACTCAGCAGGAGCATTTCCAGTAAAGTGGTCAGGCCATGAATCAGGGTATAGTTAAATGCAAAATATCCCACACCGATGATCACCACAGCCCCCATGATCTGGAAAACGAGTCGGGCAATAGCTTCTCCCAGCACGATATAAATGCGGTTGATCGGGGTGGCGAAGAACCGTTTCAACACCAGGGTCTGACGAAGGCTGAAAAAGATGAACGCAGTACCGAAAACCCCTGCACTCAGCAGGGAAAATCCGAGCATGCCGGGAAGGATGAAATCAATTTCCTTGTATTGTCTTCCCGGAACAATTGTTGGAGCTGGAACCACGGCAATCGTTGCCCTGCCGGGAAACATGCGGGTATTGATATGATCAATGACATGGTCAATGATATCTTCGAACATCCCAATGCGGTCCGCTGCTGCAGCCGAAGTGGTAATACCCACCTGATAATGAGGACTGCCCGCTGTTCCAGATCCGTCGGTAATATTCAGGATGGCCGTAATCCTGCCCTTGGTCAGGTCATCTTTCATCAAACTGTCTGACCTGTAGTGGACCAGCTTAACAATTTGAATGCCGGACAGGCTCCGGTAAACCGGATTGAGGGTGTCACAGGTTCGGGCAACCCCTGCAGTTACAGTGATTTTTCCGTGTCCGACAAAACCGAATACCAGGATGAATATCAGGGGAAAGGCCAGGGTAAACACCACAGCGGAAGGGCTCCTGAAAATGGCTTTCAGGCTTCCCTTGGCGATGGCCATCATTGCCCTGAGCTGATTATATGATTCAGCCATGATAATTTTTTAGGCGTTGCAAACCTACGCGAAAATGCCGACTACACAAATTTGGATGAAGTTCAGTGGATGTCCAGTGTATAGGGCATCCTGGCCTGGATGATTCCATTATACTGGGAAACAGCTTTTAATTCTTCGAAAATCCGGTAATGATCTCCCAATTCCTGTTTCAGCATGTTTGCCCTGACACCGGATCGCAGATTCTCCAGGGCAGTCCTGATATCAAATTTCACGGCAGGATACGTTTCCAGCGAATAATGTTTAAGGTGGGCCAGGCCGGCAGCACAATGTATAGCTGCTTCGATATTGCCAAGCCGGTCCACCAGCCCGATTTTCCGGGCAGCCATTCCCGTCCATACCCGTCCCTGGGCAATGCTATCCACGATAACCGGGTCCAGCTTCCTTCCTCTAGCCACTTTGCGTTTAAAATCTGCATATGTCGTATCCACCGATTGCTGGATGATTTGCTTTTCTTCGCTGGTCAGCGGGCTTCCGAGGCTTCCCAGATCCGCATACCTGGACGTTTTCACTCCGTCAAAAGTGATCCCCAGCTTGTCCTTAAAAAAACTACTGAAGTCCGGTATCACCCCAAATACACCGATCGAGCCCGTCAGGGTACCCGGTTCAGCAAAGATGCTGTCTGCCATGCAGGAGATGTAATATCCCCCCGAAGCTGCATAATCCCCCATGGACACCACCACCGGCTTCGATGCCCTGGCCAGGTTAAGTTCCCGCCAGATCTTTTCCGCAGCCAGTGCACTGCCTCCCGGTGAATTGACCCGCAGGACTATGGCCTTCACTTTACTGTCCCGGCGAACATTACGGATCAGGCTCACATAATCATCTGCGGCAATCATGGGGCCCCCTCCGTTGTTTTTCCCATCCACGATGTCCCCTTCAGCATAAATGACAGCAATATAGGATGCATTATCCGGATTGGATATCCTGTTGGCTTCACCATACATTGCCGGACTGATAAAATGGATGGAATTCCCCCTGGGGATGGTCAGCATCCGCTTTATGGTATCCATTACTTCATCATTATATTTAAGCCCATCCACCAGTTTGAATTCGTAGGCATCTCGCGCAGTCCGTATTTTGTAATCATTGGCATATTCAGCCAGGTTGGCGGTATCTATATGGCGAAGTGCTCCAATGCCTTCCAGAAAATGATGATATTCCTCCTGGAGCAGTACCTGGGTCTGCAAACGGTTAGCCGCTGTCATTTTGACCACCCTCAGGGGCTCGGTAGCGCTTTTGTACTTCCCGTCAAAAAATATCTGAGGCCGGATCTCCAGCCTGTCCAGCAAACCTTTGAGAAACATTTCCTGGACGGCAAAGCCCCTGAAGTCCAATATCCCTCCGGGATTGAGGAAAACCTGGGTGGCTGCAGCAGCTATATAATAGTCCTTCTGGGAGATATCATCTCCATAGGCAATGATGAATTTTCCCGATTTCCGGAAATTCAGCAAGGCATCCCGGATTTCATCTGCGTCCCCTAAACCATTGGGATCCTCCCCCAGTTTGAGATAAATACCCCTGATCCGGGGATCTGCTGCTGCTTCCCGGATGATCGTTGCTGTACTGAATAGCCCGGGGACCAGGGATGGGGAGCTATTCAGCCAATGTCCAAGGGGGTCCTGCTGATCCTGTTCGGAAAGCAATTGTGTCAGATCCACCACCAACACGGAATTACCCGGGATGACCGGTTTCCCGGAATAGGTAGCTATCATGAAGAAGATAACTAGGACAAGTAAACACAAGCCACTGAAAACCACCAGGGAAAGCAGGGAAGCGAAAAATATTTTGAAGAAAGACTTCATGGATCAAAATAATTTATTTTTAAAAGATTCAAAAATACGCCGATTTGTTACATTTGTTCCAGAACCGCTTTATGAACACGGCATATTTACTAATAGGCAGTAACCAGGGAGACAGAGAATCTTATTTGCGCAAAGCGGTGGAACTTGTCTCCAGGCAGATCGGCAAAATTGAACAAATTTCTTCTGTTTATGAGACTGCAGCCTGGGGGAAGATAGAACAACCCGATTATCTGAATCAGGCTGTCCGGGTCAATACCTATCTGAAGACCGGAGAGTTACTGAAGGCAATTCTTGCCATTGAAGTAAACATGGGAAGGATACGCAGGAAGATCTGGGAACCCCGGATTATTGACATCGATATCCTTTTCTATAACAAGGATATCATAAATGAAGAACATCTTCATATTCCTCATGCACACCTTCAGGAAAGACGTTTTGTCCTTGTTCCCCTGGCTGAAATTGACCCGGAGTTTATCCATCCCATACTCAATCTACCCATCAGTGAACTATTGGAAGCATGTCAGGATACCCTGCAGGTGAAAAAGTATTCCCCTGTTCCTGTCCGTTACCTGTAATGCCTGGTCGCGGCTAAATCCTATATTGCATTCTTTACGGTCCGGATAGCTCATGCAATACCAATTCATCAGTGTGGAAGGAAATATCGGTTCTGGTAAGACCACCCTGGCCGCCATGCTCGCCGATCATTTTAACGGAAAGCCGGTACTGGAACAATTTGCCGAAAACCCATTTTTAGCCCGTTTTTATGAAGATCCGCAACAGTTCGCTTTTCCGCTGGAGCTGTTTTTCCTTGCAGAACGGTACAAGCAGCTCAAGGACACCCTGCAAACCAGGGATATTTTCGGTGGTGCGGTGATCTCGGATTACCTGTTCACCAAATCCCTGCTTTTCGCCAGGGTCAACCTGCCGGAGGAAGAATACCGGATATACCAGAAACTTTTTGATATCCTGAGTCCCCAGATCGTACAGCCGGACCTGCTCATCTACCTCCATGCCCCATTGGCCAGGTTAATGGACAATATCAGGAAAAGAAACCGGTCCTACGAACAGAAAATCACTCCGGAATATTTATTCAATTTACAGGAAGCCTATGTCCAGTACATAAAGCAACATCATTTCCGGACCCTGGTCATTGATGTAGCCAAAGCTGATTTTGCCGGTAACCCCACGCAGTTCGGAGCCATCCTCGATGCCCTGGAAAGGACCTACGATGAAGGCCAGCATTATTTGGGGCTGGAGTAATTAATGCCGGCAGGAATTAAGGTATATCTGCAATGTCGCGGGTGAATGAGGGGACTCGAACCCCCGGCCTCCAGAGCCACAATCTGGCGCTCTAACCAACTGAGCTACAATCACCATAGTTTGAAAGCAAAATTAACGCAAATGCTTTCAAAAGCAAAACCGCCCCGAAGCTATTTTTCGGATTCCCCGGTGAATCCATCTTTCTCATTACGAAAAAGCAGGTTGAATGTCGTCAGTGAACCATAGCAGCGGGTGATATACAGTTGTATCTCGATTTTATCTTCATCACTCAGCAGTTTATGGCTATTTATTTTCTGTTCCAGCACCCGCAAACGGTCCCGCAGCATGACAATCTTGTGGAAAAAGACTTCGATGGGAATCTCCTTGGATTTAATTTCCGGTGAACCAGGCTGAAGAATAATCTTCCCTTTTATCCAGCGCCCCGCAAGGGGTATATTTTCCGTGAGATCTGTATAATCCTCGAAAGCCTGCCGGATTATCATTTCCAGGTATTCTCTCGTAATATATGATTCGTCCTGATTGACTGCTTCCACCAGTTCCAGCGTATCGGTATTCCGGGATATTTCCACGCTACCTTTATCCGGAAACATGATGAACAAAGAGACCAGGTCCTGTTTGTATATGACCCCCAGGCCAAAGTCCGGATGGCGTACCCTGGTCCCAATGCCGGTATTTTTAATCATGGCTTTTTTTTTCACAGCAATATTAATCATTTTACCGGCCTCATATAACACCGGGAGCTAAGTCAATACCCAGTAACTAAGGAGCTGTTTCTATTTGAAATTATCCGCTCATCCATAAAGAAAGCATATCCCGGACAGTTTTTAATGCTGCATAACAGATGTACTAAAATTCCTTGTGGGTTAACACAGTGTTAATATGGGGTCACAATCTGGCTGTCAGGGGAAAAGCAGATACCTTTGTTCCGAGAATAATTAATTCTTCTTAAATCACGGCCTGCTGTAATAAGGTAGTTCCCCGAAAAACAGTGGCACAGCTCTTGCTTTGTATTTCTAGCCAGGGGAGATAGGTGCTTCAAGTGATGAATGGACGGATTCGGATATAAAGTATTTACAAAGCTGGTTGCCCTTTCATCACAATATTTATTTTCAGCAGTTCATGTGAAGTTAACTTTGAAAAATAAATGAGTCGTACACTAATGATTACAATAATTAAAAAAACAATGAAAAGAATTTACACTTGGTTTGGCTTTACCTTATTGATTCCAGTACTGGCAATGGCCCAGGGAACTCCCCAGTTTTCAGGCAGACAAGCAGGCAGTGGCAAAGGTCCAAATATCGGACATCTTTTCGGCAGAATTGTGGATTCACAGACCGGGAAAGGTGTCGAGTTTGCTACAGTTACCCTTTTAAAGACCAAGGATACTTCAGTTGTCACCGGAGTGTATACAAAGGCCAACGGTGATTTCAGCCTGGATAATCTACCCTCAGGTCAGTTCATCCTTCGTATCAATTTTATCGGGTATATACCCATCGAACAGCCAGAAATCATTTCCCCCCCTAACCATGTCGAAAAGGATCTGGGTAATATCAAGCTCCAGCCCACGGCCCAGGCTCTCCGGGAAGTCGAAGTGACCGGACAGAAAAGTACTTTTGTGTTGGGCCTGAACAAAAAAGTGTTCAATGTAGCCAAAAGCCTGGCCAGCGTCGGGGGCACTGCCACAGATGTACTCAGGCAGGTTCCCACCGTAAATGTGGATGTGGATGGCAATGTAACGCTCCGCAACGGCACCCCTACCATTTTTGTGGATGGCAAACAAACGCCCCTCACCCTGGATGAGATCCCTGCAGATGAAATCCAGAGTATTGAGATCATCACCAATCCGTCAGCTAAATATGACGCCGCAGGTCAGAGCGGAATAATCAACATTGTGCTGAAGAAAAACCGAAAACCCGGCATCAATGGCAATGTCATGGCTGGCGCCGGATCATATGATAAATACAATGCAGGAGCAAGCCTGAATATTTATAAAAACCCCATCAATATCAACCTGCATTATTTTGTACATTCAGAAGATAATCCAATGTATGATACCACAATCCGCAATAACCTGTATCAGAATAATTACCTAAACCAGTACGAGAATGATTTCAACAAACACCTTTTCCAGGTTGGGAGGATCGGAATTGACTGGTCCCTGGATAACAGAAATACCCTATCCGTACAGGGAGGAATGGGTGGAGGATACTGGAGTTCATTCAATGGCCTGAGCACCGATTACCTGAATGCCAGTCAGGTGCAGGATTCCACCAGTCTGCGGTATACCCAGAATTCAGCCCATTTCCACTTCATTTCCGGGGATATTAACTTTACTCATAATTTTACAAAGAAAAAGGAACAGTTCTCTGCAGAAGCGGATATAAGGCAGTTCAATGTACCCAGTACTGGCTATTATAATACCATTGCTTATGACTCCTCCGGACAGCAGAGCCTGCTGCCGATACTTCAGACCAATGATGGAAATGGGCATAACAAGATCGTCACCTTACAAAGTGATTATACCGATCCGCTCCGCAAGGGAAAGGGGAAATTTGAAACCGGAGTAAAAGTGACTCTCTTTAACAGCCTAAACCTGGCTACGGTAAGCAATTATGATTATCCCAGCAAAAACTATCTGGAAGATACAATTGCATCCTATAATTATGCTTACCAGGAACAGGATTTTGCCGGGTATGCCAGCTATTCGGACTCTTATGGCCATTTCAGTTATCAGGTGGGCCTGCGGTACGAAGATTATCATTTTATAGGTAATAATTACCAGGAATCCAGCCAATTCACTTATACTCAGCCAGGATTTTATCCCAGCGTTTTCCTTACACAGCAAATCGGGAAATATTCCCAGTTACAACTGAACTATTCCCGACGGGTGGACCGCCCATCCTTCTGGCAGATCAGTCCAAGGATCAATTATAGTAACCCCCAGAATCTGACTGAGGGCAACCCTGAACTAAAACCTCAGTATACCAATTCTTTTGAATTCAATTACGACCTGAACAAAGGGAAAAACAATCTGCTGGCCACGTTGTATTTCCGGAATACCAATGACCTGATCACTTCCTATGTGACCCCATTATATGGGGATACCCTGCTCAGCACTTTTGTCAATGCCAATACAGCTAATACGTATGGGGCGGAAATATCCATGGACCGGCAGATCACCAATTGGTGGGATATCATGGGTAACTTCAACTTATATGAAACCAATATCATGGCATCCAATCTTGCCCAGAACCTGTCCAACTCGGGGCTGAGCTGGTTCGTGAAGGTAAATTCCAATACTACGCTACCGGCCCATTTTACCCTGCAGCTGACCGGACATTACGAGGGCCCCCGGATCATTCCTCAGGGCAGTGTGAGCCCCACTGGTTCCCTTGACCTCGCTTTACGGAAGGATTTTCTGAAAAACAGGGCTGCCAGCCTTACCTTGGCGCTGATCGATGTATTCAATTCGGAAATATTTACCACCAATACCAATTCTCCCGGACTGTTCACCCAGATTTCAACCCGTAAACGACAATCCCGGATACTCAGGCTCAATTTCAGCTATCGCTTCGGCAAGAATAACCTGAACTTTGGCAAAAAGAAACCGAAAC
>Ga0307374_10004776_pt1 | contig 22389 bp, 26 predicted proteins | sample OX3MG_FD_202532 | JGI IMG/M metagenome (GOLD analysis project Ga0307374, IMG submission 202532) | Soil microbial communities from Risofladan, Vaasa, Finland - OX-3 | ecosystem: Environmental > Terrestrial > Soil > Coastal area > Acid sulfate soil | place: Finland: Risofladan, Vaasa | collected... | reverse complement strand
GTCAGTTTGTGTAGCCCTGACTAAGTGGGATAACCTGACTACTGTTAAGTACGAATAAACTGACTTGACAAACATTTCGGACTTAGTGTACTATAGCTGTATGTGGAAATTTTGTAGTGCGTATCCGGTAGCGCGTCATTTGTAGCACGAAAGAACCGCGTCCCTCCCCTTGCAAGTTCGGTACACGGTTCTTTCTAACCACCTGTAGCGTCACCGCCACATGGCTGTACCTATCATAAGACACCCTAGCCATGTGCGCTAGTAACAGATGTTCTAAGCAACAACGATTCATTCAAAGGAGCAACAAGCACATGGCAAACACCACCAATGGCATGACCCCCAGAGAGAACGCCAAAGTCGTCGCCGCCATGGTCCGCGAAGAGGACCTTGGCGAATTGCAAGAACTACACACGGACCTCCAAAAGCGCATCGACCAGGCGCGCACCGATGGACGCCTGTTCATGATGGGGCAGTATGTCCGATTGCAGGCGATGGTCTCACCGGAGATTTCCCGTGTAGAGAAACGGTTCAAGCGTGAGACGCTGGCCGCTAATCGCAAGGATCACAAGAACCTGAAGCTGGAAGCGAAAGCGGCTGCCGAGGCTGCGACTGTATAGCGACTCTGTATACGCGCCACTATTGCGCCACTAATTAGTGTCGCATCATCGCCGATTATCGCCGATTATAGGCGCAACAGTGGCGCTCCCCGCTCGATTCGACCGAGAGACAACCCGCGCTTTTTTGGGTCGTTTTGAGACATCACGAAAAGGAAATGAATAATGCCACTCGTTACATTGAACCCGCTTGCATTGGCGAAAAAGGGTCTGGAAAAGGGGCTCAATGCGCTCTACGATCCACACTTGACACACCCGGCCACACCTGTGCCCACGACGCAACCACTTGCACCAGCACAGCCCGATACCACATCACAGTCAAACCTGCCTATAGTGATCGATCAGAACGGCCAGGCGCTTGAAACTGAGCAGGTTTCAAGCAGCGGTGTCTGGATCGACGCCAGCCACATGATGACTGGCGGCGCGGCTGCTGCCCGGACGGAACAATTTAGCCGGATCGTTTCGTCTTTCGATGAAGACCGGCAAGACAAGTTAGCCTGGCTGGTCGGGAAGTTTTTCATGGTGCTGGCTTACCTCCTGCCTCCGCTCTTGGGCTGGTATGCTGGTCTCGCTTTGGGGGACGTGCTGAGTGGCACATTTACCTTTGCGCGGGCCAGCAGTGTGTTTCTTCATCTCGTCTCAGTGAGCCTGGAGATGGCCGTTCCCATGATCGGTTATGCCGTCGCAGCCACGTTCAAACGCGCTGCCAAAGATCGCGCACAAATCACGAAGTGCGCAACGTTGCTGCTGGTCTTCTTGGGCGTGGCAATAGGCAGCGCCATTAGCCAGCAGGTGTTGCTCTATAACAGCCTGCCCATGGCGACCTTTGGGCAGCAGGTGTCCGTCTGGTTTCGCTCGTTTGGGCCAAGCGTGGTTGACATGTTGAGCGCGATCTTTCTCTCGGTGGTCGGGGTCAAAAACTTGAAAAAGTACCTGACCGACCAGCGCGAAAAAATACACGCGGTGCGCGAAGTCAGCCTGGTTCACATCGAGATGGACAAAACGACGCTGCAGGCCGGTATTGACCAACAGGCCGCGCTGCAGGATATGAAGAGCAAGTCCAAACGCGCCGATACGTGGAACAAGATCGAGGAGATGCAGAGCGAGGCGATGATCGAGCAAGCCAAGCGCAACATGGGCGGCGACAATGGCGGCTCAGGTTACAGGAGGAGTCGCTACTAATATGGAGAGGCAGACAGAACGGCAGAAGCGCGAAGCAGCCGCCTACCAGTTTGAATTGCAGGCAAACAAGCTCTACCTGTCTGTCCAAAAGCGCCTGACCAACTATCGGTATCTCATCCAGGATGAAACGGAGCCAGGCAAGGAACTGACCGCGATGGTGCTGTGCAACTCATGGGACTACTACGAATACCGCATGAACAAGGGCAAGCAGCGCGTAGACCTCTTGATCGTCCAGCACCATAACGCGGTGGTCCCGCTGCCAGTCCTTTCGCTCGATACGAGTCTGGAGTACACGCCTGGCAACGTCCCTGACATCGGGCGCGCCAACGCCAAGCGCCCCAACCATGAAGAAACCATGCTGCTGGTATCCAAGTTGCTGTTAGAGGTAGACGGGGTAGAGGCCGAACTCAAAAAGCTGTCGCCCCGGTCGCAGCAGCGATACAAACAGCGCTGTAAGCAGTACCTGCGCCCGCGCGTTGGGCGACCGTGGGCATCATAAGCACAGGAGAGAAACGCCATGTTTCAATCGCGATATAAACTGGTGAGCATATTCATCCTGCTCGGCCTGGCAGCGCTCGTAGGGCTTACTCTCTACACGTGGTATCCCAAGACGCAGGGAATCACCGGTCCGCTGACTGATTGGCTTTGCCTTGTCATGATCGGTTTGAGCGTGCGCGTGAGCGTCTACGCGCTGGCGCGCCGCCGCACTTACGCCTATCAGCGCCAGGTAATCACACCCCGGCGCATCACGCAGGCGGACTCGCGAGACGTGTTCCACCAACAGATCACGATCTATCAGCGAGAAATGGACAAAGTGAAGCAGGGCTATGCCGTGTGGCCCCCCCACGCCTCAAAAGACGAGATGCTGAAATGCCTCGACGACTACCTGTGTGGCAGGCCTGTCCAGTGGTACAAGCAGCATGAATAGGGGAGCACCAACCATACGAAAAGGAGACCGGCAAGATGAAACGAACCTATACATACAAACAGAACAAGCGATCCATCGTTACGTCTATTCTTGAAGGAAAGTACACAGTCGAGCGTGCTGCGCTTATCATGCGCGTTCAGTCGGCCACTATCAAACGATGGCTGACCCAATTTGGGCGAGATGTACTAAGCGCAACCACTGTTGCCAACGAACAGACGAGTCAACCGCTTTTTAGAGATAGCCAGAAAACGAATCAATCGTAGCGCGTTCCTGAAGCTAGCAAATAGGCTAATCGCGATACCGCGTGGAATCTCGTGAAATTTTCACACCAAGGAGTATCACATCAATGCCATTCTTTAGCAACCATCGTGAGTTAGGCCGATATGTTGGTGAAAGCATCGCAGACGCCGATGCCACCACCGAAAGCGACACTGCCAGCGTGGAGAACAGCCTGGTGGAGCTGGAATGGAGAAAAGGCCACCAGTTTTCCCGCCTGGACAAGGATGAAATCGCGAACTCGTTTCTTTCCTCAACCTGCGGCTGTGTTGATGAGGACAGCCGACAAGAGTTTATCGAGGGCTTTGAGGAGACCACTGAAGAGGAAAGCAAGCCGTTTTGGAAGTTCTGGTAGCGCGGCCCTGTAGTTTATCGGCTAATCGCGATACCGCGTGGAATCGCGATTAGCCAGCCAATACAAGCAGTAGCAAAGGAGTTACCCAACATGGCAACACTCAACGATGTCGAACGCCTAGCAGCGCAACTGAACATCACATTCACTGACTACGCTCCAGTACAAGCCTTCGATCTGGACAGCAAACCAAACGCGCCGCTCCAATTCGAGGGAACCTATCGCAAGGTGCAAGTCGGCATCGATGGCGCATATAGCGACCTGGTGAAACATCAGGCGAACCTGAGCAACGCCTTCCAAGCCATGGGTCCCCTACTCAGCAACCACCAACGGAGCATAGGCGCATCCGGGGCGCTCGGACTGTCCTTCCTGGCCGCGCTCGTCGTGTACACCATTGGCACATTTTATCCTGAGACGCGCGGGATCACCGGCCCACTTACCATCCTTTTTATGATCCTAATCGTAGTGAGCGCAGTCATACTCGCGCTTGGCCACGCTCGTAAGTAAACATATTGAGGCGCTACCCCCCGTCTGGAAAACTTAGGGTAGCGCCTCGTTTGGCAGGAAGCACCCGCCATGCATAGTATACCATGCGGTGTTTTCTGCCTGACAGAAGAAAGCAGGAAGCACTTCCGTGAAAAAGACGATTCTTCTTTTGTGTTGCGCTGCACTACTATTCATCGCGATCGCAGTGCAAAACCAGACCGGCGCGACTAACGCATCTCAAAACACGCTGGCCAGTACCCAGCTGGCACAGCCTACTCCAGCGACCGTTCCTCACCAGGTTGTACGCATCAATCAATTGGATCCAGCTCAGTACGCTTCAAACAATGAATACCGGAGCTGGGCCTACTCCACTTGCAGCACCGCGGCCATCGCGGAGGTCCTGAACTACTATGGTCGGCATCTGCGTATCCACGATGTGCTTGTAGTTCAAGCCCGGATCGGCGAGATCACGCCAGCCCTCGGTCTGGTCGAAGACGCGGGGATCGCGGCCACTGCTACGCAGTTTGGTTTCAAGACGAACTGGGGATACAACCTATCATACGACCAGGTGATCGCCGCGGCTAATCATAGCGAACCAGTCATCGTTGGCTGGCCCCCACAACGCTACGATGGCGGACACCTGGTCGTAGTCGTTGGCGGCGATAGCCAGGTGGTGGAACTGGCCGACTCCTCCCGCTACGACCGCCATTCATTGTCGCGCGCGCAATTTATGCAGTGGTGGGCTGGCTTTTCCGCCGTGGTCACACCCCTGGCCCAAGGGGGTCTGTCATGAAAAAGACCCTCCTTTGCCTTTCGTTGCTGGCGCTTGCGGTCCTGATCCTGGCTGCCAGCAACACCCGGGGTGCAACCGGCGCAACCGGCAGCGCGCCATTTCAGGCCGCTCCCACCATCCAACAGGTGCAAGGGTCCCACAGCGTTCTCGGTCGTCCCACGCTAAGCGCAGCGTTCATTGATCGCGTGCTGGCGGCTGCGCACTCGCCGGCAACCGGAACAGGCGAGGACTTCTACCAGTTAAGTCTCCGCGATGGCATTGACGATGCCTGGCCACTGTCGTTTTTCCACCATGAGTCCGATTATGGGAGGACTGGCGAGGCCCGCGTTACCTACTCCATCGGCAATTCGCGCTGTATCAAGACTCGGCCCTGCATTGACCAGAACCGGGGCGGCTACGCGCAGATGTGGAACTGGGTGGATGGGATCGTGCAATGGTACACGCTCATAAGCACGTTGTATATCAACCAATGGGGGCGCTCAACGGTTGAACAGATCATCCCCAGGTACGCGCCCACGAGCGATGGCAACGATGAGCAAGGCTACATCAATGCCCTGGTGAACGATGCTGCGGCGTACCGCGCGGGGCAGGTGCTATTATGAGCAATCCCCCACCTCTCCATCTCCAATTGTTGCTGATCGTCTGGGCAGCGCTCTGGCTGCTGCTCCTTTCCCTCTACCTCTTCCTACTTACCTGGTACGCCTGGCCGACGCTTCAACGTGCGCGGGCGGCGCTGTCCACAGCACACACAAAGGAGTCCCCCCATATGAAAAGACGTCTGTTCTGGAATCTCGTTCTGTGTATCGTCCTGGCGGTGTTGGCGTGGTTAGCCCACTTTGACGTGGCAACCCTCATGCACATGCAGCCACTCTTCATCGGTGTCGCGTTCGCCTGGCTGCTGGCGATGCTGTTCAGCGGCCCCCTGAAAAAGAAGCAGGTGAAGCGATGAAGCAGCTCCTTTTATTCATCCTCCTGGCCGTGCTGGCGGGCGGTTTTTTGCTCACCTCATGCGGCACGCTGTTCGGCGGCTCGTCGTCAGCCTGCGTCGAGGTAGACGCCACGTCAGGGCAATGCGGCCCGGTTCCCAGCGTCGGGAATGCTATTGGCGACGCGCACCCAGGCAACCCCGATCCGAACGACGGAACCATCACCTGGAGATCGTATAGCATCCCGCTCGATAGCGGCTGCAGCCAGGTCGGCAGCCCTTTGGCGATACAGGACGCGCCACTCTCCATGTCCGGCGTGACGGTCAAGACCGGCATAGTGGTCGCAGCGGTGATCGAGGACTGCGGATTAGGCCAGGATCAGGCGGTGGTGCAGGAAGTTGATTATAGTTTGAACGTTCCCCAGTTGCAGGTGAACGGCCCTGCCTATGGACTGCCGGTGACCAGGGTGGCCGTGCAAACCCTGCCCGCGTTCACTTTTGGCGCGAAAAGCGCGGATGGCAACCAGTACAGCGATCGAGGGGTACAAGGTCCACGCGGCGAGTGGACCTACGGTTGGACCGTTGAGGCAATGCTTGCGCCGGGAAGCACTGTTCCGGTACTCACAAGTCTGACACAAGAGGAGTAGGAGGCAGTTATGATGCAAAGTATCACCTATCAACCACCAATGACGCCGACACGCATCCCCCCGGTGATGACCCCGGTTGAAGACTGCTGTTATTGCTGGTATGTGTTGCATCCGACGACTTCATTCCCTGAAGCCTGGTCTTCTACCTGCTGCCCAGATCATAGCACCTGGCTGCTCGCGCAACACGCGGCGATCCGCGCAGCGCGGCAGGCAGCGAGAGGGGAGATGCCGGTATGATCGGTGTGAAACCAACCCGAATCAGCTTTTCGCCTGCGCTTCCTTGTGTGGACTGCAGACGAGACACGAACCAGGGACTCATCTATCCGATGAGTTCGCAGGTCTGGCAACTGTTGCCCTTGTGCAGTGAGCACATTGAGGGGCCATCTGGCAGTGACGAGCCAGGTTCTCTCAATGTGCTGCACTCCCAGATCAACGAACAGCTTGCGGAGATCCAACACCTTCAGCGTAGGAAACGCCGCGTTATGCGTGCGTATGCGCGGCTGCGCAGGCAACACGCCCCTATCAAGGTGCAGCGCGTCCTACGCTGGCGGCTGAATCGAACATATAAGCTCCAAGCCGAGGTGATGGAGGTGCCGGCATGATCGGGATGTATCGCAAACGCTACCCGCCCAGCTGGGAGCAACTTGCGCAGGCCTGCAAAGAACGCGCTGGCTGGCGCTGTGAGCATTGCGGCGTCGAGCAATATGCGCTGGTGGAGTCTCGCAAGGGAACGCCATACATCATTTACCTGCATGCCGCGCACAAACACCACGATCCAAGGAACCCTTGCCCGGAGCTTCTTTGTTTGTGCATCAGTTGCCATGCCAAGTATGATTACGAACATAAACAGCGGGAGGCCCGCGTAAGGCTGGAAATCTTGAAGCATTTACGCCTGCTGGTTGAGCAAGGCATTATCACTGTACGGGAGAGATAGAACTATGATCTTACATTTTCAGCTTGATATCCTGGCTGCTGGAGCAGATGTATCAATCTTCCCTGAGTCGGGTTTTCCATCGTTCTATTCATAGAGCGAGCACACTTGCCGAGACGATCATTCGCAACGCGCTAAAAGTGAAGAAGCAGAGCAGTTGTTCAAATATTCTGACGGCTGAAAGCTCATAGTGAGAGGCGGAAATAATTAGATGAAACTGTATAAACCGGGGTCCCACGTACCACCATCTGGTCGTGGATACATAGGAGCCGACCCCTGGATCACTACTCCCTTGCATGCCCCCTACGAGCCGAGTTTTATTACAAGCCCTGAGTTTCCTGGTCGGCGCTTCTGGACGTGGGGCATCTTTGCGTTGCTTGAGCAGGTGGGAGAAGATGTGCTCGCTGAGTTGCGAGCAGAGGGCTGGGAACCGTGGAACGACGAAACCAGGGAATTTTTTCTCCTGTTGGAAAGTCAATTTGCCCAAACTCTGATCGTTGTCGAGGCACGCGGCCCGCAGCATTACTGGGCCACGACAGCCGATATCCAGCACGCCCAACGCTATCCTGTGCTACTGACCTATCAATCAGGAGAAGAGGAATATCCACACTTTGTGCCACCAGAGATGGTCATTGGTGCGTGTGCGCTTGTGAGCGACGGTTCCTCTTTTCACCTCTATTCCGCTGACCAACTTGGCGAAGAAGCTCGCGCGCTCTGCGCCCAGATTCGGCAGGGTATGCACCTGTTTCCGCCCGAGGTCGATCCATCTGCCGAAGAGAAGCACCTGTGGGTAGAACAGCGTCTTGCCGCATGGGAACCTACGCACGCGGCGGCACAGCGACTGTCTTCGCTCTATTGGACGCTACATCAACGCTCTGTTGGACTCGATATATCGTCGCTTCCGCGCACTCTCCCCGCGATACCTGTCGTCGTCGACAAAGGCGCGCTCATTGCATCTGCGCTCCCTGTGCAGGCGGTGATCGCTGCCTACAGTAATGCACACAGCGGTGCCAAGCAATGGTCGAACAGAAAGCATCTACCGACGTTTGAGTACAACAGAGAAGATGGCACTACACAAATTCAGATGCGTCCAGGTGACACAGAATCAGCCCTTGATGCTAACACGATCCAGTCGCTTTGGGAACAGGTGCGCCATCTCTCGGATATCGATGGTGATGTTTTGCTGACGATGATTGCCCAGGCCATTGCCGCGCCACAAGATGAGAAAGGTGGCACCTGGATCACAAGCAAGTCAATCCTGGACTACCGGGGTATTAAACCCATCACGAAGAAAGAGAACGGTCGTGTGCGTCGAGCAGGACATCGGCAAGAAGATATGTCCGAGGTGGCCTCCTGCGTTAGCCGAATGGGCAATACCTGGATCACTGTAGAGCAATGGATCGAAGGCGACATCAACCAGGAGCAGCAGAAAAGGCGCTCGAAGAAGCAAAGAAAGTACCTGTATACTCGGGATAGCCGCCTGATCATAATCACCGATATTATCCACCAGCAGGAACTCTTGCGGGAGAGTGGGTCCAAAACATCAGAGCAGAACGAATCAGAGCGTCCTTTGCTCCCAGTAGCCTGGCGGTATCAACTTGGAAGCTGGCTCGATCCATTCTTGCAAGGAGCCAATCGTCAAGTTGCCTGGCTTCTGCAACAGGTACTCAGTTACGACCCCTATCACCAGATGTGGGAGAAACGCCTGGGACGCTATTTCACATTTCATATGCGCATGGACCCCAGGGGAAATACCACCATGACCCGCGAGATTGGCGTACTCATCGAGGAGTTGAGCCTTCCTATCAACTTCAGAGATCCCGAGAGGACACGGCAACGCTTGGAGAAAGCCCTGAAATACCTGGTAGCTGATGGCATCATCTCTTCGTGGAACTATCACGCTGAAAACCCGAAGCTCCCCTCGCGAAAGTGGCTAGAGACCTGGCTTCACTGCAAAATCCAGGTCTCGGCTGTTGCGGCGATCCCCGAAAGCCCTTCTCCGTTGATTGAGCTAAAGGAGAGGCACCAGTGAAAATGCCGCCGACCGATTTTGTTCAGATTGTTCAGCATCAGGGACGCTACGTTATCTGGCGCATTAAGGCATTATCGCGTCTGCTTCTCGCGCACAAAATGGTAGCATTTCGCCACTTTGTGCGCGGATTTTGGGCTATTGTGTTCCCTTGTGTATTCCCCGCTACGTTATTCGGCGCATTGTGTTTTGATACACTACTCCCAAGACCCCCGCTACGTTATCTGGCGCAAACCGCTACGTTATCTGGCGCAAACCGCTACGTTATCTGGCGCAAACTTTTCCAGGAGATATGCTGGTAACATGGCTTGGGAAGAGAGTTTACCCTGAGATAGTGGGCAAACGCGAGGTGTTTTCCTTGATGATATTTGTGGTCGCAGTACTAGCGGAAAGCACTATTCCCATGTAATATGTTCTACGATAATGTATCACTTGCGGTGTCTTGAACGCACATGGAGTAAAGGGAGGACATACCTCTCAGGGAGAGACAGGTGCCTATCGACTAGAGAAAAAACGAATGCTTGCATTCACCCAAAAATGAAAAAACCAGCGACTACCCACCGCTGATCTTTTCACCAATCTACGATTGTCCACACGCGCCGGAAGGTTGCTCCCAAAGCATTCCAGAGCGATAGAGTTCTTTCGCCCTAAATTATACCATGTCCAGTGTTCCTTGTGAAGAGGCAGAGCGTAGACGCGATACATACATTCTCGACGGCCTCCTCAGCACTTCTCACAGAGCAGATCCAACCTTCCATGTGCGCATATACTACTTCACTGAAATTGTAGGAAGAAGGAACGCATGGAAACAGCTCCAATCATTCGCGAGCAGGATGCTCATCTTTCCCCAGCCCATACAGTCACATTTCCTATAGCCTTACCGCTACAGGTTGCCAGCGTGAGAAGTGAGGTGTGCGATGAGTGACACCGCTCTCCTTGAGAAGCCCCCTGAGCAGCAAGACGGCGGCGGTAACGCGCAAGAGCCACCCAACAAGTACCTCTACCCAGAGTTCGCCGGCTATGGAGGCGAACGCTACCTTGATTCGATTGTGCAGCAGATTTTGCCTTACGCGCTCTGGCGCACCTGGCACTATGCGGTCGATTACCAAGCCCCCGGATCGGCTTGCTACGTTGGAACAACACGACTGGCCAGCCGTGTCAAACCCGGCATCAGGAAGATCGAGCTTGACTTCCAGGAATTGCAGGCGCGTGGGCTCATGCGCAAGTATGCAGCCCGCCTGCCTGTCAAACAGGAGGATGGCAGCTGCAAGAATGAGGCAGTCACCGTCAAGGACTTCGCAGTCCTGTACGCCCTGGCGCATGAGTACCATCTCTGGACGCACTCGGATGAATACATACCGGCCTCGCGGGACCAGATCGACCTCATCCTGCACGATGCGCGCCTGCTCGCCAAGTTGCTCCGGTTTGACAATTACCGACGGCTGATCGAGTGTCGCAAACCTGGCCGCAAAGCCCAGACGCAGCCGATCCACGTCTACTACCAGTGTGTGCATAGCGGCGACGAGGAGGGTTGGGAAGACCTCCCGGAGCAGCCGGCAGCCACGCAGCAGGATGCGCAAGAGCCTGGAACGCCTGTCCAAAATGCGAATCTTTATTCAAATGTTCCTGTTATTTCTTCTTCGTCATATCGAGAATCGAGGAGTAAAGAAGATTCATTAACGACTGTTTCGGTTTCGAGCGGCTTCAGAGAGGTAGTCGGCGTGGCTATAGGAAATCCTACAACAGACGTGGAAACGGACGACACCCAACCGAAACCGAAATCGAATCAACCGAACCCCTCCACCCAAGAAGAGGTGGGCCGCGCGGCGCGGGCAAAAGATGCAATAGCGTACAATATAGACGAATTGAAGCGCGATCCCTACGCGATGGCGGCAGCGCTGCTGGAGATGCGTGAGCGCGGTGAGCTGGGCGACGATCCGCAGCCCGCGCCAACCAACCGCAGCCAGAAGCCGAAGAAGAACCAGCGGCCCCGGAGGATGCCACCGGCGCAACTGCTGCGCACCATCGGTCAGTATGCCCAGGAACTCGGCGACCATCAGAAATTCGTGCAGTCCGATATTACCCGCGCCACCAAAATCTACCTGGCCTCGACGCAGATCTTTAGTGGTTTCCAGAACGGCTGGTTCAGAAAGCAGCTTGAAGCGGCCTTTGAAGCGGCATGTGGTCGTGGCATCGGGAAGCGTATGCCGTACTTCTTCTCAACGCTGGAAAACGGCCTGGCGTTCACGGCGGAGGAGCTGGCCTATATCCGCAGCGATGAGCCGCTGTATGCCGACGGCAACATCAGTGACTTCGTGGCCCGGCTCAAGCGGCAGTACGCGAAAAGCGGCAGCGCCCTGGATTATGAGAAGTGGATCTGGCAGTCCTGGCTTCCAGCGGGACCGGCGCAGCGAATGTAACCGCAGCGTGGCCAGCGTAAGAAGCAGATGAGAAGCAATCGTGATTAGCCTGGCTGTCACGATAGATCGACATGTGAGCATGAGTATGGAAGAACATACCAGCAGCGGAACACGTTGCAAAAATCCCTCTTGTGGGCGTCTGCTGGCGCAAGCTGGCGGCGGCCATCGCAGGCGCGAATATTGCGATGATACCTGTAGACAGGCGGCGCGCCGTCACCGGGTCGAGCAGAATCACCGCGACGAGGTGAATCGGCGCTGGGCCACGTTCACACCAGAGACGCGCGGCTTTCTGGACTGGCTCACCACGCGCTACAGCTTTGGCAAGGATTTGGCCTATGCCGTCGAGCTCGCGATTAACCGGGAGATCGACCGCTACTCAGCAGAGTCCAGCGCGCAATTTGAGCCAGCCCTGGCAGCGCTGCGCGAAAAGCAGTTGTCGCGAGTGGAGAAGCTGAAAGCGCGCATTCTCCAGCTGGAGCAGGAAGCGGAACAGCCGCAATCTCGTGCGGTCCTCTCGGCGCAGCAGGCACGCGAACGCGCCCGGCTGCATGGCTACCTCGATGGCTTGTATCTTGAAAGCACGCAGCGGCTGTTCGTCAGCGTGTTCCAAACCGGCCGGATCGAACCGAACGAGGTGCGAGAAGCGATCCACCAGGAACGCGGCGCTGAAACTGATCGTCTCAGGCAGCGCATCGCCGAACTGGAGCAGGAAGTCCAGGAACGGGCGCAGCGCTCACCCATTGAGGAACAAAATATCAGGCGCATAGAGCACTATGCCATCGATTGCAGCCTTGACGCTGGGCAGGCAAAAGAGCGGACCGTTGCGTTAGAGCAAGAGCTTGCTGACGCCTCCCAAGGCCGCGACCAGGTACAAGAGCGGTTTCGCGAGTATGTGCAAACGACGAATGAGCGCCTGAGCGAGCTGACCGGCGAACTGGCAAAGCGGAGGCAAGAACAGGAACGGGCAGCGGGGCAAGAGGATCAGCACAACAGCGCGGCCTACCGGGAGAAGCTGGCGCAGGCGAGTGCGCGGATCAACAAGCTGGAGGGGCAAGTAGAGATCCAGCGGCAGCGCCTCGGCCAGTATTATCAGCGGTTCTACCCGTCGTCGCTGGCCGTGGCGGAGCAGAAACTCATGGCGCTGGGCGCGGCGATGAACTACAAAATCCTGCTCAAGTATGACTCACAGGCGGTGGGAGTCGGGTCCGGTGAGGCTGCCTGGCAAGAGTTTGCGACCCATGCCAACTACGAGGACCTAGCGCAGGCGATTGTGCAGGCGCAATACCTGTTCGACAACCTGTATGCGCTGGGGATGGTGGGCAAACGTGACGATCAGGTCACACCGAATTGAGATTACAAGCAATCGTAACCAGAGGCCTGGCCGGGTCCTGCATAACGATTGCTTGAGTAAGAGAGGGAAACGGCCATGATCGACGAGCACCCGGCCTGTCAGTACTTTTCCGTCAGAATCGCGACTTCCAGGCCGACAGAACTTGAGTAAGCCCGCATTCGTGCTAGCGCACCTCCCATGCAAACATGCTATACTTAGATCGGTTCTCAAGGGAGTATTTTCGTAGCGAGTTGGTGGGCTGCCGCACCTCATGGGCGATGAGGCGCGATACCTCCCTCTTGAAATTCCGGGCGATCAATACGCACGATCGAGAGAACGAAACCTCAGAAGAAAAGAATTTCAAATGCGCAAGATCATGTGTGAGTTGAAGGCGACCAAGAAGCACCTGCGCGAACTGGCACGAGAGATTCTGGACGACGAGCCCCGATGAGCGATGACAACGTCGTCGCAGGCAAGCCCGCCGAGAACGTATCGCTGGCCACCATCGCTCGTGAATGGGCCCGCCTCGGTTGCATCGGGTTCGGCGGTCCTCCCACCCACATCGTACTGCTCCGTCGCATGTGTGTCGAGGAGCGACACTGGATGGATGCCAAGGAGTTCGAAGATGGCATCGCTGCCACCAACCTTCTGCCAGGTCCAGCATCGACTCAGTTGGCGATCTTCTGTGCGTGGCGGCTGCGCGGAACGGTCGGTGCCATCCTCGGCGGGCTCTGCTTCATCCTCCCGGGGCTCATCCTCATCCTCGCCCTCTCCGCCGTCTTCCTTGCCAGCCATCCACCGCAGTGGATTCTCGGCGCGGCGGCCGGCGCTGGCGCCGCAGTGCCGGCAGTGGCACTGTACGCAGCCTGGGGGCTCGTCCCCGGCAGTTGGAAACGCATCGGCTCCAGGCGAGCCCAGCAGGTCCGTTGGGTCATCTATGCGTTGGTGGGAGGGACTGCCGCGACCACGGTGGGTCCCTACCTGGTGCTCTTGCTCCTCGCCTGCGGACTCACCGAGATCGCCATCCGTCGGCAGAGCAGCCCGAGGCCATCGAGTTCAGCCCGAGCGGTGATTCCGGCGGTCGTCGTGCACAGCGTCGCCGTCGGTGGCCTGGGTGCGCTTGCCTGGGTGGCGTTCAAGGTGGGCGCGCTCTCCTACGGAGGCGGGTTCGTGATCGTACCCCTCATGCAGCACGACGCCGTGGTCACCTACCACTGGATGACCGGCGCTCAGTTCCTCAACGCGGTCGCCCTCGGCCAGATCACCCCGGGCCCGGTCGTCCAGACGGTGGCCGTCGTGGGCTACGCGGCCGGGGGCATCGGCGGCGGACTGCTCGCCGCACTCATCGCCTTCGCCCCATCGTTTCTCTTCGTCCTTGTCGGCGGCCCACGATTCGACCAGATCCGATCGAACACCTCGGTCCAGTCGTTTCTCACCGGAGCGGGACCTGCGGTCATCGGAGCTATTGCGGGGTCGGCGATCCCTCTCGGTCTTTCTTTTCAGTATCTCTGGCAGATTCCAGTATTCGCCGGTGCTGTGCTCTGGCTTTTCGTCATCCGGCGCGGTGTCGTGAGCGGGTTGCTCCTCGCCGGTGCGGTCGGCGTCGTCATCGCGCTCGCCGGGGTGTCCGTCTAAGACGCGCGGTCAAGGACGTGGGGCGGCCGACAAGCGGGCGGCTTGACCAGGGCACTGACAGGCCACCCGCGCTGCGGAAATCCTGTGTGTGGCAACGAGCTGGTAATTCTTGTCGGCCACCGGCGACGGCAGTACTGTAGTGACACCTGCAAGATGGTCGCGCACCGCGCCCGCATCGCCGCGGCGAACCAGGCGCGCTACGAGGCGCTGCAGCTGGAGCTTGCGCAGCGCGAACGTGAAGAATTGCGCCAGCGCTGGGGAGATCTTCCCCCGGAGGCATTCAATTTGCTACACTCTTTGAGGATGACCTACGGGATCACGCTCGCCGAGCAGGTTGCCGGTATCCTCTCGCTGGTGCGCGATGAGGCTCGCAAGAGCCTGGCGGAAGAGCGCGCGGCCCTCATCGACCAGGTGATGCTGGTCGGCGAGCAATTTAATTTCCCGCTGATCGCGACCGAGACGTTTGATCTCGCGCCGACGGTGTTCTGCTGGAGCGCGTTTTGCGGCAATGCCAGCATCGAACAGTTGCGCCAGGCGCATGACGCGGCGCACCTCAAGCTGCAGGTGAAACGTGGCCGACTGAAACTGGCGGAGCTGGGGAGCAACAACGGGGGCTTACAGGAATAGACGCTCAAGCGTGCGAAAGTTCAAATCGGCGAGGTTTCTGCTCAGTGGCGAAACAAACGTGACCACCAGGTCACACCGAATTGAAGAGTGAGGCCCAAAAGAAGAGAGCAAGTGTTTCATTTGTGCGCTTCATGTTTGAACGCCTGGCGGCTACGCCGCTAGTATACAACAGGTGTCAAGTTGGGCGTAGCGCGCCGGGTACCGTTTGCCATTCGGTACCGAAAACGGTACCCCTCTCCTGGCGAACCCGCGCTACAGGCGGCATGACATGCTGCGCTGTCCGACTGAAAAATGCCAAGCAAGGAAGAAACACATCGACCTGGTTCGTCACATCATCAGATGCGGGTGCTAGCAAGCAACTTGACGGTCATGGTATGATTCCATTGGGTGGAATGTTCTATACTGTTTCGTACTGTGCCATTGTAGACCGTCGCATCTACCTGCTCGTGGAGGCCTGCACTGTATGCACTCGGTTGCTCATGAAAAGGAAATTGACCACCGGCTGACACCGCGCGATCTCATCTGTCTGACCTGGATTGCCATGCAGTACGCGATCCGCCTGGATCAACTGCAACGTCTCCTCTTTCGCCATACCCCCGAAGCCGACCGCTCTAAATTGAAGCCCGGCGCTGACCGGCTTTCCCTGGACCGCACCTATGAACTGATTGCCAGGTGGCTCAGCTGGGGCTACATTGAAAAAGGAGGCATCCTGCACGGCGACAAACTCTGGATCTGGGTGTCGCGTGAGGGAATGCGCGCCTGCCAACTCCCGTTCACTTCCAGCGGCAAACCGGCACCGAGCCGGGTGCCGCATCTTTTTTATATCAACCAGATTCGGCTCTCCATTGAAGCAAAACGGCCGGATGATCTCTGGACATCCGAGCGGCAGATCCGGCGAGACGCGGGCGCGCCGACCAAAGGCGAGGATCTGCCCCATCTGCCTGACGCGACTCTGACCAATATGAGCACTGGCAGGATTAGCGCGCTGGAGATTGAGCGCAGTTCCAAGACCGAGGATGAGCTGCTGAATGACCTGCGCGAGCTGGCCGTCTCCTATAAGTCCGTCTGGTATTTCGCCAGCAGCGCCACCAGGCGTCAGGTCGAGGCCAGGCTGGAGGAGTTCACGCCGGAAATGCGCAAGCCGTTTCGGGTGTATAGCCTGATCGAGCATGGAGGGACCGCTTATGGAATCTCGTGAGTACCGCTACCGGGGACGTTCCTCGTCTAGCCAGTCGGTCATCGGGAACGATCCGTTCTGGCTGATCCTGACTGCGCTTCTGATCCTGTGTCTCGTGCTGGTGAGCCTGCCCGCCATTGTCGCCGCGTTCTTCGCCCAACGCTTCACCTATCGGTATCTGGCCCGGTTTGGCTGGCGGTGGAGCGCCGCGATCTGGTTGGTGCTGGGGGCGCTGGGGATGCTGTTGCTCTACAGCCTCATGAACCATGGCTTGCAGCTACTCATGCAGCGCGAGGTGTGGGAGTATGTGCAGAGTGGCAAGCACTACCAATTTGACGTGAGCCGCTGGCCCCTTGGGCGGCTGTGGTCGGAGACCTGGCCGGTGTGGCTGCGCACCTTTTTGGTGGGTGTGCCGCTGTGGGGGCTGTGGTTTGAGATCACGGCCAATATGAGGGGCCAGACGGGCCGGATGCTGGAGCAGCGTGAGCAAGATCGCCAGCGCCGCATCGACCGCGCCAAGCAGCGCGCCCGCAAGCGCACGCTGCGCCCGGAGCGCCTGCCCGATGCGGTCGCCGATCAAATGGTCATGGGCGTGCCGGTTGATGCTGACGACGAACACGAATAAGGAGGCACCGCATATGGGAGATCTGCCCTGGACACGCAAGCGTCACCGGAAGAAGCACTTTGTGTTCCCGGAAAAGGCCCTGCGCACCAGCGCGGTGATGCTCGGGGCGTCGGGTTCGGGCAAGAGCGAGACGATCCGCCGGGCAGAGTATGGCGGGCACAAGGTCTATCGCCGCCAGGTGATCCACATCGATGCCAAGGGCAACACCAAAAAGGACGACGAGGAGAGCGAGGATAGCGCGGCGCGTTTCGTTGCCACCATGCGCGCCGCCGGGGCGCAGAACATCAAGGTCTTCCCCTCGACCTATTACAATGGCTGGCTGGGTAGCCCTGCTGAACTGAAGAACCGGCTGCTCTCTGTGATTGACTCCAGCGAGTCGGCCTATTATGGCGATGTGGCGACCAACGCGCTTGATTTGGCGCTCTCGGCACGGATCACGCCGCGGAACAGCCGAGACTTTCTGGCGAATCTTGATTATGATCGATTGATACAACTCTACCGGGGCGATCGCTTGAACTATCCGCGCGTCTTGAAGCTGAATAAAAAGCTCCTCAAAGAGGTGGAGATGCGCTACCAGGTCTTTTTCTCGGCCATGGCTGGCACGCTCGATGGCACGCTGGACTATGCCGATGCCGACGCCGTGTACTTGCGAGTGCGCGGCTTTGTGCTGAGCAAGGAGGCCCCGCGGCTGGGGCGCTTCCTGGTCTCCGATTTTATGCATTATATCGCCGAGCGCCGCCGGGCAGGCGTCCAAACGCTGCTGGTCATCGATGAGTTCAACGCGCTTAGTATGAGAGAAGCGCCCAGCGTGCTGTTTGAGCAAGTGCGCGATTTCGGCGGGTGCGTCATTATCAGCAGCCAGGGCTACACCGGTCTGGGGCCGCGCGAGTATGCGGATCGCATCCTGGACGCCTGTAGCACCTACGTCCTGCACGCCTGTAGCGATCCGCTGCCGGTGAGCAAGCGCGCCGGCAAACGCTGGAAGCTGGAGACGACGTACACGGAGGATGAGGAGGGCAATCCCCACCCGCACCACCGGCTGCGCCACGACTGGCGTGTGCCGGAGACGGCCGTGATGCAGCAGGATGAGGGACAGGCCTTTTGGATTTACAAAGGGCGCGCCCAGCAGGTGCAGACCGCGCAGGTCCCGATCACGCAAGCGCAGGTCAACGAAGCGTGGGGCGAGATCCGCCGCCAGGAAGCCCTGCAGCGCACCATGCTGGCGCAGCAGGCCCAGCTGCGCAAGACCCAGGCGCAGCCGACACCGCCGCAGCCGGTGCAGCAGCCGACACCATCGACACCCATCTCCAAACCGTCGCCGCTGTTGGTAGCATCGAACGCGCCATCGAAAAAGAGCCAGGCGCAGAAGCAGCAGCCGAGGCCCGCGTCAAAGACGCCAGCGCCAGCAGTTCCGCCATCACCACCACAGCCGCCGATACCGCCGGTACCGGCTGTCGATGATGATGAACCCGACGAACTCTAGGTACCGTTTGCCATTCGGTACCGAAAACGGTACCCTGCTCTGGCTGATGCCGCCTCTCATGCCGCCTCGCTCGTCTTGATTATTACACGCCAAATGCCAATCAGAGAGAAAAAGGACGCATCAGGATAGGTGGAGTAGGTGAATGGAAAGACCTGTGGGAACGTGAAACGAGAACAGAACTGGAGAACGTTGATTCAGCTTACGTAACACGTCGCGAGCTGCGCCGGTGCGTTACGTTTGCCCACGCAAACGTGACAACCAGGTCGATCACGTATAAGGTCTGACAGCGGAAATGTGGCAGGTCGCCAGGTAATACCTTGCCAGTGTGCGGCAGAAAAGCGGAGGCAGCGCGGAAAACGGGCCTGAATGGGTGTTGGCCGACCCATCCAATCATACCACCCTGCCAAAAGAGGCCCCTAGAATCGCCTCTCAGCGCGTCCCCTGTTTCGGCCAGATGGTCCGTTCAGCGGCTTGACGGATGTTCCAAAAGTGCGTTATAGTAGGGATATTACAACTTCCGATAAATGGGAGTTATTCTTTATTTTATAAAGAAAGTCACCAACCCCGACCGTAAAACTGGCTTCTGTCTCCAACCAGTGCTATCATGCTAGATGAAGTGTCTGCTTAGTTATAAGGGAGATTCAGGTTATGGGGGAAGTCCTGGAACTGACCAGTCTTCGTGATTGCACACTCTGGAAGCAGCTAAAGGATGGATTTACTGAAACCAAGCATAAGGTCTACTCCGACCGACTTGCAGAAAACCTCGTGCAGATTTGTGAAGAAGCATCTGAACGGATGAAAGCGTTCCCTTCGTTGCACCCTCAATACACCCTCCATGATCAGACTCACCTGTTACGCGTTACTGAGCTCATGGCCTACATCATTCCTGATGAGGTCTTACATGCTGTTCTTAACCCTATCGAACTCGCAATGCTGATCCTTGCAGCACACTTTCATGACCAGGGAATGGTTCTCGATAGCCATGAAATTGATCAACTCAGCTCAGAAAAAGAATTTCAACTGTTTCGAGCAAATTGGGAGCTTGATCATCCTAATCTAAAGCAAGTTCGCCAGCAATTGGCAGCAAAAAATTTGAGTGAAACTCAGCGCCATCAATACCAACAGGTGGGGCAAGAACTTGAAGCGGCTTTACTCACGGACTTTGTCCGCAAGACTCATGGTCATCGCTCTGCCAACTTCGTTCGAACGCGCTCTGCCACTGACAAACGTTGGGCAGTTGCACAAACCAATTTAGCAGAGTACGTAGCAAAAATATGCCAATCTCATACAGAACCCGCACGAAACCTTACCCCAGCAAATGGATTTAACTATGACGAATCTATTGGTCCATATCAGGTCAATATGCCGTATCTAGGATTGGTTCTCAGATTGGCTGACATTTTAGATTTTGACCGTGAGCGTACCCCTGATGAACTTTACAAATCTATCCACTTCTCTAGCAGCATCAGCCTTGCAGAGTGGGAGAAACATAGGTCTGTTGAGGGTTGGACAATTGCGCCGAACATGATACGGTTTACCATGCAATGCGAACACCCAGTGTATCAACGTGCCGCCCATCGCTTTATGGATTGGATTGATGAGGAACTGAAGGCGGCAAACGAGCAGAGACAGCTATTCCCTGCTCCTGTTGTACCTTATCAACTCATCCTTCCTGCTCACGTAGATCGGACACGCATTCAACCAAAGGATAACAAATATATCTATCACGATCTGGAGTTTTCCCTCTCCCGTGACGAGGTCGTAAAACTCTTTTTGACTGATGACTTATATGGATCTCCTGCGCTTTGCATTCGAGAACTTCTGCAGAATGCCCTCGATGCGCTCAGGCATCGTCAAGCCCTGATTAAACGAGATTTAGGCACGGATTGGACACTAGGGAAGGTCCGCTTCGAGCACTTTCTAGACGAGCATGGATTTGAGGTGGTCCGGTGTATAGATAATGGCGTGGGAATGGATGAAGCCATTGTTACACGTTTCCTCACCAGAGTTGGCCGCAGCTATTACCGATCACCAGAATTTGAACAAGAGCGCAACTCCCTGGCTCATACAGGGGCTGATTTCGATCCTTGCGCCCAGTTCGGTATTGGCTTTATGTCCTGTTTTATGCTGGGCGACCACATCATTATCCAGACGCGGCGAGATTATGGCCCCAAGCAAGGACAAGGGGCACCTCTTATTGTTGAGATTAATGGGCTGGATAGTATGTTGGTCATTCGACCAGGATCTCCTGATCAGGAGATAGGCACAACAGTAGCCATCACTGCCAGGAACAAATTCGATCACTTCATGAGATGGAATGACCGTATTCAATTGCTGCAATTGCTCCGTCATGTGGCGCTTGCTTGTGAGTTTCCAATAGAAGCGCACCGCGACATCCCTAACCTTGACGGCACACTTACTATTCCACCGGGTATTGTTTCTTGGAAAACCCCTATAGAGGAAGAAGCTAATATTGCCGCCTGCGAAACATTTGAGCAGGATTTCGCTATCATTGATACCCGAATGAGAGGCTCTATTCGTACGAGTATGCTCATCGACGGCTTCGGGAAACCAACCTTAGGCAATACTGAAGCTGCTTGGCAAAATGATGAGCAACATGGCGCTGTATTGGTGACAGGAGATACCAAAATCATAGCAAACTATGCATCTGATGATGGGAGAACCTGTATGGATGGGATTTTGGTATGTGGTGGAGGATTTAATAAAAAGGAGCCTCTCTTCAATATCAGCACGTACCCCAACGCTATATCATTGGGAAATGACCCCTCATTATTAGATGTTAGAGGAACACTGAAGCCACCCTTAACACCGGCGAGATTTCCCCCGCCTGGAAGAGGATTATTCAATGAACATGGCCCTCGGTGGTCTCACCTTCAATTTTTGGCTAATCTCGCACGGGGACGCTTATGGGAAAAAATCGCTGAGCAGATGGGAGGGGAGCAGCTTGACTCGGATACGTTCTTACAGCTTGCAGCCATTTATCGAATGATCATCCCATGGATGAGAGCTGAAAAAATTTGGTCATGGCTCTCCGTTCCACTCAGTGATCAGCAAGGAAGAGTGACTTGGTCCAAAACTTCAGAGCTTGATACCCTATACCTTTCCACAGAGGATAAAGGGTTCGAACTATCCACCAAGAATGGTAAAGTTATTGCAGCGCCAGAACAGTTCAAGCGCTGGGCCGCAAAGTATCATGGAGATAATTACTCCCATGGCCTTAAATGGCTAGTGTTTTCTATGTCTACCATAACGCAAGAGGATGGAAAACCTTGTTTAGTGTTTCGCGAGCCTACAGACCCAGAGAAGGCTCCATACGAGTACGCTTTAGGGAACTCAGCTTCTGGAAACCCTCCATTTTTGCTTCCTTACATTGGGAAATTTGCGCAAGCCTTGACTGCAGTAATGCCCGTAATGACGGGTAATCGCAACCATGCGCTTGCATTTCAAGCGCTGGAGCACAAATATGATGATCCGGCTTCCGAGATAGGTCAGTTTGCGATAAGCGCTATTAGCACCCTTTCTCTTCCTGAAAATTGCCCTAGTTTAGCAGATCCTCTCCAAAGAGTGACATGGGGGCTGCGGCATCTTGGCTACTTATATCGTAAAGTTGATTGGTCCCAATATACAAAGGAACTTCACCCCCCTTATTCAATTTGGCTGGATGGTAATCAAGAAGTAACAGTGACCTCTGAAGATCTGGAAAGATGGGCAGATGTGCCAGAGGATCAGGCCATCGAGAGTTCTGGTAGAGCCGAGACAGAACCATAAAATATGGCATTATGTGTAAATCATTGAATTCCATGGGCGGAATCTGTCCAATTAGGTGGGCGAGGACGAACGCGTTCTTTCCGTAAAGAAGAACCCTGCTTTGGCTTTGCAAGGGCTTCAAGAGAAATGTGAAGGGAGAG
>Ga0307374_10004774_pt1 | contig 22395 bp, 11 predicted proteins | sample OX3MG_FD_202532 | JGI IMG/M metagenome (GOLD analysis project Ga0307374, IMG submission 202532) | Soil microbial communities from Risofladan, Vaasa, Finland - OX-3 | ecosystem: Environmental > Terrestrial > Soil > Coastal area > Acid sulfate soil | place: Finland: Risofladan, Vaasa | collected... | reverse complement strand
CCAATCGTCTCGACCCAGCTTTTGACCTCCGAGGTAACCTTCGGATCTTCATCGAGCATCTGAACAATGGCAAGCACCGGCGTGAGCGGCGTGCGAAGTTCGTGGCTCAGGACCGCGAGAAATTTGTCTTTCGCGGAATTCGCGAACTCAGCCGTTTCCTTTGCCTTCCAAAGTTCCTGGTTTGCCGTTTCGAGTTCCTGCGTCCGCTCGCTGACGCGGCGTTCCAAATCCTCATTCAGCATCCGAAGCTCTTCGCTCTTGCCTTCGAGCTCCGTGTTCGAACTTCGCAGAAGCGCGGCTTGCCGCTCTATTTCCAACTGCTTGCGGTAGAGTTCGACGAAGACGCCAACCTTCGCGCGGAGCACCCACGGGTCGAATGGCTTCGTAATGTAATCGACCGCGCCGAGCGAATATCCGCGAAAGATATTGACCTCGCTGGTATTGACGGCGGTGAGAAAAATGATCGGCGTGAATTGCGATTGCGGTCGTTTGCGGATAAGCTCCGCCGTCTCATAGCCATCCATTTCGGGCATTTGCACGTCCAAAAGTATGACGGCATAATTCTCAAGCAATACTTTGCGCAGTGCTTCGCGCCCGCTCGTGGCACGAATGAACTCTACATTGAGCGATTCTTGCGATCCATTCCGTCCGGCGCCGTTCCGTCCGGTGCCGTTCGGTCCGGTACCGGAATGGTCGAGCGTCGCTTCCAGCGCGAGCAGGTTCTCCGGATGGTCATCGACGATGAGGATTTTGACCGGCGCCGCTTCCGCCAGGAGCATGGCCGTATGGTCCAAGAGTGCGGTGGACTTGGTGGACGCAGTGGACGTTTGTGCCGTGGAAACGCTCATAGATATGACCCGCCGTGGCGGGCTGAACAAAGGAATTGGTTCATTATCCTCATGGACAACGAACATGCCAGTGCCACCCTGCTGGGCACCCTCTTGAAGAATGCCCGAATTATCGAATGTTCTCATTCACGCTTGTCCATCTGGTCCACTCTGTCCACCAAGGGCCTGGCAAGGAGCCTTACTTGAATAGCCATACCCTCAACAATGACAATAATTGATCCACATCGACCGGCTTGGTGATGTAATCCGAGGCACCGGCTTCGATGCACTTTTCGCGGTCGCCGCGCATGGCTTTCGCCGTCACCGCGATCATCGGAACGTGCTTGTACCGGCGGTTCTTTCGAATCGCGCGCATCGCCTCGTAGCCGTCCATGCCGGGCATCATGATGTCCATGAGTACCACGTCGATGTCGGTCGATTTATTGATAAGGTCGAGCGCATCCTGCCCATTTTCGGCATAGACGATCCGCATGTTATGACGCTCGAGAAAGCTCGAAACGGCAAAGATATTTCGAATATCGTCATCGACGATGAGGACTTTCTTGTTCGAAAGCGCGGCGTCGGTGCTATGAACATTTTCCAATCTCCGGCGCTTCTCGTCGGAAAGTTTCGCTTCGTTTTGGTGCAGGAACAGCGAAGTCTCATCCAGCAATTTGTCGATGGATCCCATGTCTTTGGTAATCACGGACTCGGTAAGCTTCGCCAGTTGCGCCGATTCCTTCTTCGTCAATTCCTTTCCGGTATAAACAATGATTGGCAGGTCCGTGTACTTCGGATCTTTCCGAATGTTTTCGATAAACTCGAATCCGTTCCTATCGGGCATGACGAGATCGACCACAATACAATCGAATTTTTCCGATTGCAGCTTTTCCATCGCTTCCTTGCCGGAGCTAAGCATCACGAGTTCGATGTCTCCTTCGCCATCGAGAAATTCCGCAATGGCTTTGCGTTCCTCCTCATTATTTTCGACGACGAGCAGCCGCTTTTTTTGCTGTTCGGTAAAGCGGCGCATCTCCTCGATCGATTTTTTCACCACTTCCGGCGAAGCTGGTTTTTGGATTTGCGCGACCGCCCCCATGCGTTTCTGCCGCGGCAGTTGATCGATCACCGAGACGATTTGCACGGGAATGTGACGCGTCGCCGGATCATGCTTCAACCGGTCGAGCACGGCGAGGCCGTGAATGCCGGGAAGCTGAACATCGAGTGAAATCGCGTCCGGCTTATAACGCCGTGCATAAGCAAGGCCCGTTTCGCCACGACTTGCGGCGATGACTTTGAAATCTTTTTCGTGGGCCATGTCGAGGAGTATCTTCGCGAAGTTCGGATCGTCTTCAATCACCAGCAGCGTGCGATCGCCGGGTTGAATCGAGTCGCGGTCGTCGGGAATTTCATCCGTGGCCGGGGCCTCATTTGGTTCCGTTGCAGCTTCCTCGAAGTTCGTTTCTCGTGGATGGGTTGGACGAAGAGGACGGGATTGGACGGAACCTACTTGCCCGAACGGGGCAACACCGTTCGACCCATTCATCGCCGTTCCATTCTCCGATGGTTCGTTCAGGCCAATGGTCGTCGGAATATAGCTGGCGGGAATATACAGCGTGAACGTGCTCCCTTCCCCGGGTTTGCTCTGTAACCGGATTTCGCCGCCCAACAGCCGCGCGATTTCGCGGCTGATCGAAAGGCCCAGGCCCGTCCCGCCATACTCACGGCTTGTCGTGCCATCGGCCTGCTGGAACGCCTCGAAAATAACCTTATGCTTTTCGGGAGCGATTCCAATTCCAGTATCGATCACCGAAAATGCGATCACATTCGACGCCTTATTCAGCAACTCGTTGCCAAAGAAAATATCCTTCGGGGCGGGAGCGATTTCCAGTTTGACCTTGCCCTGATGCGTGAACTTGAACGCATTCGAAAGCAGGTTCTTCAGCACCTGTTCGAGCCGTTTCGAATCGGTTGCAATCGTTTCCGGCACTCCCTCGGCCTTTTGCACTTCGAAGGCCAGCGCTTTTTCCTGCGCGAGCGAATCGAAGATGCGGTGCATGTCCTCCTGGAGATCGCCCACGCGCATTTCGCCAATATCGACCGCCATCGTGCCCGATTCGATCTTGGAAAGATCGAGTATCTCGTTGATGAGGGCCAGTAGATCGGCGCCGCTCGAATAAATCGTCTCCGCGAATTCGACCTGCTTATTCGTAAGATTCGTCTCGTTGTTTTCCGAAAGCATCTTCGAAAGAATTAGCATCGAGTTAAGCGGCGTCCGCAATTCATGCGACATATTCGCGAGGAATTCGGACTTGTATTTCGAAGTAAGCGCGAGTTGCTCGGCTTTTTCTTCGATCGCGCCGCGCGCAAGCTCGATCTCGCGGTTTTTGCGTTCGACTTCGTTCTTTTGCTCGCCAAGCAGTTTCGCTTTGTCCTGCAATTCTTCGTTCGTTTCCTGGAGCTCTTCCTGCTGTTTCTTCAGGAGCTCTTCGGAAGCCTGCAGGGACTTGGCCTGCTGTTCGAGGCGGCGGTTCGTTTCCGTCAATTCCTGCTGTTGCGTTTGCAGTTCCTGAGTGAGCGATTGCGATTGTGCAAGCAGCGACTCCGTCCGCATATTCGCTTCGATCGTATTCAAAACGATACCGATCGACTCGGTGAGTTGATCTAAGAATGCGACGTGAATCTCGTTGAACGGATGGAAGCTCGCAAGCTCGATCACCGCCTTGACCTGACCTTCGAAAAGAACTGGCAGGACGACGATATTAAGCGGCGCCGATTCGCCGAGGCCCGAATTGACCTTGATATAATCGTTTGGAACGCCCGTGATAACAATGCGCTCTTTTTCCAGCGCGCACTGCCCCACCAGGCCTTCGCCCATCTTAAATTGATTGGAAAGATTTTTCCGCTCCCGGTAGGCATAACTTGCGAGCAACTTCAGGAAGGCATCGCTTCCCGATCCCTCCGTGATATAGAATACGCCATGCTGCATATTCACGAGTGGAGCAAGTTCGCTCAAAATCAAACGCGAGACCGTCCACAAATCCTTCTGGCCTTGCAGCAACCGCGTGAACCGCGCAAGATTCGTCTTGAGCCAGTCCTGCTCGGTGTTTTTACGTGTCGTATCTTTAAGATTACGGATCATCTCGTTCACGTTATCTTTGAGGTACGCAACTTCGCCTGCGGCTTCGACGGTAATCATTCGCGAAAGATCGCCCTTTGTCACAGCCGTGGCTACTTCGGCCATGGCGCGCACCTGAGATGTCAGGTTTGCAGCGAGGCGGTTTACATTGTCCGTCAAATCCCTCCATGTTCCCGAAGCACCCGGCACGCTGGCCTGACCGCCTAATTTTCCTTCGATACCTACTTCGCGGGCCACCGTCGTTACCTGATCGGCAAAGGTCGCGAGCGTATCGATCATGGCGTTGATCGTGTCTGCAAGCTCCGCGATTTCGCCCATGGCTTCCACGGTAAGTTTTCGCTTTAAATTACCATTCGCGACCGCGGTAACGACTCGTGCAATTCCGCGCACCTGAGTCGTAAGGTTAGCGGCCATGAAATTTACATTGTCCGTCAGTTCTTTCCAGACTCCGGCGACGCCTTTTACATCGGCCTGGCCGCCCAGCTTTCCTTCGGTACCTACTTCACGCGCCACGCGGGTTACTTCCGATGCGAAGGAGTTTAGCTGATCGACCATCGTATTGATCGTGTCTTTCAGCTCCAAAATTTCGCCTTTTACATCGACCGTAATCTTCTTCGACAAATCTCCATTGGCAACCGCCGTTGTAACGTTCGCAATGTTACGCACCTGGCCTGTAAGGTTCGAGGCCATAAAATTTACGTTATCCGTCAAATCTTTCCATGTGCCCGAAACGCCTTTTACATCGGCCTGGCCCCCCAGCTTTCCATCCGTTCCTACTTCGCGCGCCACACGGGTTACTTCCGAAGCAAAGGAGTTTAGCTGATCGACCATCGTATTCACTGTGTTTTTCAGCTCGAGAATTTCGCCTTTCACATCTACGGTAACTTTTTTTGACAAATCGCCATTGGCGACGGCGGTTGTTACATTTGCGATGTTACGCACCTGCGCCGTTAGATTCGAGGCCATGAAATTCACCGAATCCGTCAAATCTTTCCATGTGCCCGAGACTCCTTTCACCTGCGCTTGTCCGCCCAGCTTTCCTTCCGTACCTACTTCGCGGGCCACGCGCGTTACTTCGGCGGCGAACGAGGAAAGCTGATCGACCATTGTATTGATCGTGTTTTTCAGCTCTAAGATTTCGCCTTTTACATCGACAGTAATCTTCTTGGACAAATCACCGGTAGCAACGGCCGTCGTTACATCGGCGATATTACGCACTTGCGATGTAAGATTACCGGCCATCGAATTTACATTGTCCGTCAGGTCCTTCCACACACCGGCAACGCCGCGCACTTCGGCCTGGCCGCCCAATTTTCCATCCGTTCCTACTTCGCGGGCCACGCGGGTTACTTCCGATGCGAACGACCCCAAGCTATCGACCATCTTATTGATCGTATTCTTTAGCTCGAGGATTTCGCCTTTGACATCGACCGTGATTTTCTGCGACAAATCGCCATTCGCCACTGCCGTCGTAACGTTGGCGATGTTACGCACTTGACCGGTCAAGTTCGAGGCCATAAAATTCACATTGTCCGTCAAATCTTTCCATGTGCCCGAAACGCCTTTTACATCGGCCTGACCGCCCAGCTTCCCTTCCGTACCTACTTCGCGTGCTACACGGGTTACTTCCGAAGCGAAGGAGTTAAGCTGATCGACCATCGTGTTGATCGTATTCTTCAACTCCGAAATTTCGCCCTGGACATCCACGGTGATTTTCTTCGACAAATCGCCATTCGCGACGGCCGTCGTTACTTCGGCAATGTTACGCACTTGCGAGGTAAGGTTGGCGGCCATGAAATTCACATTATCCGTCAAGTCCTTCCACGTGCCGGCGACGCCTTTCACTTCGGCTTGCCCGCCAAGCTTTCCTTCGGTTCCTACTTCACGCGCCACGCGCGTTACTTCGGCGGCGAACGAAGAAAGCTGATCCACCATCGTATTGATCGTATTCTTTAGCTCTAAGATTTCGCCTTTTACATCGACGGTGATCTTCTTCGACAAATCCCCGGTAGCGACGGCCGTTGTAACTTCGGCGATATTGCGCACCTGGCCTGTAAGGTTCGACGCCATGAAATTCACATTGTCCGTCAAGCCTTTCCATACACCGGCGACGCCTTTTACATCGGCCTGACCGCCCAACTTCCCTTCGGTGCCTACTTCACGCGCCACGCGGGTTACCTCGGCGGCGAAGGAAGAAAGCTGATCCACCATCGTATTGATCGTGTTCTTCAGCTCTAAGATTTCGCCTTTGACATCGACCGTGATCTTCTTCGAGAGATCGCCGGTGGCAACCGCCGTCGTTACATCAGCGATGTTACGCACCTGACCTGTGAGGTTCGATGCCATGAAATTCACATTGTCGGTCAAATCTTTCCATGTACCGGATACGCCTTTCACGACAGCTTGGCCGCCCAGCTTTCCTTCCGTGCCTACTTCACGCGCCACACGGGTTACTTCCGATGCGAAGGAGTTTAGCTGATCGACCATCGTATTGATCGTATTCTTAAGCTCCAAAATCTCACCTTTCACATCGACCGTGATCTTCTTCGATAAATCGCCGTTGGCAACCGCCGTCGTGACATTGGCAATGTTACGTACCTGGGCCGTCAGGTTCGAGGCCATGAAATTCACATTGTCCGTCAAATCTTTCCAGGTTCCCGAAACGCCTTTTACCTGCGCTTGTCCGCCGAGCTTGCCTTCCGTTCCTACTTCACGCGCCACGCGGGTTACTTCGGCCGCGAACGAGGAAAGTTGATCGACCATCGTGTTGATCGTATTCTTTAGCTCTTGAATTTCCCCTTTCACATCGACCGTGATCTTCTTCGAGAGATCGCCATTGGCGACGGCCGTCGTCACATTCGCAATGCTTCGGACTTGCGCGGTAAGGTTCGATGCCATGAAGTTTACATTGTCCGTTAGGTCTTTCCATGTGCCGGACACGCCTTTGACGACGGCCTGCCCGCCCAGCTTTCCTTCCGTTCCCACCTCACGCGCCACGCGCGTTACTTCCGATGCGAAGGAAGAAAGCTGCTCGACCATTGTATTGACCACCTTACCCGTCCGCAAAAATTCGCCTTTCAGCGGACGGCCATCGATTTCCAGCGACATTGTCTGCGAAAGATCGCCCTTCGCGACGCCGCCGATAACGCGCGCGACTTCCGTCAGTGGCTGCGCCAAATCGAAAATGAGCGTGTTCACGCCCTCGACCGCGACAGCCCATGCGCCCGAGGCATTCGGCAGCGTGGCGCGCTGGGTGATCTTTCCCTCTTTGCCGACGACGTTGCTCGTGCGTTCGAGTTCGCGGACGAGATTTTGATTCATCTCGATAATGTCGTTTAACTCCTGCGCGATGCGGTACGTGAGCGAGTCCGTAACGGCCAGCGTCTCATCGACTTGAAAGCGCGCCGAAAAATCGCCCTTGCGCACCGCAACGAGTGTGCTCAAAAGCTTTCGCGCACTTGCGGATTCGAGATGATCGATACCCCCTGTGCGTGTGGACTTGCCGTTCTGGCTACCGGCCGCCATGGGGCTGGCCTGAATCTCGCCCAGCGCTGTATTCGTGCCATTCATGCCGCGCGAACGTGGCCGCTCGCTCATCGATGGTTCCGAGTGCGAATTCGAATGCAGCGTGCGTTCCGTCCCTCCAGCGGGAGAGGATTTCGAGGTACCCTTTTGCTTCATAATGGATGGTTCCTACAATGGAAAAAATTTCGAAAGACTAAAGAAAAATTTTTAAAGGCTAAAAGACGAACTAATGGAAAGACAAATTACCAGGGCAGCAGTGCCGCTGCCTTCGATAATACGGCAGAGTTGCATTTCAAAAACCGTACCATAGTTAAAAATCGCTAATTACGACCCTTTTTTCATAATATTAATCTCAGAATGGCGAGGCCATTTCGAGTAGTGGGTCGAATTGAAATTCATAAATGAGCATCTATAACTTCGAACTTAGCAAGTAGTTCATATTCCCCTTTTTCGGCTAAGCGCAAAATGCGACTCGGACGGATTTCTTCCGCGAGTTTCGTTGCCAAGTCCACAGCCTCGGTCGGCGATAGATTGACAGCAATGTGCAAAACGTCATCGCCGCGCTGTCTATCCAAGCTCCAAAAGCCCTTATGGTTAGTTAGGATGTAGGTGGTCACTCGGCGAGAATATCGGTTACTTATTGCGCTTGAGAATGTCGTCGATAATGGTCCGAGCCTCCACGACCCATTCCCTGTCTTTCAAAAGACTATCGAGGAGCCGCTTAATCTCTTCCCACATTAACTGCTTTTGCCCCAGCGTAACGGTGCTCTGCTTTAGCGAGGTTTCGGCTACGCCAAGCGGCTTCGCAACGTCACGGGGAGACTTGCAAAATGCTAATTCGAGAGTCAGGTCACGTCGTACCTCTTGAAAGATTTTCATGCGAAGAATAATCAACAATGCACATAAAGAACGTATGATAAGAATGGGACTAAGCGCGGGGCTTTGAAGAGGGATTGCTCTGCGATTCGGCGAACCGCTATAGGGCAAGAACGAACAGGAAATAATTATACGAAACGGCGGCGGGTTTCGTTCTCGCTATTTTTGCGCTTTCCAAATGACGATAAGCGAACCCAAAAAGAAAAGCCCATTGGCAAGCCATGCCGTGAAAATGGGAGACGCCTGCCCAGTGTAGCCAAAAGTCTGGAATACTTTCGAGAAGGTAAGATAGACAAATGCAATTCCTATTGCTATGGAAAATTCAAAGCTCAGGCCACTGCGTTTTTTCTTCGATGCGAACGGGACGCCAAACAGGACGACAATTAGCGAGGCAAACGCGAGGGCATATTTGCTCTGGTAATCGACTTCATCATGCGCCACGTCCTGCCCGGAGCGGCGCGTTAGTTCGATACGCCGTTCCAGTTGTGGATTTGTCATCTCGTCCATTTTGAGCAACCGGTCTTTGAGTTCGATCGGCGTAAAGCTGAAATGAAAATAGCTTTCCGGTCCAGCAAGCCGTCGAATGATTTCCGCAGTCGTATCGGTCTGGAACGTCCGCTGGACTGCGTCCTGCAATCGCCATTCGTTCCGAGTAGAATCCCAAATCAGGAGCGAGGCGTCGATGCGGCTCGTCATGTGAGTGATGTCCCTGGGATCGAAATTCTGCACGGAAATCTTCGTGCCGCGCCGCTGGCCCCACGAATAATCCGCCATGGAAACGATGCGGGAAGGAGAATCCTGCAAGTATAAATCAAGCTCCTGGTTTGCGAGCAAATCCTCATGGACATCGTCGCGCAAGATCTCCTCGACCCGCATATTCGCTTTGGGCAAGATCCAGCCATTGAAATACACCGCGCCCGCGGAAATAATCGCGGAGGCAACCACGAACGGCGCCATCAAGCGATAGAGCGAAATGCCGCCCGAACGCATGGCAATAATTTCGCTTGCCATCGACATGCGGCCCGTCGCGAAAAGGGAACCTAAGAGCAGGCACACCGGCAAAATGAGCGCAATGATCTGCGGCGTGAAGTTGATGTAATACTCGACGACAATGTGGAACGGGATGTGGTGATCGAGAAACTTATCGAGTTTCTCCATCAGATCGACCGCGATATAAATGATAATAAATGCCGCCATCGAGACGATCGCGGCGAGAAAAAACTGCCGCAACACGTACCGGTCGATAAGTTTGATGGAGAGCATTGCTGGTTCGTGGGTGTTTGTCTGCTTTTCTAACGAAGCCCCATGCCTCAAGATTCACTACCGGAACGTCTTCCGAAACCGGAGCGCGGCGACCGCCTCGAACTCACGACCGATTCGCTTGCCTTCGAAGGAAAAGCGGTTGCTCGGCGCGAGGACGGCTATGTTATTTTCGTCGAAGGTGCGATTGCCCATGAACGAATAATCGCGGAGATTAAAAAAGCGAAGGGCAGTTTCGCGGAAGCGAAGTTAGTCGAAATTCTTGAACCCGGCCCGGAGCGCCGAACTCCGATTTGTCCTTATTTTGGCATCTGTGGCGGGTGCGCGCTGCAACATCTTACCTACGAAGCTCAGCTTCGATGGAAAAAGCAGCAGGTCATCGACTTATTCGAGCGGGTTGGGAAAATTCCAAACCCGCCAGTGCGAGATGTCCTTGCTGCCGAAAGCGAATACTATTATCGCAATAAGATGGAGTTCTCTTTTTCGAACGAACGCTGGCTCACCGAGGAAGAAATTGCGAGCGGCGATGTACAAGACCGCTTCGCGCTCGGCTTGCACGTCCGCGAGCGTTTCGACCGCGTGATCGATACGGAGGTATGCTTTCTTCCGAATCCGGTTGTGGCCGATATTCTGAATTTCACGCGGGAGTTTGCCATCCAAAAGAAATTAGGAGTTTATCATAACGGATCCAGTGGACTGCGTGAACGAAGTGGACCATCCAACACGTCCACCGAGTCCACTCCTACCAAACCGGAAGAGGATGGCCTTCTCCGTTTTCTCGTCATTAAGACCAGCCATGCGACGGGCGAAATCATGGTCAATCTCGTTACCAGCCGCGAGGAGCCGGATGTTTTGGTTGCTTACGCCCGCGAACTCGTTCATAATATTCCGCAGGTTACGACGATCGTAAATAATATCAATAGCAAACGCTCGCAAGTGGCAGTCGGGCAATATGAAATCGTCTATCATGGCGATGGAACGATCCGCGATAAAATTGGCGGCGCGAATTACCGCATTTCCGCGAATAGTTTTTTTCAGGCGAATACGCCGCAAGCCGAGCGGCTCTACGAAATCGCTGCGAATTTCGCCGAGCTGAAATCCAGCGATGAACTCTGGGATCTTTATTGCGGCACCGGCACAATCTCCCTCTTCGTCGCGAATCGAGTGAGGCATGTGCTTGGCATCGAACTCATAGAGAGCTCCATCGCCGATGCGCGCGCAAACGCGGAGGCGAATGGAATCTCCAATGCCGATTTCATCGCAAGCGATCTTCGGCATGCCCTCACGAAACAGGACTTTCTCTCTGAGCATGCAAATCCAACTGCCCTCATCATCGACCCGCCTCGGAGCGGCATGCACCCGGACGTTATCCGCGAAGTCCTGAAGCTCGCGCCGGCACGCATTGCCTACATTAGCTGCAACCCCGCCACGCAGGCGCGAGATATTGCGTTGCTTGCGGAGGGATACGAACTCCTGGAACTCGCGCCGGTCGATATGTTTCCACAAACGTATCACATCGAGTGCGTGGCGAAATTGCGGTTGAAGGGCTGATTCAAAATATCGCCGGGGTGTAACAATCCCGAAATAGCGAAGTTATTTCTCGTTAAGAAAGGCTTCGCCACAATGGTCAATCGCGTCTTCTATTGTATTACGATATGCGCATGGCTTGCTTGCGCGGGAAAATCGAGCGGGCAAACCGCGGCGAGCCAGGTCTTGCTCGGCGTGGAGGGCGGGGTTACGTATTCGCGCCTTTTGGGCGGCGAAAACTTCGGCTTCCGCTACGAATATCCATTTGGCGATTTTAGCAATGCGATGCTGCGCTTTAGTTCGCTCGGAAGCGGCTTGGCTGGCTTCGGAGGGTTGCGGCTACAGATTCCCCTTTCCCGGCGTTTTGGCCTCATCACCGGCCTCCAGGACGTGGAATTAACCAGCGGGAATGCCCAAACGATTACGCGAAGCGCCGCCCCGGAAATAACCGGGCCGGGCGAGGCAACGGTCTCGGAAACCTACGCTTCCCGCTGGAGCTATACCACCGTCGAAGTGCTGCTGCGCTACATTCTTTTTCCCTCGTGGCTCTATGCCTTCGCCGGAGGAAGCACCGCCATTCTGACCGGGGATGGATTCGATGCTTCGCAGCAGATTCTATCCGGCGGCCAGTTTGAAAATCTGCCATCCGGGACGCCGGCGGGAAGTTCTTACGTACAACTAAAAAACTTTTGGAGCAACCACTATTACAATCTCATGCGCGGAGCGATCTCCTTCGGCATCGGCTCGATGCTGCCGCTGCCGATTTTTGGAACCCTCGTCCTCACGCCGGAAATAGCGATTAATATTCCCTTTCTAAACTTGTTTGGTTCTCTGGTTAGGCAGATTTATGCGAGCGAGGGAATCTCAGTCCCCAATTTATTTTACGGGACGTTCGGGCTTACGCTTAGCACTCCTCTTACAACAGGAGAGGACTGGGAGCCACCATTAGCGGCGGCACGAGAAGAAACGAATCGAGAGGGAACGGCGCAACCGTTCAGCACCGGTTCCATAACTAATAAGAACGTCGCACCCACAGCCCCTCGCGTAGTAATGGTTTCCGGCACCGTGCGCGATGAAACTTCCGGACTTCCGATTGCCGCAAGCCTCACGGCCTTCGATCTGACGCATGGCGCCCGCATCGCGATCATTCCGAGCGATAGCCTCGGGCATTTTACACTTCCTCTTACAGTGCCGGGGCATTACTCGATCACAGCCGAATCGCCGAATCACCTTTTTCGCTCGATTCCGCTCGATCTCACCTCCAGCGCGGACGCCATTCACCTTGCACCGTTCGATCTTGCTAATTTGCAGGGCCGCACGCAACTCCTTATTTTCTTCGGATATGACAATGCCACGCTCTCCTCGGAATCCTATCCGGAATTGCTACGCGTTGTGGACCTTCTCACCGCCGACCCCGATATGAATATCGAAATCGACGGCCATACCGATAGCGAAGGATCGCAGGAATATAACCAAACGCTTTCAGAGGCGCGTGCGCGGGCCGTCCGCAACTTTTTGATTATCCATGGCATTGCCGTGAAGCGAATCACCGCGCTGGGTTTTGGCAAATTGAAACCGATCGCCAGCAATGAAACCGAAGAAGGCCGCGCCCAAAACCGGCGCGTCGAGATGAAAGTGATACAGTGAACCTGGATTGCATGATCGCTCATGCGCGTTATCAGGGTATGACCCTTTACGAAATCGCCAGCACCCGTAATGCTGAACTCAATTGCTTCCTCGAAATCTTCGACGAAGCCTGCTTTCCCGCGCATGATGGGCCGCTCTCGGACATGACCGTTGCCGTAAAAGATGTCCTTGCTCTGAAAGGCGCGCGGCTTACCTGCGGCTCGAAATTTCTCGAAAATTTCACATCGCTCTACACTGCTACCTGCGTTCAACGATTGATCGACGCGGGTGCGCGGATCGTGGGCAAAACGAACATGGACGAATTCGCGATGGGCTCCTCGAATGAGAATTCTGCGTATGGGCCGGTGAAAAATCCGTGGGACGAGACGCGCGTGCCGGGAGGTTCGAGCGGCGGCAGCGCCGTGGCGGCCGCAATTGGCGCCTGCGACGTGGCGCTCGGCACGGATACGGGCGGCTCGATTCGACAGCCGGCGGCTTTTTGCGGCGTTGTTGGGATGAAGCCGACCTATGGCCGCATCTCGCGTTATGGCCTCACGGCTTTTGCCTCTTCGTTCGATACCGTGGGAACGTTTTCGCGCTCGCTCGAAGATGCCGCGCGCGCGCTTGAAATCATGGCGGGATTCGACGAAATGGATTCGACCAGCGCGCGCGTGCCGGTTCCCAAATATTCGGATGCTCTCGCGCGAGATGTCAAGGGACTCACGATTGGAATTCCGAAAGAATATTTCGGCGAAGGCATCGAGCCGGATGTGCGAATGCTGGTGGAAGAATCGAAGGAAAAGCTCCGCAAAGCCGGTTGCAAAATCATCGACGTGTCGCTCCCGCACTCGAAATATTGCGTTGCCGATTATTATATTCTGACGACTGCCGAAGCCTCCAGCAATCTCGCCCGTTTCGATGGTATCCGCTATGGACGCCGGGCCACAAATTACCTTGTAGCGCAGGCGTCCTCGCCTGTCCCCGGCGCGGGGGTACCGGCGAGGACGCCGGCGCTACAGAATCTGAGCCTCGAAGAGACCTACCGGAAATCGCGCACCGAAGGTTTCGGCCGAGAGGTCAAGCGAAGGATTATGCTCGGAACGTATGTGCTTTCCTCCGGTTACTACGATGCCTACTACACGCGCGCGCAGAAAGTGCGGCGGCTGATTGCCGAAGATTTTCTGACGGCGTTCCAGTCCTGCGATGCATTGTTAACCCCCACGACTCCAACCACCGCCTTTAAGCTCGGCGAAAAAGTGAGCGACCCGCTTGCGATGTATTTAAATGATATTTTCACCGTCAGCGCAAATATCGCTGGGGTCCCGGCGATGAGCGTGCCCGTTGGACTCGATGCCAATCGGCTTCCGGTTGGCGCCCAGCTTATCGCCAGGCATTTTGAAGAGGAAACGCTTTTTGCCCTGGGCAAGGAAATAATTGCCGGCATGCCCGTAATATGACAAGCTTCCCATAACTTTCGTATGGAAATAGCCAACTTATGACTGCTTCAAAACCGGCCTAATGGCTGTGTCCCTCATAACTGAAACATAATGTGCCTATTTACGAATATGTTGGGAATTACCTCGATTCAGTAATCAAAAGCACGATGTTTGCTCGGCAAAGTTTCAGGCAGGGAATCGGTCATTAACGATAATGATTGGCCATTCATTTGGGACAGGAACTTTAGCGGTTTTCTTGCATCCGGGCAAAAAATGTCGTACTTTTGCAGGCTGAATTTCCGATCGGGCAAGGACTTAGGCGGAGAAAAGAACTATTAACATTAACGATTTCGTGAAAGAATCCCGGTTTGGTGACCGATCATTAGCCGAGACATTTGCGATTTCAGGCAGGATGAGCGATCATCCGCGTAGCGCGAAAGAGAGTAAAGAATATGACGCTCAGTGAATTAGACGAAAAAGGAATCCGGGACCGCCATCGCGACTTCGAACGCGAGGCGATGCCGCACATCAACGCGCTCTATAATTTCGCGCTCCGCATGACCGGCGACCCCGACGACGCGAACGATCTCCTCCAGGAGACCTATATGAAGGCGTACCGTTTCTGGGATAAGTTCGAGCCGGGCACGAACTGCAAGGCGTGGCTTTTCCGGATCATGAAGAACTCCTACATCAATATCTACCGTAAGGAGTCGAAAGAGCCGGATAAAGTCGATTACGAAGACATCCAGAATTTCTACAACACCATTCGCTCGGAGTACACCGACCCGAACGACATGGAGGCACGTCTATACCGTAATCTTTTAGATGACGATCTCACCAAGGCCGTCGAATCGCTGCCGGAGGATTTCCGGACGGTCGTGATCCTCTGCGACATCGAAGGCTTTACCTACGAAGAGATCGCGGAGTTTGTCGATTGCCCGATCGGAACGGTCCGCTCGCGGCTGCATCGTGGCCGAAAGCTGCTGCGCAACAAGCTGATCGAATACGCCCGCGTCCGCGGCTATAACGTCGATGAAGAGCGCCACCGCAAATCGACGCTCCTCGAAGAGGGCATGCCGCTCATCGGCAAGACCAGCGGTATGCCCATCGAGACCGGGCAGAGCAACGGGAACGGGCGGCACTGAGCAAGCAATCTTTCCTTTTCGGAAAACACAATTGGCAGGAGCGTTCGCGGCTATAACTTCGATGAAGAGAACCACATTTGAGTTAGATCATTTTCGCATCACACGAGGCGCCGCATTCCCTGCCCTGCTGCTTCTGGCATGCATCGGCATCGCGGCCTGTAAGTCCACTTCGACCGCCCCTCCGCAAGCAAACCTGAGCGATAGTGCCACCTATTCGCTGATTAAATCCCAAATTTTTCAATCAAGCTGCGCGCAGTGCCATAACGATAGCATGGCGTCGTTCAATGGCAATTTATCGCTTCAGGGTGATACGGCATATTCCTCGCTTGTAAATGTGTTATCGTTCAATTCGATAGCTCACGCCGATAGTCTCCTGCGCGTGCTGCCCTCCCATTCCGCAAGCAGCTTTCTCATGCGAAAGTTGGCCGGGGTTCTCGATTCGGGTATGGGCAATCCGATGCCGAACGGAGCGCATCTTTTAAGTGCGGGGAAGATAGAATTTATTCGGCGGTGGATCGATGCGGGAGCGCCGCGCGGCGGAAATGTTGCGGACGCGAACCTTCTGCAGGACACGGCCGCCACTCTGCAAGCGCCGCTCGTGCCGCTTCCCGTGCCCGCCGCGGATTCCGGATTTCAAATTCACATGCCTCCCTTCGACATCCCCGCCGGCAGCGAACGCGAGATTTTCCTCTATAAGGACAATCCGAACTCCGAAACGAAATATGTAACGTCGATGGACATTCGAATGCGCGAAGGCAGCCATCATTTTATTTTGTGGGGAGTCGATGGCGCCTCGCAGGGTCTTGTAGATGGCGATCTGCGCGATCGGTCGGACTTGGAAATGGAGCGGCCTCGCGATTTCTATAATGGATCTCAGACGCAGGAGCTAAATTATACTTTCCCGCCCGGCGTCGCGCTCGAAATTTCCCAAAACGAAGGATTCGATCTCAATTCCCACTACGTGAATCCCACGAATCAAGTTATGCACGGAGAAGCGTATATTAATCTCTATACGGTTCCGGCATCGCAGGTTCAACACATCGCTCAACCGTTTTTGCTTGCGGATGAGAATTTTGTTATTCCCCCCCATTCCACTTATACCAGGAAGTATCTCTGGCAGGCGGTAACGGTTCCCACGCACCTCATTATGCTAAGCTCGCATGCGCATAGCCACATGGTGAGCTTCAAAGTGTGGGTCAATGGTCCAACAGGGAACCCGATATTCGAGAATTACGACTGGCATGAGCCAACCGTCGCCAACTTGGATATTCTCCTAAACCCCGGCGACCAACTCTATTCCGAGACAACCTGGAAGAACGATGGCGACACTCCATTAACTTGGGGATATACCTCACAGGATGAAATGAATGTATTACTGGGGTTTATGTGGCAGTAGTCGCTGTGGAGTAACTTCTATCGAAGGCCGTAACCATTTATTTCAAGGCGGAAAAAAATATACGAACATACCCCGCGAAAATAATAAACAGGATGACAATGTGCAACCCGATGCGCGTAAGCGCACCGCGACCGGAATCCACTTTTGAAATTATTTTAAGCGATTGCCGCACGACAGGTTCCAAGACCCGGATAGCGAGTGCAAACGCACCGATAACTCCGACCATGAGCATCAGTGCCTTTAGGTAGGGCGAATAATTCAAATGCGTGATCGCATCGGTCATGATGCCTTCGACCAAACCAAGAATGAGTCCGGTTTCGAGCAGGACTAGCGTCCGCCGCTTGGGAACAGCTTTCATGGCAACGGCAGAGCTGCGGGAAGTGAGTTTTCTTGGCATGAGAAGTCCGTTAAACAGGGATTCGAGTTGAGTTTCGATGTCGAAAATCAGGGTTACATCACTATGGTAACCGTGTAGCGCCCAACTTTAGTTGGGCGGTTCGCAGTTTCATCAGCGATGTTCCTCGGACTGCATTATCTCGACTGGGCAATCATCGCGCTGTATCTCGGCGCGCTGATCTGGATCGGGCGCGCGACGGAGCGGCGCGCCGGCCGTTCGACCGAAAACTTCTTCCAGGCGGGCCGCAGCTTCGGCAAGTGGATCATGGGCTTCCTGAATTTCGGCAATATGGTTTCCGCCGATCAGGCGGCTGGCGTAACACGCGAAATTTACCGGCAGGGTTTGCAGGGCGTGTGGTTTCAAAATCTTGTCCTCTTCATTACGCCGTTTTATTGGTTTACTTCCGTGCTTCAGCGGCGCGCGCGTTATCTTGCACCCGGAGATATTTACGAACACCGCTTCGAATCGAAATTTTTGAGCGGCCTGTTCGCTGTCTATCTTCTGCTTGCCGCGATTTATGGCTCTTCGATCGGCTATCTCATCACGGGTAAGACGATGCAGGCCGTCATGCTCAAGCCGCCCGCCGCCTATTCCATGCAAGAGAAGCAGAGCGTTGCTCAATTTCAGGAAATGCGAGCGCTCGATGCGGAAGCGAGCCGAGGAATGCTTCCCGATTCGCTGAAATCCCGACTGACGCTGCTTCACGAGGAAGAACGGAGTGGAAAAATTACCGGCACTATCTCGTATCTACATCTCATCACGTTTTATCTTATCTATGGCGGTGTGACGGCGGCATACGTCATCATGGGCGGTCTGTTTGCGGCAGCGTTTACGGATGTGATGCAAGGCTTTCTCGTTCTCTTTCTTTCGACGATATTAATTCCCGTGGGCCTCGCCAAGCTTGGCGGATTTAGCGGACTTCATGCGCGCGTCGCGGATAATCTGTTCCAACTTTTCGGCACGAGCGCAGGCAGCGAATACACTTGGTGGTTCGTTGCCACGATGGTAGTTGTAAACCTGATCGGCCTTGCGCCGCGCAGCTTCACTATTGGCGGCGCGGCAAAAGACGATAACGCCGCGCGCACCGGCATGGTGGGCGGAGCATTCCTAAAACGGTTCGTGATGATCGGCTGGGCGCTCACGGGCCTCATTGCCATCGCGCTTTATTCCGGCAAGCTTTCGGACGCGACTTATATCTGGGGCACGATGACGCAGGATCTGCTCGGCCCTGGATTCGTTGGCCTGATGATCGCAAGCGTGCTGGCGGCAAATATGGCTTCGAAAGCGTCATCGAGCCTCGAATGGTCAGCGGCGTTCACGAAGAATATCCTTGTGCCACTAAGACCAAAAACGACGGAACGAACGCAAATTTTCGTTGGGCGTCTTGTGATTTTCGTAGTGCTAATTGGCGGCATTGGGTTCGCTTATGTCACGAATGATATTTTCGTGGCTTTCAAATATGTGCTTTCGATCGGAACGATTATTGGCCCTTCGATCTGGCTTGTTTACTTTTGGAGAAGGCTATCCACGAAGGCGGTCATTACACAAATGCTCCTCTCTATTTTTATCACGGTGATAGTACCGAATGTTGTCCCAACAATTCCGTCCTTACGGACCATTCCATCCATGACGATAATGACGCATGGCCGGGTGCAACACGAAACGGCCAGCGCAAAAATAACGGACGTAAAAAGCGGCGCCGCGAGCTACGTTGGCCAGCCGATCACGAAACTTTTGCAAGAATATCCGACGGGCGTCTATTTCGAAAATGTCGTTCAGGCCACACCCGCGTCGAAGCCGGAAGGCCAGGGCATGTTCCGGTTCCAGCTTTGGCTCATTGGCTTGACGGGAATCGATCTCACGAATTTTTCCAGCGCGGGACTTTCGGCACTCTCCTTTTTATTCGATATTATTTTTCCGTTCGCAGTTTTATTTATCGTAAGTATGTTTACGAGGCCTAACAGCGAACGGGTTCTGCGCGAGTTTTACGCGCGCGTTCACACACCCGCGCTTGCCGACCGCGAGCAAGATGCTACCCAAGTGCAAAAACGCATCGACGATCCTTCGCTTGTCGAGCGCGACAAAATGTTTCCCGGCACGAATTGGGAATTCTGGAAACTAACGAAGAAGGACGTGATCGGCTTCGGGCTATGCTGGGTGGGCGTTGCGGCAATCATAGGAATCTACATTTTAATCACAAAAATTGGAGGCTAATGACAGCGGCGTAGCCGCGGCCCGTTTGTAGAAGAATCAAAATTAGTTTTCTTCACCAAGCTCCGTAGGAGCGGCTCATTTCACATTACTTTTTGGCAAACACCTACACGCAAATCTACATTCACATCGTTTTCGCAGTTGAACATAGAGATCGAGTAATCCCGAAGTCTCGAAAAGATAAATTGCATCGGTACATCACTGGGATCGTGGAAAACAGAGGCTGTAAATTGATCGAGGTTAATAGTATGCCTGATCATATTCACATCCTCATTGGCTACAATCCAAAAGCATGCACTTTCTGACATTGTGCGCGATATCAAAGCGGCCTCGTCGAAGATGATTAACGGGGAGCATTGGCTTCGAGGTCGGTTCGAATGGCAGGAAGGCTATGGGGCTTTCTCCTATTCGCGGTCACAACTCGATCACGTGATTCGTTACATTCAAAACCAGGAAAAACATCATACAATCAAAAGTTTCCGAGCGGAATATGTTGAATTCTTGGAAGCTTTTGGTGTTGAGTACGATCCGAAATACTTGCTCGGCTGGAATGATGCCTAATACCATCAAACGGTAACGGGCCGCTCCTACGGAGCTTGCGGCGCTGACACGAGTCACTGCTCTACAAACGGGCCACGGCTACGCCGTTGTCAGATTTTATTTTTCGCCAATTTTTTAGAATTAAATGCCTCAACGCCTTCACCCCGATTTCGAAACGACGCTTCCCGATACCGATTATTTTTTTCTCGGTTCGGGCACGATTCAAGTCGCCATACAATGGAGCCGTCATCCCGGCGCGACGCCGCTCGGGATTTTGCTGAGCGATGCCGAACATTTCGCGCGTAAATGGTCCACGCATCTGTTCCATCCCGAATACGGCCTGGAAAAAACGATGCTTACACTTATTGTGAATGGCGTTCGCTATCAGCCGGGCGAGGGATTGCAAGTCGTGTGGTTCCCTGATGCTATTCCGGGCGTGACCGCGCTGTGGCCGGCCGGCGATGGCTACGCGATCGAAAAGTTTTTTACTTCGGATGGCAAGCCGATGCTCATGCGAGAAATCACGTTCCAATCCGAAACGCCGATGGAATCCGTGGAATTGGAACTTTCACTCTATGGCAATCCGGCCCTTTTTTCGGAATTCGTTGGTAACCAATATGGCTTGGGCGCGCATGGCTACGATTCCATGCTGGTGAGTTCCCATGCGCCGGGCGTGTTTCACGAGCGAACGCTTCGAGTTCCAATGTACCGCGATGGGAATATGCACCAGATGACCATCCTGTACTCGCTTGGCCCGGAGATGCCCAGCGATGGGCTGACAAGCATCATGGAAGATGAAAAATTCTACTGGGAGCGGGCCGGTTTGCGCTGGGCCACGCCGCACCCCTCGCCGATGCACCACGAAATCGAGCGTGTGTTCGCCGCTTCCGCAATGAGTTTGCGCGCGGCGGTCGGCGAGAGCGGGCGGTTCGATGCGAGCATCTGGCAGTATGGGTATGAATGGTCGGGCGATGCCGCGAATGTCGTGGAGGCACTCGTGTATTCCGGTCAGTTCGAAGTCGCGGGCGATGTGCTCGAAAATATTCTTACGCGCCTCACGATTCCCGAAGGCATGGCGATGGAATCGAGCCGCTTCCGGGGCGGCGCCGATTCGGAATTAAACAACAACGGCGAAATCCTGAAAGCCTGCCGAACCTACCTGGATTGGACGGGAGACCGGGAATTAATCGGCGATCATTACGACCGCATCGCCGCCATCGCCAATTATTTATTGCGTCCAGAATTCCTGAATGAGGAAACCGGAATGCTCATGGCCGCGCGCGATATGTGGGAGCGCAATATAGCAATGGGAATCTTTCCGGGCTACGACGTAGCGCATCAGACCTTCGGCATTCTCGGCCTGCGCGATGCATCCTACATTGCGAAGGCATTTTCGAGAGAAGACGATCAGCACCGATGGACCGCGGCTGGCAAGCGAATGCACGAAAGCTTTCTCAATCATCCGACGCATTCGATGATTCAGGATGGCCGCATTATCAAGCGGCGATTGCTGGATGGCTCTATTCAAACAGAGTTAAAGCCAAATTGGAACAACGAAGAATTTCGAAAGAGGTTTGCGCCGAAAGGAATGCCGCTTGCTTCCAATGACGCTAAGCTTTGGGAACCCGATATTTCTGAATGCTTCCCCATTGCGCTCGGAGTAATAGATCCCAGTTCTGAAATTGCAAAAAAAACTCTTGCGTCCCTTGAGTCCCTATGGTCGCAGGCGTGGGAAGGCGGCGGCTATGGGCGATATAACATTTTATCGGAACCCGATTCGCCCGGTCCCTGGCCGCTGGCCACGATGTACATGGCCGCCGCATACCTCGAATCGGGAGATAACGAGAAGGTGCCGCGCAATCTCGAATGGCTGATAGAAAAAGGAGGCGCGGGCGCGAGCTGGTTCGAATTTTATGGCGAGCGCCCCACGCCGCCGCTTCCGCCAACGGGAATTCTCGTGTGGGCTTGGGCCGAATGGATCACGCTCGTAGTTAAACATTTGCTGGGCGCGCAGGTGAAGGACGATCACCTCATTATTCGCCCGCGTCTCGGCGGCTTTATGGGCGAGCTTCGTTTTCGGGAATCGAGTGTTGTAATACCATGAAGAAATTGCTTGGTTTAATAAAATGTGACCGATGGGACTACTGGGACTTATTTCTTCCACTGGTCCTATCACTCCTATTTTGTCTCATTTTTCCATTGGCATCCTCTGCCCAGCACCTTCGCATTTTCGCTTGCGCGATTGCGAACGATAGCGCCGGTGCCTTCATGGGCGGCAGCTCGAATGGCAGCGGCCTTTACCAATCGGACGACACCGGCAAAACATGGAAGCATCTCGGCTGGGATAACATCAAATGCTATTCGATGGACATGGTGCAATCTTCGAATGGACGGATTCTCTACGAGGCCACCGGCCTCGGCATTCTCCGATCCACCGATTACGGCGAGCACTGGAAGCAGCTCACCGATTGGCGCATCTCCGAAGCGATG
>Ga0307374_10004770_pt1 | contig 22406 bp, 19 predicted proteins | sample OX3MG_FD_202532 | JGI IMG/M metagenome (GOLD analysis project Ga0307374, IMG submission 202532) | Soil microbial communities from Risofladan, Vaasa, Finland - OX-3 | ecosystem: Environmental > Terrestrial > Soil > Coastal area > Acid sulfate soil | place: Finland: Risofladan, Vaasa | collected... | reverse complement strand
GGCGCAGTCGTGGTCGGCGAACTGGACGGTCGCCAAACACAGCGTCTTGCGCGTGTACACCGCGCGCTCATGCACTTCGAGCCGGGCGCGATCACCACGGACAACATTTGGGGCTACCTGTGGGGCAAGATGGGCTACGGCGCTTTGCTTTTCGCCGGCGCTCTCACTCCGGCCAGCATCGTCGAAGTGCTCGACTCGCGCGATGCGCGACCGGTACTCACGGCGCTGGCGCGCGAAGTGATGGCCGTGGCTGCGGCCGAAGGCGTAACGCCGATGGGTTTCAACGGCTACGATCCTGCAGCCTTCGGTCCTGATGGAACTGGCGCAGCGATCGACGCATCCTTCGACGCCATGGTGGCATTTAACCGCCGCTCGGCGAAAACGCACAGCGGCATCTGGCGCGACATCGTCATTCACCACCGCAAGACCGAGTGCGACGCGCAGTTCGCACCGATCTTGAAGCTGGCTCGGCAGTCCGCGATCGCCATTCCGCGCGTGGAACGCCTAGTGTCGCTCATGCGCGAGATGGAGAGCGGTGCTCGCCCGCTGACGCTGGATAATTTGGCGCAGCTGGATGGTTAGCTTATTCTTCTTTATGCTTAAAACTGCGAGGGCAAGTATTCAGAACGTTGGCGTGCTCTATGCAAATTCGTTTTGACGGTCGAACCGCAATTGTGACTGGAGCCGCGCATGGCTTCGGCCGCAGCATCGCGTTGAATTTCGCGAACCTCGGTGCGCGGGTGATCGCCTGCGACGTACTGAAATCCGAGCTCGACGAAACGGCGGCGCTGGCGAAGCAACAAGGGACGCCGCTCGAGATTCGCGTCCTCGACGTGAGCAATCGTCAAGCGGTGCATGCCATGGCCGCGGAGACATTGAAGGACGGCGGTCGCATCGACATCCTGGTGAACGACGCGGGCGGCGTGCTGGGCCAAGTCGGCCGGCCCCTCGAGGAAGTCTCCGATGCCGACTGGCGCGCCATCTTCGCTGTGAATCTCGACGGCGCGTTCTACTGTAGCCAGGCAGTCGCCCCAGCAATGAAGGCGGCGCGCTACGGCCGCATCGTTAATATTTCGAGCGGCGCAGGCCTTGGCATCAGTCTCACGGGCATTCAGGCGTACGCCTCGGCCAAAGCGGGACAGATCGGCCTGACGCGGCAGCTTGCGCACGAGCTCGGACCGTGGGGCATCACCGTCAATAATGTGGCTCCCGGCTTCGTCCGCTCCAACCCCACCACCGAAAAGCAGTGGGAGGCATATGGCGAAGATGGGCAACGCCGGCTCGTCGAGAACATTGCACTGAAGCGGCTCGGCTCGCCGCAGGACATCGCCAATGGCGTCTTGTTTTTTGCCAGCGAGCATGCTGGCTGGATCACCGGGCAGACGTTGTCCATTGATGGCGGGCGATAAGTCCGGGACAAGATAAGGAGCGCCGTCATGTCGAATCAGGTGCTGAAAGTCGGTGCGCTCTCCGCCGGACGCGGAGAGAAGCGTTACGGCGTGAACGAGTTTCCGGTGCAGGGTGAGCCTTATCGGCTTCCGATGTGGCTCATCAATGGAAGTGCGAACACCGGAAGTGGCGACGGCCCGACTCTTGTTGTCACGGGCGGAGTGCATGCCGCCGAGTACGCGAGCATCGCGGCCGCGCTCGACTTGGGCCGCTCCCTCGATCCGCAAAACCTGCGCGGCCGAGTCATCGTCGTGCCAGTGATGAACATGCCCGCCTTCACAGCACGCTCCATTTATGTCTGCCCCCTCGATGGCCGGAATCTCAATCGCGTGTTCCCCGGCGATGCGCACGGCACTGCCTCCGAGCAGATTGCCGATTGGGTGTTTCGCAACGTCATTTCGCAGGCCGATTACTACGTGGACCTGCACGGCGGCGATTTAATCGAGGCGCTCGTTCCCTTCACGATTTTTTTCCGGTCAGGCAATGATCGCGTCGACAAGATGTCGCTTGAAATGGCCCAGGTCTTCGGCATTCATTTTCTGGTGTGCAGCGAGACGCCCGGCTCGACGTTTTGCGCCGCGTCGCGTGCCGGCATTCCGTCCATCCTGACGGAGTCAGGCGGCCAGGGGATTTGGACTCCCGAAGACGTCGCATTGCATACGAACGGCCTCAAGCGGCTGATGCGCCACCTCGACATGATTCCCGGCGGTGCTCCGGAGCCCGTGCCGGTCACGCTGCTCGAACGATTTCTCTGGCTGCGCAGCGAGCATGCAGGTTTCTGGTATCCGGCGGTCGCGGTGAACGAGCCAGTGAAAGCCGGTCAGAACTTGGGATGCGTAAAAAACTGCGAAGGGCGTGTACTGCAGACGGCCGTCAGCCCCGCCGACGGCCTGGTCCTCTTCATCGTCACTTCGTTGGCAATCAACAACACAGATCCTCTCTTGGCCGTCGGCGCGTGAGCGATCACGTGGACGCCGTTCTGAAAACTCTCGCCGACAACGAAGGCCGATATCTGCGCGAGCTCGCCGAGTTCGTTGGCATTCCGTCGGTGAGCACCGATCCCGCTCATGCTAGCGATGTGCGCCGAGCAGCCGACTGGGTGGCGGAGCGGCTGCGCAAGGCGGGTCCGATCGAGGTCGAGACATGGGAGACGCCGCGTCACCCCGCGGTCTTTGGACGCTGGAACAGCGCGCCCGGTGCCCCGACGGTTCTCGTTTATGGCCATGTGGACGTGCAGCCCGCCGAACCAATTGATCTGTGGCTCTCGCCGCCGTTCGTCCTCACCGAGCGCAACGGACGACTCTATGGCCGCGGCGTCAGTGACGACAAGGCGTCGATGCTGCAACCGATTTTAGCGGCCGAAGCATTCTTCCTGTCCGGCGAGAAACCGCCTGTCAACCTCCGTTTCCTCTTCGAGGCCGAGGAGGAGATCGGCAGTGTCGATCTTCCCGACCTTGTGCGCGCGCGGCGCGATGCGCTCGCCTGTGACCTCGTCCTGTCGGCCGACGGCGGCATGTGGCGCCCTGAAGCGCCGAGTATCACGGTAAGTTCCCGCGGGTTGGCGGCCCTGTCCTTCACTGTGCGAGGTCCGCGTCATGACTTGCACTCCGGCCGTCATGGCGGCGGCGTGGCCAACCCCTTGCACGCTGCCGCGGATCTCGTCGCCTCGCTGCACGACGACGGGCGGGTTGCAGTCGAAGGATTCTATGACGATGTCGAGGAAATCGAGCCGGCGTTGTCGAAGGCGCTCGAGCGGCTGACGTTCGATGAAAAAAAATATCTCGCTGAAATTGGCGCGCCTATCGGATTCGGCGAGCGCGGATACAGCATGCTCGCGCGTCAGTGGTATCGCCCGACGCTCGAAGTCAACGGTTTCTATGGCGGCTATCAGGGGCCCGGCAGCAAAACCGTGCTGCCGAGTGAGGCGCACGTGAAGCTCACTTGCCGTCTGGTGCCGAATCAGCGGCCGAACGACATCGTTACCAAAGTGCGGCGGCATCTGGAACTGCGCTGCCTACCCGGCGTGAACGTCACAATTGAGGAGGGGCACGAGGGTGCCACTGCCTATCGCGTCTCGCCCGACAGTCCCGCGGTGCGCGCGACCGCCGAGACGCTCACCGAGGTCTTTGGCATGCCACCTGAGATTGTCGGCATGGGTGGCACTGTTCCGATCGTCACCACTTTCCGCGACGTGCTCGGCGTGGATACTGTCTTCTTTTCGTTCAGCACCGCCGATGAGAATATCCACGCGCCCAACGAGTTCTACCGCCCCGAACGCTTCCGCCTCGGCCTCCAGGCCTGGGCTCGCGTGTGGCGCCTACTGCATAACTCTCAAATTTAATTTTTGATCTTCTCCCGAAGATCGAATGCCGAAAGGGGCCGGTTTCTCGCCCGCTGAAGGAGAAGTTGTTGCCGTTCCACCCGGATTCAATCGTGGCCTTCGCATTGTATCAGCCCAACCAGAACGCACTGAAATCGGCTCTGAGCTTCGGAATGCTGTAGGTAGAACACCTGATATCTGCATGGGAAACCGCTGGATTCACAAAGCCTGTGTTCTCTGTAAAATACTCGGCTGAATACTGGAATCCTCGTTTCCCGAATTCGGCAGGAGGAGACTCCAATGGAGCAGAAGGCGCGCACAGAATGAGGACCCAGACACACATATTAGTTCCCTCGGAGGCATAGATGCCCATACAGGTGATGCTCGCGGACGATCATCAAATAATACGGCAATCATTGAAAGTGCTATTAGAACGGGAAGGGCTGAAAATTGTTGGAGAGGCGTCGAACGGGCAAGAAGCCGTGAAAATCGCGGAATCCTTGCACCCAGACGTAGCAGTGCTGGACGTAAGCATGTCCGTGCTGAACGGCATTGATGCCGCAAGAGAAATTCAAAAAGTATCTCCGCAGACAAAGACTGTTTTTCTTACGATTCATGACGAGGACCCATATCTCCTGGATGCGCTGCGCGTAGGCGCAAAAGGATATGTCGTAAAAACGCATGCCGCCGAGAATCTGGTGCAGGCAATTCGCGAAGCATCCCGCGGTGGCGTGTACTTGAGCCCTGAAGTTTCTCGCGCTGTCGTGCAGGCGTACCAGAACAAGACCGAGCTTTCTGCGGAGCCACTTAGCCCGCGCGAGCGACAAGTTCTCCAGTTGATCGCCGAAGGAAAGACCACGAAAGAAGTGGCGGGCGTCCTGAACATCAGCGTGAAAACAGCGGAAACGCACCGCACGCGCATTATGGAGAAACTAGATATCCACGAAACCGCGGGTTTGGTGCGCTACGCCATCCGCCGAGGCCTGGTTCAGGCCTAGATACCGTCAGGTCAGTGGACTCCCTACACGGTTCTAGGGACTTTTCCTGCCGTGAATGCAGCCATGGACTGATGGCGGACTCACCAATTTGGGAATAGGGTGTCTGCGGGCCTGGAGAGACTCGCCATGCAGGCTGGCGGGTGCATACCAACAGATTGCACGATGTCGAGGTAGTCGCCCTGTTATCCGAGGAGTCAATAGATGAGCGTTTCGCCCCGCGTAATTTCCTTCAAGGAGACACCTACAGGGACGCAAGAAATCCCGTTGGCGTTCGCTCCCTTAGAAGAGCTGCGATTTACGCTCAGTCCCGTGATGGAAGAATTGCGCCGGCAGGTTGACCGTGTTGCTCAAGTGGATGTTCCAGTGCTCCTGCTTGGGGAATCAGGAGTGGGGAAAGAGTTTGTAGCCCGGGCTCTGCACGCTCGTTCCCCCAGATCGCAGAGCCCATTTTTGAAAGTAAATTGCGCGGCTTTGCCTTCAGAGTTGTTGGAGAGCGAGCTTTTCGGATATGAGGCCGGCGCTTTTACAGGAGCGGTTAGATCGAAGCCAGGTCAGTTTGAACTTTGCGAGCACGGAACGATTCTGCTCGACGAGATTGGCGAGATGCCCTCGGCGCTCCAGGCCAAGCTCTTGCACGTCCTGCAAGACCAGCAGTTTTCGCGATTGGGCGGACGGCGCACGCTCACTGTGGACGTGCGCATTTTGGCGGCTACGAACATCGATGTGCAGAAGGCTCTAAACGAAAAGCTATTTCGTCCGGATCTCTATTACCGCCTGAATACCATCACCCTTCGAATCCCTGCTCTGCGCGAGCGCCGCGAAGATATTCCCTTGTTTCTTGACTATTTCGTGAAGCAGTTGTCGGCTCAGTTCAACCGTCCACAGAGGCGATTTTCGAAGCGGCTTATGGACGCGTGCCTGAAATATTCTTGGCCGGGAAATGTGCGCGAACTGAAAAACTTTGTGTGTAGATATCTGGTCTTGGCGGACGATGCGGCAGCGCTTGCGGAGCTTCGAGAACGCAAACCCGAAGCCGCGGAGCAGGCGACCGCCGAGCCCGGTTTAAGGCAGCTCGTCTATTCAGTCCGAGCCGAAGCGGAGCGGCGAATGATTGAGGATTGCCTGGCGAAGTCGCGCTGGAACCGCACCGAAGCGGCCAGAGCTTTGTGTATCAGTACGAAGACGTTATGGAATAAAATGCGACAATACGGCATTCGTGATTCTTCTCGTCAAGGTGAGGTTTCCAATGACAAGTCCACGCGTGAGTTACCAGAGTTGGCTGCGGGAGCGCCGCAATTGGCTGGCCAACGCAAGGGGCCGGCTGAGCCGTGTGCTATCGAACGAATGGGTGCGATTTCGCCGCTCAAGCTGGCCAACGGCCGAGCAGGCTCTGCTCGGGTTGTTGCGCAATAGCGCTGCCTTTCTGAGGGCTCCGCTATATCCAACTTACAGACCGAGTTTTCAAGCGGCTTCGAGCCTCACGCATGGGTATGCGCGAATGAACGACATGTGCAATACAGAGGAACGGGCGCCGGAAACCCGCTCGCGGGAAGATAAACCGCTGCCGGCGACAGAACTGGCTCAGAGCGGGAACCGTCCGCGTCTTCTGTCAGGTTCGCGGCCTGTCCTCGTGGCAAATGTTCGGGAGTTTACTGTGGACCGGACGGCTAAACAACGCAGTGCAACGGTTCCGACCGCGGATTCACAGGCGGAATGCGATGAGACCGCGCCCAATGAGCCCTCTATGAATGGCGGAAGTGGAATGGACGCCCGCAGGAATTTTCAAACAGCACTGGCATCCGCGATTGAAAATGCGATTCAGGCCGAAAGCCGGCAGGCGGCCGATGAGAAGCTGGATGCGCAGCTATGCGATCTGCTTGACCACAGATGCAAAGAGTTTTGCAGTTATATCGAGGGCAGACTGAACTTCTTCTACGACCAGACCGCTCTTCGGCTCGACACTCTTTCCGACCAGATTGTAAAGAAATTTTGTGAGTCGTTGAGCCAACAGGCCGCGGCCACCCTGAATGCAGTGATAGTTGCGTCCGCGCAGCAAAGCAAATCCGCGCTAAGCGCGGAGTCGCAGCATGCGCTCGATCGTTTCGGCCAGCAAGTAAGCGAATTGTCAGAAACGCATTTAGAGGCTCATCGGAAAGAAGTGCAGGTGCTGTCGGCGAATCTGCAACTCCGCTTGCGACGCGTGGCTTACACTTTGGAAGATGTAGGTGCAGCAGAAGCTCCAGAAGCTAGGACCTATCGTGCTGGCTCAGTCTAGGTGCACACTCTTTTAACCAGCTCCTCGTTGGGATGGATAACGGGAGCCTCGCCGGAGAAGCTTTGTGGGGACCGGGATAGGGAGCTAAATTTCGGGGTCCAACGGTGGCAGGGGACCCTCCCAGTATTCTCTCCGTGAGCGCGAGGCTCCCAGTATTGCGTGGAACTCATGTTACGAGGTGTTTGGCGCCCGGCAATAAGGTCTTTCCTGCATATAAGGCCGGTAAACCCCTGAGCCACCGGGCACCTTGCCCAAACGCTACCAGAGAAAGAAATGTAGGCAATCCCTCTCAAAATCTGTAAATGACTTTGCCATCCGTGTCCGCAGTCGGACCATAGACAGACGGGACGCGCGCACCTAACAGGCGAAGATACACAATCAATTGGCCACGATGATGTGTGGAATGATTCAGTCGCCGCGTGAAAATCCACGCGCGAGAACGGGAAACATCGAAAAAAGCCGCCGTTTCTCGCCACCAGCCGTCGGGCTTGCTGCGTAGAATTTCCAGACGACGCGCGGCATCGGCCTCATATTTTCCAATGCAGGCTTGTTTTGTTTTTTCTCTTGGATTGAAATCACCCACATCGATGCCGAGCATCTTGACCATCCAACCGCCTTCGGACTGAATTTGATGCTCGATCTGTTCGAGTACGGTGCGCGATTTGGACGCTGGCCGAAACTCCATCGACTCATCCGGAAATGCGGACCAAATAGTTAGCGTTTTGAGCGTTTCGGTTTCATAGCTATCGAGAAGGAAGCCGTACGTATCATTCCTTTGAGACGGCATTGTACTTCTCCCGCCGGCCTCTGGTTTCAAACTGGCCCGGCATCTCACAATTCACAACAGGACAGCCTTTCTACGGTTCGTTCGGCAGCGGCACGCCAGTGGTTGCCATTCCAAGACGCTCGCCTCCGGAATACACAACGAAGCGCCTGTCGCGCAAAAACCCGATGAGCGTCATGCCAACTTCGCGCGCGAACTGCACCGCGAGACTTGAACAGGCCGATACCGAAGCCACGACGGGCAAGCCTGCCATCGCTGCTTTTTGAATAATCTCGAAGCCACCGCGTCCGCTGACCATCAGCACGCTCTCGGAGAGCGGCACGCGGTTCTCGCGCAGCGCCCAGCCAATAATTTTGTCCACGGCATTGTGACGGCCAATATCCTCGCGTTCGGCAAGCAGTTTGCCGCTCGCGTCGAACAAGCCAGCCGCGTGAAGACCACCTGTACGGCCAAAAATCTGCTGCGCCGATCGAAGCGTGTCCGGAATGCGGCACAACACCTCAGTGTCAACGCGGAAATGTGGATTCGGTGCACGAATGCCGCGTGCGCGCACCGATTCAATGGATGCTTTGCCGCAAATGCCACAACTCGAAGAAGCAAAGAAATTGCGTTGCGTGTTTTCGAAATCCAGCGAGACATCATCAGTCAGTTCAACCTGGATGATGTTGCCCCGCTCGGTTGGTTTGCAATCACCGGCATGATCGAGCGAGACAATTTGTTCACGATGCTGGATGATGCCTTCGGTGAACAGAAACCCGGCGGCAAGCTCGGTGTCGTGACCGGGCGTGCGCATGGTGACGCTCAGGGGATGCTTGCCGACGCGAATCTGCAGCGGCTCTTCACCGGCAAGATAATCCTGAACGGCCCGCACGCGGCCATCATTCCACTCCTGAACCAAAGTGACATCGATGTCGCGCGGTGAGGATGGCATGGGATTGCAGCTCTTTACGCGGTCGCGGCGCCGCGGGAATGAATTCGACCGGCACCCAATCTTTTCTATCCCGTTTCCGTTCCATGGTCAAGCGAACGGATATAATTCACCACGGTATACGCGAATGAAAAGCGGATTTTATCTTGCCATGGCGGATGGCGTGCTTATCGCGCATCTCGCATTTATTGCGTGGGTAATTTTCGGCGCAGTTTTCACGCGAGGGCGCCCGTGGCTGGCGTGGGTGCATGTGATAACGATTATTTACGGAATCACTGCCGAAACGACACCGTTGGTTTGTCCATTAACGCTGGCGGAAAATTGGTGCGAAACCCGCGCGGGTGTCTTGCCATACCACGGGCCTTTTCTGCTCCATTGTTTGGACACGACTGTCTATCCTAACGTCCCGGTGGCGCTGCTTGTGGCGGTCGCCGTTGCCGTGTGCGCGCTCAACTTGGGAATTTACGCCCGTCGATTTCTCAAACACGCCTCGCTCGGCTAAACTGGCGCGAGTCACAAATCCGGAGGTGGCGATGGCGGACAGAATCGAGGATTTCGAAAAATTTCGTGCCGAAATGAATGAGGAGATTCTTGGCTGCGGACATTTGGGAATGAAGCGTTTTTTCGCACTCGATCATCAGGCGTATGAAGAGGGAGCCTTGCCAGGCAAGACGAAGGAATTGCTCGGGCTGGTGGCGTCGGCGGTACTGCGCTGCGACGACTGCATCACATACCACGTCCAGCGATGCGCGGAGGAGGGATGGAAACGCGACGAAGTGATCGACGCATTGAATGTGGCGCTGATCGTGGGAGGGTCAATTACGATTCCGCACGTGCGGCGGGCGTTCGCGAGAATGCGTGAAATCCCTGCGCTGAAGGCATGAGGATTTCCCTTTTCAGTCGAAAGGAATCGGATTTTCACTCTCGTCAATGAAGGTGACACCGACGCCGACGCGATCTTTGTCGCGGCCAACGTCACAGTGAACCACTGACGCCCGCAGAATGATCGGGCTCGGATGTTCCGGAGTGCCACAGTCGACACGAATATTCATCTGTGACTGCAATTGAGGCGCATGCGACAGCCACATGTACCCGCCGCGGAGATTCAATTCCTTCAGCACGGCGTATTCTTGAAACGGCACGCCCTCTTCTGAGTGCCCGCTGACTGTCGCTGAGAAATGCACGGGCCGGCGCTGTCCCACGCGCGATTCGCGGAGTTTGACTCCCACCTTGCGATCCTCAAGTTGAATCCCCATGCCGTCGGTTGCCGCCCAGGTGTTCGGAAATTCCTGCCGCGCTGCGTAAAGATACCCGTCGACGACGCGGTCGGAGGAATCCGGATCGTGGTGAAACAAAACCAGGTTTTTCGCGCCGCATTCTCGTGCCAGTTTCACGCCTTCGAGCCAACTCGAATGGCCCCATCCTTTGCGTGTCGAAGCCAGTTGTTCCGGTGAACACTGCGCGTCGTTGATCAAGACGTCAGCGCCTTCGGCTAACTCGCGGAGATTCTTATCCATCTCTGGAACTCCCGGCTCATTGTCGGTGGCGTAAACGATCGTGCCAGCTGGCGTTTCCAATCGGTACCCGAGACATCCCTGGGGATGATTGAGCCATCGAGCCGTCACCTTGGTGCTGTTAATGTCGAACTGATTGCCTCCGGAAATTTCCGAGAATTCGCGCCCTGCATGCATCAGGGATAAATCAACGGGAAAGTACGGGCGCGCGAGCTGCGCTTCGAGGACTTGACGAAGGCTGTCGCGCCCCAGGTATTTGGATTGGAAGCTGTAAAAATGAAAATCATTTTGCGGCAAATAAAATGGGCGGAAGAAAGGAATGCCTTGAATGTGATCCCAATGATAATGCGTGACGAAAACGTGGGCTTGCAGCGGGCGGTCGCCTTCGGTATTCGCCCAATGATTGCCGAGCATACGCAGGCCAGTCCCGCAATCGAGCACGAATCGAGTGCCGTCGGGCGCCGTCATATCCAGGCAAGGCGTGTTTCCGCCATAGCGCCACATTCCGCGATCTAGAGTCGGAATAGAGCCGCGCACTCCCCAAAAGACCAGTTTAGCGACATTCCGGTGCATCGAACGGGGTCATCGTCGGACGGAACGGCCCGGGAAAAACCCCACCCCCAAATACAATGCGAAAAGTTGAGATCAATTTCATCGTAGGGGCGGAAATGAGTGAAGTCAAATGCTTGTTCGGCACTCGTGTCGTGCTGGTGAGCTTCCGCCACTATTGTTGAATCAAACGATTTCACCTGCGCGGGACTACGCCTCGCGACTTTCTACGAGTAGAATCGCGTCATGCATTCGCACGGCCCTCATCACGCGGAAGGGCATTCCCACGGTCACGCGGCCGGTTCGAGCGGCGTGCTGGGAGGCGCGATGGCGGCGACGCTCGCGCTTGTGGTGGTTGAATTCGTCGCGGGCACGATGGGACATTCAATCGCCCTGGTGAGCGACGGCGTGCACAACCTCACCGACCTCCCGACGATCCTTATTTCCTGGATCGCGGTTCGATTGTCCGAACGGCCGCCCACCGAAGAAAAAACCTACGGATATCACCGCTCGGGAATTCTTGCTGCCTTCGTCAATGCGATTCTACTGATCCTGGTAGCCGTTTACATTTTGTTTGAATCGTATGAGCGTTTGTCGCGGCCGGTCGAAGTTCGCACCACGCTGATGCTCTGGGTCGCCGTGTTCGCGCTGTGCGTCAATGGCGGAATCACTCTGGGACTGGTTGGCGGGCGAAAAGATCTGAACCTGCGCAGCATCTTGATTCACAATTTTGGCGATGCGTTGTCGAACGTCGCGATTTTTGCGGGCGCCCTGGCGATTCGTTGGACCGGCGCGCGCTGGGTGGACCCCGCGATTGGAATGGCCATAGGGCTGATGGTCTTGTGGAGCGCCCTGGGAGTTTTGCGTGAGAGCAGTCATATCTTGCTGGAAGGTTTGCCGAGAAATTTGAAGTTGGATAGCGTGGCACAGGCGATACTTGGTGTCGACAATGTTAAGGAAGTCCACGACATCCACGTTTGGACCATTGGCACGGATCTTCAAGCCATCTCCTGTCATGTGCGGATTCCTGACATGCACATGGAAGAGAGCGAGCGAATTTTGATGGCCATTCGCGAACGCCTGGCCGAGCATTTCCATATCGCGCACACGACGATTCAGTTCGAGCGCGCTGGGCTGCCACACGAGGCAGGCTATTTCATGCCTGCACCGCTCCGCCCATCGGACAAATGACGATCCTTTTTGCTGGGGAAATATTTCTTCTAGAAAGAAAGCTGGAGCGGCGTTCCACGCTCGTTGTTGAGACGCCGCGTAGCCGCCGCATCCAGGTCGCCGATTGCGATTGATTTGCGTCGTCCATCCGTCGTGATGTAGACAATGCGCTCGCTCTGCCGCGTGAACGCCACGGCCTTGATTTGCGTGCCATCATGCAGGACCAGAACGAATTGCCCGACGTCTGGGAGCGGCGGCTGTTCCACTGCTGCGGGTGCGGCGGGCGGAGGAGCTTCAGCGGTCGCCTGTTCTACCGGCGGCTGCGGCTGTTGAACGATGATTACCTGGGGCGGCTGCTGTTCGAGCATTACAACGGGCTCAGAGGCAAAGAACGAGGAACTTATCGGCGCTGTTGGTGTCAATTGCAACAGGCGCTCGCTGAGCGCAAGCTCTTGTTGCGTAATCGGGTCAATGATGGCGCGAACCCCAAGATCGTGATTGAGGGCGGCCAAGTTCGAATAGTCAAAACCCAAACCGGGAACAGGATTCAAGAGCTGGCTAAGGTTTGTTTGCAACCCCACGAGTTCTTCGGTGCTTGCAGAATTGAACGGTGAACTGGACTGTATTGTCTGCGTCGAAGTCGCTGAAGCGCCTCGTTGAATCACAATACGCGGAGCTACAGGGGTTGCAGGGGAGCGCATAACGGTAGGAGGAGCGCTCATGGCGCGCCCAGCGGCAACATGCGCTGGTGGCGCGGATAGCGACACATGACCAAAACCACGCTGCGCCCAGGCGGAACTCGAAATTGCCAGCCCTGCGATTGCCAGGAGGGCGACTCTTGTGCTACGAATCGCCGAACTAATAAACGGTCCCTTCGAGGGTGTAATCATGGGTCGCCTCACACTGCTCTGGTGATGCCACCACGTGAGCGCCTGTCGTACCTATTCTAGCGCAGTGGGAGGTTGTGGCGTCACAGTTTTTGATAGTGACAGCCTATGCGCTTGTGATATCTCGCTCGATGCTTTGCCACTCGGACGGGATATGCTATAACCGTTTGGCTGATGAGCATGGAACGGCTGGTGACAACGGCACCGAAGACGCTGCCCGGCGAACCAGGCACGCTGGGCTCCGGGAGTTCGCGCTTCGAGTCGGCGAATGCTTCGATGCATTGTCCCGTGTGCTTTCATCGACTAGAGCAGAGTCACTGCAAGTTGATTTGTGGTACCTGCGGATATTATATGTCCTGTTCGGACTATTACTGAGATCATCGGCGGGCCTAGGTAATACCATCGGAACTTGAGTTTGCCAGGAGGCGAAAAACGTGGCACTGAGAATGACGGATCGTGAGGTAAGCGGGGTCACCGTCGTGGATCTGGACGGGCGAATCGTTTTGGGCGAGGAAAGCAATTCTTTCCGTGAACGCGTCAAGGGCTTGCTAGCCAGCAACCACAAAAAGATCGTCCTAAACATGTCGAATGTGACGTACATCGACAGCGCCGGCCTGGGCACGCTGGTGGCGACTTTTCACAGCGCGCGATCGCAAGGCGGAACACTCAAGCTTTGCAATCTGGGCGCGAAATTCAAAGAAGTGCTGCAGGTGACCAAGCTCATGACGGTCTTCGACGTATACGACAACGAAGCCGCCGCCGTGCAGAGCTTCGGCAAGTAACTACTTTTCGCCTTTCCCAATGTGGCTCGGAGACGGATTTCCCGGCCACATCTTGTTACCACGAGGGCGACAAGTATTCCCTAGCTTGCCTAAATGTCTTGCGTGTTGCGCTACGTGCGTAGGAGCTGTATAGTATTGACATCGTCCCTCTTTCTTTCCTGGCACGGGGTGGCATGTGAGCTTTGTCTGGGATTTGCTGAATCATAGCGAAACCGATGAGCCTCGGAGTGCGCTTTTGGAAGGTGCGCCTAAATCAGAGCGCCGCAAAAGCGTCCGCGCCAGCGTTTACGTTCCCCTTTTTGTGTACGGCTATGATTCTGCCTCGCAGCCTTTCCACCAAGATACACATTCACTTGAAGTAAGCGCCGACGGGGGTCTCGTCAAGCTCGACGCCAGCGTTCACCGCGGCCAGAAGCTTCTGTTGATGAACCGCGTGACAAAGCAGGAGCAGGAATGCTACGTCGTAGGGCTGAAGAAGCACCCGAAGCGTTCCCACCTGCATGTCAGCGTTTCTTTCAAGCAACCCGCTCCCGCTTTTTGGAAAACTCGGGCCTGAATTTCCCCGGATTGTATTCGCGCGACAATTAGTTCTTGACCAGAGGGATCCGCAGGCGCGCTTCGCATCCGTGTCCGGATACGACGTTCTCGAGACTTAGACTTCCTCCGTGGGCCTCGGCGATTTGCCGGCTGAGCACCAGGCCAATCCCGGATCCTCCAGGCTTGGTAGTGAAGAAGGGAACAAATAAATTGGCGGCGTTTGGAATACCAGGCCCTTCGTCGCGCACCCAGACTTCCAGAAAGCCGTCCCGCGTTACCCAGCCCACTCGCACTCCACCGCTCGTTTCGGTCGCTGCATCAATCGCATTCTTGATCAGATTTATGAGCACCTGATCCAGTTGGTCCGGGTCGGCCTGTATTGTCAGTTCCGGGCCAGTCTTGATAGGAATCTGCATGCGGAGATCCAGGCTCGCCACGCGTTGAACCCATGTGCTTACGTTCACAGGGCGGAACTGCGGAGCGGGCAGTCGAGCCAGTCGTGCGTACGCATTCATGAAACGCGCCAGCCCGTCCGTGCGGTTCGCTATGACGGCGAGTCCACGGCTCATGTCATCTTCCCAGTCGGAGGGCTTCTGAGGGCGCGCCATCATTCCAGCCAGGCTTTCGGCGACCGACTTGATGGGCGCAAGGGAATTATTCAGCTCGTGCCCGATCACGCGAATCAGCCTTTGCCAAGCCAAACGTTCCTCTTCGCGCAGGGCCTGGCTCAAATCGGAGATCAGAACAAGCTGGTGCGGTTTGCCGCCTTCGCGAAAGCTGCCTCGATGGATTTCCCAGCGGCCCATTTTCCCGGGGAAAGCAATTTGCGCTACATGGGGTGTTTCTACCGTCAGGCAGAATTCGATTCCAAGTTCGTCCGCGGTCCTGCCCAGGGCGCGCTCGGCGGGGCGGTTCAAAATCCGCTCGCCGGAGCGATTGAGCAGGCGCAAGCGATCCGTCGAATCGAAGGCAAACACAGCCACGTCTATTTCCTCCATCACCTTTCTCAACAACGCGGTCGCTTCCACGGCGCCAAGTCTTTGCTGGCGCAAAGTCTCGCCGAGGGCGTTGACCTCGCTCATCACTTCGCCCAACGCATCGCGACGTCCTGCCCCACGGGCGCGGATGGAGAAGTCGCCTTCGTGCAGCGCGGCCAGCATATTGGAAAGAGTCCGCAGCGGGAACGTGACGTGGTTCTGGGCGCTAAAGGCGAAACTCAGCCACGCCACTATGATGATTATGGTCAGCGTCCACGAGGTTTTCGGATCGTAACCACCCGTCCAGAGGAGAATCAGCGCGACCGCGGATCCGACCAGCCCCGCAAGCAGGGCGCGGATGAGGATGCGGCGTTCGTAAGCGAGAGGCTTCACAGCCCGTATTTTTGCAACCGGCGATACAGCGCGCTGCGGCTCAGGCCTAGCGCTTTGCTCGCATGGCTGACGTTGCCGCCGTAGCGGCTCATGGCCTTTTGAATCAAAGCGCGTTCCACGTCTTCCAAACCCATATCTTCGATGCGCAAATTTCCTTCGCGCACGGGACGCAGCCCAAGATCCCCGGCACGCACTTCGGGCCCTTCCGCCAGCAAAACCGACCGCTCAATGGAATGGTCGAGTTCACGCACGTTCCCGGGCCACGGATGCTCGAGCAAAAGCTTCATGGCCGTGGGTTCGAAGCCTGTGAGGTCTTTGCGATAGCGCTGCGCGGATTGTCGCAGAAAATGCAGGGCCAGCAGCGGAATGTCTTCTTTTCGCTCTCGCAACGGCGGCAGGTGAATTTCAATCGTATTCAAACGGAAAAGCAAGTCTTCACGAAAGCGGCCTGCTTCCACTTCCGTTTGCACGTCCGCATTGGTCGCAGAGAGAATGCGGACGTCGACGCGGCGCGTTGTAGATGATCCCACACGCTCCAGTTCTCCGGCTTCGAGCGCGCGCAGCAGTTTGGCCTGAAGATTCATCGGGACATTGGCAATTTCGTCCAGGAAAAGCGTCCCGCCGTCGGCGAGTTCGAAGCGCCCCACGCGGTCTGTTTTGGCGTCGGTAAACGCGCCTTTCACGTGGCCGAAAAGCTCGCTCTCGAAAACGCCTTCGGGCAGGCCCCCGGCGTTCACCGTGACGAACGGCTTCCCGGAGCGCGGTGAGAGAGCCTGCAACGTCCGCGCAATCACTTCCTTTCCCGTTCCGTGCTCGCCAGTGATCAGAATGTTTGCGTCGGATGGGCCTACACGCGTCATTAGCTCCATCACCGGACGCATCACGGTGGATTCCGCAATCAGCACGGGGCGCCCGTCGGCTCGCAGGAGGCGGTTCTCGGCTTCCAGTCGAAGACTATTGCGAATGGCTCGCGCAAGCTCGATTTGCGTCCGCAGCACGGCGAGCAAGCGCGCGTTTTCCCACGGCTTCTGGATGAAATCCTTGGCTCCCCGGCGCATGGCCTCGACCGCCAGATTCAAGGTGCCCCACGCGGTCATCACGATCACGGGCACGCTGCCGTCGCGTATGCGGATTTCCGTCAGCAGGTCGAGTCCTTCCTGGCCGGAGGTTGTGTCGCGGGCGTAATTCAAGTCCATGAGAACAGCATCGAATTCGCGTGTTTCCAGGACCGTCAACAACGCAGCGGGAGACGCCACAGCATCAATATCGAAGCCTTCCCCCTTCAGCAATAAACGGAGCGCTTCGCGTACGTCTGGCTGATCGTCAGCCACAAGCACGCGGGAACGATGGTTATCGGCTAATGTCATTCAGTCTGCCTCTCTATCTCAATCGGAACTCTGCCTGCTCACTCGTAACGCAGCGCGATGAGTGGATCCACTTTTGCGGCGCGCCGCGCGGGAATGTAGCACGCGAGGAACGCGATGAACGCGAGCAAGCCAACTACAATGGCGAACACGATTGGGTCTGTGGCTTGTACGTCGTAAAGCTCGCCGGAGAGAAGTCTCGTGGTTGCGAAAGCTCCCGCGAGGCCGGCGATTAGGCCCACAACCGTCAAGAGCATTCCCTGGCGCACCACCATCATCAACACGTCGCGCGGCCGCGCGCCCAGCGCCATGCGAACGCCAATCTCATGCGTCCGCTGGCCCACGGAATATGCCATCACGCCGTAAATCCCCACGGCGGCGAGTATCAGCGCCAATCCCGCAAAGACGCTCATTAGCGTCATCAAGAATCGCTGGAATGCGAGCGAAGTGGAGAGAATTTGCTCCATCGATTGAATATGGCCGATGGGCAAGTCCGGCTCGGCATCATGAACCGCTGTCTCCACGGCATGGCTCAAGCTCAGTGGCGGTTGCGTCGTACGCACAACAATTGAGACCGGAAACCAGGCCTGGAATCCTTGAATTTCGCCTGGGTCCTGCGCCAGCGGAATGAAGAATGTCGGAGGCGGAGCCTCTCCGAGTTGCGATTTCACATCACCGACGACGCCGACGATTTCCCGCATAGTCCCGCCTCCGTTAAGGCTTTGTCCGATGGGATTACGATTGGGAAACTTCTCGCGCACGAACTCCTGATTGATGACTAGGACTTTCGCGGACCCCGGGGAATCAGCATTCGAGAAAAGGCGCCCTTCGAGCAACGGAATCCCCATAGCTCGGAAATAGTCAGGACTGACGGAGCGAATGTCGGCGGAAATGCCATGAGCTTCGCCTTCTGAAAGAAGCCACGCGAAATCGTTCCCGCCATAATCCAGCGGCAGGCCTTCTCCCACCACGGCAGCGCCTCGTACGCCGGGAATCGCCTGAACCTTGTCCAGGATTCTCTCGTAAAACCGGGAGATCTCGGCCGACCTTGAATTCATTTGGGCGGGCGTCGCATTGTCGGGCAGGGGCGTGAATTTTTGACCAGTAGTCCAGGTTTGCAGTGTGAGAATCGGGCGCGGATCGAAGCCCGGATTCGTGTGCAGAAGATTCGTGAAGGTCTCGATGAGCAGCGCCGCTCCAGCCAAAAGCACGAGAGAAAGTGCGATCTCCGCCACTGCCAGCACACTGCGGAGCCGGCGGCGGCCTGTGCCTGATGTTGCGCGGCCAACGTTCTCTTTCAGCGAATTGTTGAGGTCCGCTTTCGAAGATTGAAATGCCGGAGCAAGGCCGAAGAAGATGCCGGTCACTAGGGAAGTGACCACCGTGAAACCCAGCGCCCAGCCGTCCAGGAAAATGGCATGTGCGCGAGGCAGATCCGTCGGCGCCAGCGCAAGAAGCAGGTCGAGTCCCCAATAAGCAAAGAGCAACCCTAATGCGCCTCCCAGAACGGCAAGCAGCAGGCTCTCTGTGAGTAGTTGCTGGAACAGCCGCCCGCGGCCCGCTCCCAACGCTGTGCGTATCGCAATCTCTTTGCCGCGCGCTGCCGCGCGAGACATCAACAAGTTCGCCACGTTGACGCAGGCGATGAGCAGAACAAATCCGATTGCGCCGAAGAGCACCAATAAAGGGGTCCGGTAGCCAAATGAAGCCATGGTGCGAATAGGTTCAGCGCTAAAGGAGGCATGCGCCCGAGGGGAGAACCGCTGCGACGGGAACTGCTTCACGAAGTCCTTCATAGCGATGCCGAGGTAACTATTGGCTTGCGCGGCTGAAACGCCTGGCTTGAGGCGCGCGATGACCGTGTAGTTGATACCGTCGCCAATGGAATGGTCAACCTGGGCAATTGTTGTCCACAGATCGATGGAGGTGTCTGAATTTCCGCGCAAGCCAACGTTCTGAAAACCTGCGGGCATCACACCGGCAACGGTGAAAGACTTGCTGTCGAGAGAAATGGTTTTGCCGACGATGCCCGCGTCGGCGCCGAATTGCGATTTCCATAGACCGTAGCCGAGGATGGCCACGTTAGGGCCGTTGACGCTGTCTTCGTCCTGCGTGAATTCACGCCCTAGCATAGGCGGCACGCCCATCACGCGAAAATAGTCTCGCGAAACGCGCAAGGCGCGCACGCGCAGAGGCTGGCTGCCGCCGGAAAGATTGAAACCGACACCAGTGGTATCGGCAACGTACGAAAATGGCTCGCTGTGCGCCCTCCAGAAATCGAACTCGCGCGCGTTGAAGCCGGAGTAGTCAAGCTGCCCGTTGTAGCTGATGGAGATTTGCGTGATGCGGTCGGGCTGTGGATAGGGCAGCGGGCGCAACAGGACGCCATAGACGACGCTGAACATCGCAGTGTTCGCGCCGATGCCAAGCGCCAGCGTTAGAACGACAAGCGCCGTAAAGCCTGGGATTTTCCCAAGCGTGCGGAAAGCGTACTTAATGTCCTGCCACAGAGTCTCCATGCCCAGCACTCCCCGGGAACTTGAGGCACGTGCCTCGCCTAGTTCAGTTCTAGGCGTAAGTCGTCATATTTTGAGGAGCTTACCACAAGAGGCCACGATTATGCATTTGGGAGGAGTGTCCGATTCCGGACATCGCCGTGCCCGAAATGAACAGCACGTGGTTGCCAATCTTCGGGAGCGTACTGCCATCACTCGTAGTGCAAGGCTTGCGCGGGATCGACCCGCGTCGCCCGCCGCGCTGGTATGTAGCACGCGAAGAACGCCACCAAAAAGAGCAGGACCACTGCGATTATCGACGATGTCAGATCGATAGACTTGATACCGAACATGACCCCCGAGAGCGCGCGAATCAGACCAAACGCCGCTGCGAAGCCAATCACGATGCCGATAAGAGCCAACCGCACGCCTTGGCGAACGATCAGGTGCACAACATTCCGGGGCTGCGCTCCGAGCGTCAATCGAATCCCAATTTCGTGCGTGCGTTGCTCCACGCCGTAGGAAATCACGCCGTAAATTCCAATTCCGGCCAGGATCAAAGCCAGCGCCGCGAAGAAAGTGAGCAAAATCGCATTGAGTGACTCGCTTGAGACCGATTGGGAAACGAGTTGCTCCATGGACTGGACTTCCGTCACGGGTTGGCTCGGGTCGATCGATTGGGCCGCTTGTCTTGCCGCACTGGCAAGCAATTCAGGCCGCCCACTGGTGCGCAAAACAATCCGCATCATCCGTGACGGGGTCTGTAGATACGGAAGATAAAGCCGTCCCGCGGTCTGATCGCTTGGTTTAAGCTCGCTCGCGTCGGCGACAATCCCCACGATTGTCAACCAGGCGTCGCTTGCACCTGGCCGCCATGGTACCGACTTGGATTCCTTCAAATGGAGGCGCACTTGTTGGCCTATGACGTCCTGATTCGGCCAATATTGTCCCGCAAGGGCCTGATTGACGATCGCGACGCCTTGTGCGTCCTTATTGTCTGTGTCCGTGAAGTAGCGTCCGCGAACCAGCGGAATCTGCATCGTCTGAAAATATTGCGAATCGATTATGCAGTAATGGGCCACAAATTCCTGGCGAGGCGGCGGAGAGGGTCGGCCAGCGATGTCAAAATTGACGAAGTCGGTCCAGGAAGTTAGCGGCAGGAAGTTAATGGCGCTGGCGGATTCGACACCGGGCAACGTGCGCATCCGCTCGATGATCTGTCGGAAAAATTCACGTGTCTGGGCGTTGCCTGGATGATGCGATTCGGGCAGCCAAATTTGCATCGAAAGGACGTTCTTCGGATTGAAACCCGGATTCGAGTTGAGCAAACTGCGGAGGCTGCGAATCAGAGTGCCTGCGCCGATCAAAAGAACAAGCGACAATCCAACTTCAACGATTGCAAGAAGGTTCCGGGTAAAACGCCGCTGCACGCCGCCAGTGGAACTACGCCCGCTTTCCTTTAAAGACTCAGCTAAATTCGTCTTGGAGAATTGGAAAGCCGGTGCCAGGCCAAAAATGATCCCGGTCAGGATTGCAACGCCGATCGTGAAAGCGAAAACAGTGCCACTTATCCCGGCCATATTTATCCGCGGCATTTCATCGATCCCGCCGGCGGGAGGAAGAATGGCCGGCAGAATCTTCAGGCCGCCATACCCAAAAAGAAGACCCGCCGCGCCGCCTATAAGTCCCAGCAGAACACTTTCAGTGAGAAGCTGGCGAACAAGCCGCACGCGTCCCGCACCCAAGGTCGACCGAATCGCCACTTCCTTTTCTCTGCCAGCCGCTCGCGCGAGCAGTAGATTTGCCACGTTGGCGCAGGCAATTAGCAAGACCAGACCAACGGAGGCAAGCAACAGAAGCAGAGGATCCCCGAAACCGCGGCTCATGAGTTCGTGCATGGAAACCACCGACGTGCCTACGCCTTGGTTCGTCGCCGGATATTCCATCGACAACCTGTGGGAAATGTCGTCCATATCCGAATTGGCGCGCGCCATCGTCACGCCAGGTTTTAGCCGCGCGAAAATAATAAGGGAAGGATTGTCTCGGCGTATATCGCTGGGCGAAAGCGCGAGCGGGGTCCACACCTCAAACTGGCGGCTCAGACCTAGAAGGTTGAAGTCCGCCGGGAGCACTCCAATCACAGTGTACGGATTGTCATCAATCGTTACAGTACGCCCCACTACGTTCGGGTCCGCGGCGAAGTGCCTCGCCCAGATTGCGTGACTGATGATTATGACGCGGTCATGTCCGGGCTCCTCTTCGTCCGGACGAAATGTCCGGCCCACTATGGGCTTGACCCCGAACAAATCAAAAAAATTGGCAGAAACACGGCCGCCCCAGACTTGTTCAGGCTCGCCCGCTCTTGTGAGGTTGAAGACATCAAACTGAAATGCGCTGATGCCCTGAAAGACCTGATTCTGCGCGCGCCAGTCGAAAAAATCGCCCGGCGGAACGCTGCCGTGCTTAATCTTTCGATTGCTGTCCGTTTCCCATACATTGACCAGTTGTTGCTGGTTCGGGTAAGGCAGCGGCCGAAGGATTACGGCGTTTACGATGCCAAAAATCGCGGTGTTGGCGCCAATGCCTAGCGCCAGAGTGGCAATGGCGATAAGAGTGAAGGACGGGCTTTTGAGAAGCAAGCGACCGCCATACTGCAAATCCTGCCAAAAGGTGCCCATTTATACCTTGGGTAAGCGAAGCGGCGATTCAAAAAGCTTTGTGCGCCGGTTATGCTGGCAGTCTTATATATCATAAGTCAATACCGTTTATTCTATTCATAACGGAGGGCAACGATAGGTCGGTGGGCGCGAACCTGGAAGCTATCCAACGGCCAGCAGGATCAGCGTCGCGTCATCCTGAAAGTTTTCTCCATTAAACTCGGCGATTCGGCTCAGCACATTTTTTTGAATCTTTGTTGCACCGAGCGCGCGGTTTTCTTGGAGAACAGCCAACAATCTCGGCTCGCCGAATTCTTCACCGCAACT
>Ga0307374_10004767_pt1 | contig 22409 bp, 20 predicted proteins | sample OX3MG_FD_202532 | JGI IMG/M metagenome (GOLD analysis project Ga0307374, IMG submission 202532) | Soil microbial communities from Risofladan, Vaasa, Finland - OX-3 | ecosystem: Environmental > Terrestrial > Soil > Coastal area > Acid sulfate soil | place: Finland: Risofladan, Vaasa | collected... | reverse complement strand
CCCCTGGAGCGACTGGAGAAGAGGGTCCTGGACCAGGACGCCAACTTCTGTCGGGTTGGCCTGTGCGAGCTGATAGAGGGACTGTTTCTGGGCAAGGTCGTTTTGGGCCGCGGTCAAATCCTGACTCAGGTTGCCCAGGCGCTGTTCCATAACGTTCTGGTCACCGCCAATGGCAACAATAGAATTATTTCTTTCATAGTCCACCAGGGCCTGTTGGGATTTTTCAACTTTGGACTTCAGCTCTTCCAGCCGCTGCTCCATCCATGCGGAAGCCTGCCGTGTGGCGTCAAACTTCGTGCGGAAGTTGTATTCAGTGTAGTTGCTGACCAGAGCGTTGACAACACGGGCCGCAAGACTCGGGTCAGGACTTTCGAAACTGACCTGAACGATGCGGGTTCCGTTGAGCATTTGGACATTGAGCGCATTGTCAAAAGTCCGAATCAGTTGGGTCTCGGCCGCATCAGGGCTACTGGGGTGCGCGGCTGCCTTGGGGGCGACGGAGACGAACTCCGGATTCTCATCCAGGTGAAGCTGCTGAATAGTCTCCCACGCAAGGTCATCACTCGACAGCACATTGACCTGGGTCGCTAAGAAGGTGGCGTCCGTCGGTTGTGTCTCGTCCAGATTCTGGACATTCTGAAATCGCGGGGGCTCCGCCTCAATCGCAACCTCTGAGACCGCCTGGTAGATCGGCTTGGCCTTGAAGGCAAAGATGGCCACAAGGCTCACAACCACAAAGGCGCTGGCCAGAATCGTCCATTTTCGCTTGAGGAGAATGTTCCAGTAACTGCGGAGATAGGATGACACTTCAAATCCATCCGTCTCCGCAGGCAAGGCCTGGTACCGTTGAGGAACCCTTCGTTCCGGCACGGATGATTGGGGCAAGATCGGATCTTTGTAGTATTCAGGCATTTTTTGGAGTTACTGTTCCTGCAGATCAGAGGGGAGCGCGATATATAGCTGTAGTCACTCCCGCACCAATGACAGCTTGGAGACCGCGCTGCAAGACCATCTTGCCCGTACTGTCGGGAACAAAGAGGATGTCGTTGGCTTCCAGAGACTGATCGGGGGCCTTTCCAGCGAGAATCTGTTTGAGATTAACGGGAATATCTTTGTGCCCCCCGGAGGCTGCGGGGTCCTTCCGAATGATGACAGCCTTTTTCTGCTTCGCAGTGGAGGTGACATTGCCTGCCAGGGCAACTGCTTTGAGAACGGTCATATTCTCCCAGCTTCTCGCCAGCGTATAACCTCCGGCGCGTTGAACAGCCCCGACAACATAGACAATGCCCGCACGTTGAACGGTAACCGAGTCGCCGGGATAGATTGCAATGTTGGAGCTGGGGTCAGCGTTCTCGTAGAGTTTCTTCAGGTTGACTTTAATTATAGTTGGGGGTGCAGTATCTGTGGTTCCATTTGAATTCTCCTGAAGCCCCAGAGCTCTCATGGCAGTTTCGCCTCGTGTGACCAATGCCGTGTCCGAGGCGTCATCAGCAAGGCCCCCGGCCTGAGAAAGCACGGTGAGCAGGTTGGTTTCCCCAAAGATCGGGAATACCTGGGGGCTTCGAACAGAGCCCGTGATGGCAACCGAATGCCCGAGCGAGGCCTTGACATTAACGGTGACCGCGGCATGCGTCACCATACCGGCACTGCGAAGCTTCGCAGCGACGACTGATGAAAGCTGAATGGGACTCAGTCCCGCCGCTGTAACGGGCTCGGAGAGCAAAGGAAGTGTAATCGTTCCATCAGGGCTGACACGGTATTCGCGGCTGAGTTCGGGAACATCGACCACATAGATGTCCAGCAGATCATCCGGCGCAATGATATATTCCGGATTCTCCCGGGCAAGGAGCGCACCCCCCGACTGGCCACCCGGGGTGTCGAGGGCGCTCGGCCCTTTCGAGGCTATGTTCGTTTGACCGCGTGCCGCCTGCGGGAAACAAACAGCCATGAAGATTAAAGGCAGAAATCCCATGAGATAGAGGATGCGGCGGGAATGCGTATCGATGGCGCCTGGAATATAATTATGTGATCTCATCGATTTCAATTACAGGTCGCAGAGGATAGCAGGAAACCGCTGGTTGGCATAGAAGAATGGTCGTTGTCCACTCGTTCGACATCCGCAACGTCCACTTCTACGGAAATCGATTTCACCAGCAGTTCAACAGAAAGAACTAACCGGTAGAAATTCTTTTTGCGGACCAGGACCCCTTCCAGCCCTCCAAGTGGGCCAGACTTCACCCGCACGCGGTCTCCTGACTTCAAGAATGGGTGAGGTTCGGCATTCAACCCGGTTGAGACAGCCTGACGCACTGCCTCGATTTCCTCAGCCGGGATGGGCGCCGGGACGCCGCCCAGTCGGACAAAATCATAGATACCCGGGGTTGAAAGGACGAGATGACGCTGACCGGGAACCGCCAGAGTAAAAACATAGTTCGGAAAGAGTGGCAAAATCAGGTCCTTCATCCTGTCTTTCCAGCGATGCGCTGTCTTGTAGACCGGCAGGAAGACTTCCAGCCCCTTCCCTGAAATAACCTGCGCAACCGCCTTTTCGTGCCGGTGGCGAACGTATAGAGCAAACCAGGCTGCCGAAGGTTTCAGGTCATCAGTTATATCCTGTATTTTGTCCATAGCTCCGCTTGGTAAGTCACAAAGCCCATTTCATCCTAAGCCTTTGCCCCTTACTTTGTGCGAGCTGGAAAAATTCCCAGCTTCGCTAAATCAATTAATCCAGGCGCTGCCCTTCGTCAATCGGCCCCAACGCGAGTCTTTGTTCCTGCCTCGCGAACTTTTTTGACGAACGAAGGATCCGCCTTTTGAAAAAGACACGGCGACTTCGTGCGAGGCTCCTGCGTTGACGCGTTCCACTGTCCCCGGGAATCGGATGGCGGTAACTTCGCCGTCCGGGTTTTGAAAAGCAACCTCAAGAGAGATTCGGCGGCCCACCTCAATGGGTTGATCGAGAAGGAATCTTGCTCCATTCTCGCTGATATCGTGAAGCCAGCCGCAGCCCATCATCCGCTTTCTTCCACGCCCTGGAGTAAGGACTTTGATAGGGCAATCAATCGCGTAACGTTCTTTTTGTCTGCGCTCATCGGACATCGATACAGGTATTGCACTATCAGGGTGAATCGTTCCCATACTTTGCCCCCCCCAAGGCTACCCGTTGACTCTACCATTGCTCCCCGCTGGTACCGCAATCCCGTGGAAGGGTGAATTTTGGGGGATGGCTATGCCGCAAAGGGTTAACCCGGAGCCCAGGCTTCGCCAACCTGATCCTGATTTTCGTTTCCTGTTTCACCGATCACTTTCAATTACGAAAAAGGTGGGTAAGCCGAAAGAGTAAAACTGATGAGGCAGACGAAGAGACCCTGCTCCCCGCGATTCCGGCATTCCGCAAATCTTTATTTAAGGCACTTCTTCTATTTGATCCATCGCTGACAATCGAAGGGCGATTCTTGCTGAAAATCACCGCAGTCTTTGATCCTGCCCGGTTATCCCAGGGAGGAGGAAGGCAGGGCAACCCAACCGGGGAAGCTAAGAACAGGCCATCCCACAGATCTACAACAATGTTCGGGGGCCAAGCCGAGCGACAGCCGCCGCGCGGTTCGAGAAAAATGATGGCACAAATGATTTGAAGGTCAAACCAGGTCGCAAGCAACTATCCCTTTGTATGATTTGCTCGATGGAACAGTCTTGCCACGAACGTGTTTAAAATAGAAGACAGCGGCTGCCCGCCGTGTGCTGACCTGAAGTTTCTTATAGATCGATTTCACATGTGACTTTACCGTCTCCGTACTGATGCAAAGGCTGCTGGCCACTTCTTTATCGGAATTTCCCTGGGCAATCAGGGGCAGAACTTCCCATTCCCTGGGAGTGAGGTTGCTGGCCATCATGGGTTCCGCTCTTCGTCCAGCGATCAGTCTGTCAAGGACGGCGTTCGTCACCCGGGGAGGAAACCAGCGTTCGCCTTTCGCTACCTGCCCAAGCACTTTGACCAAAACCTGAGGAGTCTCAGCCATCGACAAACATCCCGCGGCTCCTGACTCCAGGGCTTGGGCCCCAAACTTCTCATCGGTGCCCTCGGTTAGAAACAGGATTCGCATTTCCGGGAGCAATTGGCGCAAATGGTTCAGTGATTCAAGGCCAGCATCAGGGTCAGCGGTATGAATAATGAGGACAGGCAACCGGGACTCATTGCTCCTGTCAACCAGATCCGAAACGCTATCAAATTCCAGAACATTAACGTGGGTTCCCAGGGCGGTAAGATAAGCGCAGAGAGATTTGCGAAATAGAACCAGTGGACTGATGACTCCCAACTTCATAGGTACCCCCAATCAAAAGGATGTACCCCCCCCAACTATTAAGAACCGTAACATTCGATCAAGAAGCACAGGAATAAGGGAAAAACACTGCGATGTTTACCTTTTAATTATGAGACTTTTCTAATAACTTTTTAATCATATCTACACCGCCCGAAGCCGTCAAGCAATTTCGCGATAGGTATGCCGGCGCGCCAAAGACTGTTTTTCGGCTGGTTCGGCCAACTGTATGCCAAGGGTGGGCTTCCCAACCGCTCACTTGTACTGGTGGGAGTGATAGCAGCAGCGGCCAGCATGTTCAGCCTGGACGACGTCATCACAGGATTGATGGTCGCCCGTATCCTGGTGCAGTTTGTTGCGCAAACGGTGGGGCTGTTTGTCTATAGAAAGACCCAGCCGGAAAAGAAATTGCCCTTCAAAATGTGGCTGTACCCGCCTCCGGCCATACTTGCCCTGACCGGCTGGCTCTACATCTTTGGCAGTTCGGCCAGTCAACCGGGCGGATGGAAATTCATGGCATATGCCTTCACCACCATCTGCGCGGGCATCGCAGGTTAATTTCATCCTCGCCTATAAGAACCGTATATGGCCATTGAAAAGCAGCCGATCAGCGTCGCCGATGAATAGGCCACGCCTGGTTGATTTTGGCCGACCTTCAACGTACACTTGGCGTGTTTTTCTGGGGAAGCTGTTTCCCGTGGCGAGATCCTGAAGAATTGACGGTCCTGAAGTCAAACACGATTTCTGAGTACCACCAAAACGGGAAGAAGTGCATTGATTGCTTCGTTCAGCTCTGAAGACAATCCTACTGACGGTTGGACCATCTTATGAGGTTGGTGTAATCAGGGGAGAGGATGACAACTTCGCGGAGAACATTTCTAAAGACCAGCCTGGCAGGCGTGAGCGTTGGTTTAGTGGGGACAGCAACCGTTGCAGGAATGGCAAGTCCGATTGACGATGATGAGTTGATCTCATCAAATCTTCATGAACTCGTGGGAAAGATTCGCCTGGGTGCAGAGTTTTTCCTGAACAAGACAGCCACCGAAGAGAGTGTCCGGAAGCATTTTCGGCTGATGCAATCTTATGGTTTTACGGTGGCCAGGATCTTCGTCATATGGGATGACATCGAGCGCACTCCCGGTATGTGGAATTTTGAACGGTATGACTGGATTTACGACGCGGCCCGCGATTCGGGAATCAAGGTTGCCGCCACTTTGTGTTCAGAAGATCCACCGGGCTGGATGGGTCTTACGCCCTTTTATCACCATTACGCCAACCTGAATGATCCCAAACTTCGAGAACACGCGGCAGGCTATCTGGAAAAGGTTGTTACGCGTTATCGGAATCATCCAGCCCATGGGGCCTGGTTATTGATGAACGAACCGCATCCCGTCTATTTCTACGACCAGCCCGCGATGGAAGCTTTTGGCAAGTGGCTGGAGCGAAAGTATGGAACAGTGGACAAACTGAACCAGAATTGGTTCCGGCCGCTGCAGAAGTTTTCCGAGGTCCAGGTGACGGCTGACCAGTGGAACTCCTACTGGGTGGACTACCCATCGTTTGTCGACTGGCACGAGTTCAACGAGGACAATATTGTTGAAATCCTCAAGTGGATCAAGAGCCAGATCAGGAAGTTTGATTCTGTCCATCCCACGCACATCAATCCCACTGGCGGCAACCGTTGGAAGGAGGGCCGGGTGGTGGATTTTCTCGGCGCTTCGATTCACCCGGCCTGGCTCTTCGAGGAGTTCAAGCGCAAGGAATTCGGTCTGGCGTTTGCTTACAACATCGACCTCCTGACCAGTGCTGCGGGTAAGAAGCCCTGGTGGGTTACAGAACTCCAGGGAGGGCCGACCATCTACACGGGCCGCCGGCCAATGAATCCTACGCCGGACGAATTGACCCTGTGGTTGTGGGACGCGTTTGGCGCGGGATGCAAGGGAGTGGTTTTCTGGCTCTGGAACCCCCGGGTGCTGGGGCGGGAAGCCGGCGAGTGGCAAATGGCGAGCCTCGGTGCCGTGCCTTCCGGGCGGGCGGCCGCAGCAAAGAACGTCCTCGATGCCATTGGCCGCATGTCATTTATTGCCGAGGCCGCGCCACAGCCGCAGAAGACGGCCATTCTGTACAACCGCGAGACCTTGACTCTGCTCGAGCTGGATGGCCAAACACAACAGCGGACTCGCGAAGCTGTCCATTCATTGATGGGTTGCTATGAGGCCCTCCGTCGCCGGCACGTACCCGTCACTTTTGTCGACATCGATGAACTCAAATCCGGCGGGGCCAGCCAGTATGAGGTTCTCTATCTCCCCTACTGTTACGCCATCGACGACGACGCTGTTTCGGCATTGAAGGAATACGTCAACAACGGTGGGACGCTCTGGGCCGACGGACTCCTGGGTTGGAAAAATGAATATGGCGTGATCCGTCCCAGCCTGCCGGGAGGTCTTGCGGAAGTTTTTGGGTGGGAGTCATACGTGGCAGACATCGATCCGGTGGAGCGGCCCTATTCGGTAACTGAAGCGAACGAACAAGGGGGCGACCTTTGGAAAATCCCGCTGAAGTTGCGTGGCGCGCGGGCGGCCCTTAAGGATAGTCAGGGAAAAACCTTTGCCACCAACCACGCTTTTGGAAATGGGAAGGCGTTCTATTATGCTTCAGCGCTGACACTGGCTTATTTCCAACGCGCGAATCCCGAGGTCGAAAAATGGATCACCGCGCCTGCTGTCCGGGCTGAGTCCCAGTCACCTGTCCGGGTTATAAAAGGATCAGGGCAAGTGGGTTTTCGGGCACTGCATCATCCTTCAGGCCCGATCGTTGTTCTCACCAATTGGGGTGCTGACACGCAAATCATCTTGAGGTTTCGCGGCGCCTACGCTTCCATCGCGGACCATCTCGCCGGCTCACCAGTAACCGTGACGCGTCATCAAGGCTTTATGGATACAGAACTGACCCTGCCATCCGGCAAAGCCTGCGTGCTTAAAGCCAGCCGCTAACCCGGCATGCAAACAAGCCGGTTGCGGCTAATGTAGGGCTGAGAGGGATTTCGCCCACGACCGGAAATCCGGCGCTGGTTGCTTCACCTTGCCCGTTGCCGCCCATTCTACGCCCCGAACAAAGGTTGTGGAAAAGCCACGCAGTTCCATGGCCTTAACGTCGTGTCCCAGGGTGGTATAAAAGGTTCTGCCCCGGCCGTAACGAATTGTCCACAGCATGGGCTCATCCTTGCCGGTGGGGTTATTGTCGAGGTGCGGCCATTTCGCTGACCTGCCTGGCCCGGTGGCGGCCTGAATTTTCTTGCCGGCAGGCGCTCCGGGCACGCTCTTTGGTTTATTGGCAGGGTCGTCGTAGGCAGTTGCCAGGATGTGGACTCCGGGCGCCATGTGCATGTTGTGATAGAGCTCGTCATTCGCCTCGAAGGTTTCCGGGAGTCCTGTGGTGATGGGGCTGTTCGGATCAACTATCTTGACAACAAACTTATGCCTTGGAGCATGCCCTGAGGCAGGAGGATGGTCTGACCATACCCCGCCGATCATTTGTTTGTATGCGGGCCAGAGTGGCTCCATGATCCCCGTCGGAACGCTGTTGTCCCCCAGTACTACAAGTCCGCTGAATGACCAGTTGGCGCCGTGCACGCCTACGAGTCCCTTGCCCGACCGGACGAAATCCTCAAGCGCCTTCTCGGCCGTGTGTCCCCAGCGCGGTCCGTTGTAATTGAGAACAACCACGTCATAAATGGCAAGCGTTTCCGATGTCATACCCGTCGGCTCTTCGTTGACCCGAACATCGAATCGCCCCGTATTCAACAGCATGTTTCGCAGCACGGGAGTTGTGCTTCGCCAGTCGTGATTGTTCTGCCCCGTAAGGATCAGGACGCGAATGGCTCCCTTTTTGAATAAGGGAATCCTGTCTGCCGTCGTGTTCTGGGCCATCGACGGCCCCGCGGTCATCAGTGCGATACTCAGAAAAAGGAATGCTTTTTTAAAAAGTTCCATGTCAGTTACCCCCAAAGTCTATGCGTCCCCATCTGAAGTCACGCCAATCCGGCCAACTTCCTTTCAAGCATGTTTTTGGGCGCCTTGATCCCCTCTTCGTCAGACATCTCGATGCCCGCGCGCCTCCCAAAGCACAGGGTATTCCCGCCACACCGGCAGCGCCGAACCCCAGCCGCTTCAGGTGTTCTTGTCGTGTCATCTTTTGCATTTGTTTGGCCTGATCATTTTGGAAGTGTGAAGGCAAACAGCTTCGCCCCCGCTGCAAACACCAGGTACTGGCGTCCATCCAGTTCGTAAGTGATGGGTCCATTGGCCATCGTCTCATTCAGGTTGACGTGCCAGAGGGTCTTTCCCGTTGAGGGATCAAGAGCCAAAGCGTTGCTCGATCCGTCGCCGCCGAAAAGTAATTTCCCCGCCGTGGTTAGCAGGCCGGAACCTCCACCCTTGCCGGTCATGTGGTCCCAGATAATCTTCCCCGTCGTGGAGTCAATGGCTTCGATTGAGGAAGGTCCTCTCCAGGTGATTTTATCAATGCCCCCCCACGCTTCCGGTTTTGGACTGGTGTCGGTGAGGTAATAGACCGCAGCCGAGCGCACCACCCGAACATAAAAAAGTCCGGTTTCAGGATCAAGGCTGGGCGGAAACCAGTTGGTTGCGCCTCCCTCCGAGGGAACCACGAACGCCCCCGCCGGTTTGGGATCTTTGGCCGTGTCACGGATCGGGCGTCCCTGATCATCAAGGCCCTTTGCCCAGTTGTTATGGGCAAACGGAGCAGTGAGCATGTGCCGGCCATTCGTTCGATCGAGAACAAAGAAGTAGCCGTTGCGGTTGGCCTGAGCCAGCAGTTTTCGCGGCTGCCCGTCGATCTTCGCGTCAAAAAGAACCGGGGTCTCAGCAGAGTCCCAGTCGTGCGTGTCATGCGGCGTGGGCTGGTAGTACCAGGCCATTTTGCCCGTATCCGGGTTCAGGGCCACGATGCAATTAGCCCAGAGATCCGCTCCCATTCGGCCCTGGCCCGCCATGACCGGCTGCGGATTGGCTGTGCCAAAGTAATACAAATTCAGCTCAGGATCGTATGTTCCGGGAATCCAGATGGCCCCTCCGCCATGAGCCATCGCATCCGAATTCGGCCAGGTTTCAGAACCAGGCTGGCCGGGATTGGGCGTCGCGTACCAACGCCACTGGAGCTTTCCGGTTTCGGGATCGTAGGAATCCAGGTAACCGCGATTGTCCGTCGATTCGATGCTGGGGCTGACCAGGACGTGATTGCGGATGACGACTGGAGCTACCGTCGAGAAAAAATCGAGCTTGAGGTCGGCAATGACCACCCGCCATTGCTCCTTGCCCGTTGCCGTGTCCAGGGAGACGAGATAATCGTCAGGAGTCACCAGGAACAGCCATTTCCCGTACATGGCCATTCCGCGGCTCCCGATATGAGTGCCGCCCCGCGTTTTCGTCTCCCAATGCCAGAGCTGGCGGCCCGTGCGGGCATCAATTGCCCAGGCATTGTCCGGGGAAGAAAAATACAACACACCGCCGACCATCAGCGGCGTCGCTTTGATGGCGTAGCTACTGGAGTCATAGGCCCAGGCCAGCCGCAGGTCCTTCACGTTCGACTGGTTGATTTGGTCCAGATGGCTGAATCGGCGTCCGGTATAGTCGCCGTTGTAGGTGGGCCAGAGGGCGCCCAGTGGCTTCAAAATCTGGTTCGGGTTGAGGCTTTGGGCGCTCAGGGACCCGGCGAACAAGAAGGAGGCGATCAGGGTTACCAAGGTCTTCACTTCAGGCTCTCCAGATAAGTTGTGACGTTGTGCATGTCGGTGTCAGTCAACTGGTTCATCAGGCGGTAGTGCGCGGCCAGAGGATCGGAGGCTTCGGCATGGGTTCCGTTGCCAAGCGGAAAACTCAGGTAAGTTCCCTGCGCGTCGTAAAACGACACATTGAATTCATCGATGTGTACCAACTTGCCCTTATACTTATGCCCGGACGCAAGGGTCACCGTAACCTCGCGTGCGGGTCCGGGCCCTGGATCGATCCATCGCTGCTGGAGTTCATCACCAGGATATTTGGTGGCAATCCCCGCCAGGTCCCCCTTGGGCGAATGGCAACTGGAGCAGTGGGCCTTGAAAAAGGCTTTGCCGGCGGCCGCATCCCCGACCGCCACATTGAGAACCTTGTAGGTAAACCGCAAACGGGCGTCGCGATTTCGTTGGTGGAGAAAGGCGACAAGGTCCGAAGTCCAGGCAGGGGTAAGATTGAATTTCGGCATGCCTTTGCTCACCCGGCCTTCGCGGATGACGGGCCCAATCAGCTCACCTTTCTTGTCGTGATTCACCAGCACGGACCGCACCAGGTCGGGACCGCCATTTCCGCCCGTAGCCAACGGTCCGTGACAAAACGAACAGTCAGCCTCAAACAGCACCTTTCCCCGCGCCACGGCGGCAGGGTCCTGATTCGGCGGCAGGTTGGGATGCATGCGAAGTAAGAGTGGAGAGGCCTGGTTGCTACCCTTGCCGGCGGCCCCAGCCTTTTGTAGATGAGCTTGGCCCAATGGGTGTTCCCGGGCCAGATAAACAGCGGAAGTAACCAGCAGGAGCGCCGCAGCAAACCAGAGATATGTTCGGCTCAGCATGATCTTCTTTTTCCCGTTCAGCCCCAATCACCCCTTCACGCCTTGGAGGCCGCTGCTTGTTTGTTGAGAATTTCTTTCAGATGGGCCAGGCTGGCCGCCGCCTGGGCAGAGGTTCCGCACTCGACCGAAAGCACCCCGTCGTAATTGCCTTCACGGAGGATCGAAACAACGCGTCCCCAGTCGATGACGCCTTCTCCGCATGCGCACCCCACCGGCGTTCCGGTCACCTTCCCTTTTTCCTTTTCGGCCTGCTTCAGCGCAATGTCTTTTGCATGGACATGAACTAATAAAGGAAGAACCGTCTTTAAGCCCTCGTAGGGGTCTGATCCTCCGAGAAACGCGTTGCCCATATCGTAATTCACCCTGAGCATGGGAGAGCGGACGAGATTGGCGATTCGAAGCAGGCCCTCGGTGGTTTTTGAAATGCTTTGATGGGGTTCAATCCCGATATAGATGTTGTATCGCTCCGCGATCTGCAGGACCTTTTTGAGCGTATATTTCATCACCTGGAAGCATTCATCATCGTCGAGCCATTCCGGCCGGATTCCTTCGTCGGTTGCGAGAACGCGCGCCCCGATCGCCGCCGCAAAGCGGATCGCTTTCTCGAGGTAAGGGACGCTGATCTCCGGCCGCATCAACGGGCAATGGGCCGAGAGCCCGGAAGGTTGCAGTCCGTAGCGATCGAGGATGTCCTTCATCTCGAGCGGATCGTTGTCCATCGAGAAAGAATGGAAGTAGCCGGCTTCGCTCAGCAGTTCACGGCCGTTATGCACCATGGGTTCCACCCAGCGGTAACCCAACTCCGCGGCCCTCTTTGCTCCCGCCTCGAAAGGCTTGTCCTCGGAACGAATGAACTCCATATTCAGCCCGATTTCGATTGCCATAAGACCTTCCCGTATTCTATTGATCTTAAGAACGGCTCCATTCAACTTCGTGCCGGGCAACAAGCCCCGGAATAGTAGCCGTGGCCTGCACGCTGTGGCCGGGGCGCGCCACTGGCTCCCGCTCCCCAGAAACGGATTTCAATGGGGCCAAGAATACCACGAGGGTAAGCGGCAATCCAGTGTCTGAAGGGCGGGACTCTCACGGGCGGTGCAAGCTCCGGGTCCGACCGTGGCGAAGGCACAGCAGTCGCAGGCCCTTCCAGTAACCGGCTTTCGCGGCAGATTTGCTCCCCCCGTTAATGCACAATGGGGATCCATGACACTGCCGGCAAGGCACTATGCGTTGCAATACGGCACCCTGTACGGATCGCATTTTGTTGAAGCGCGGAGCACCGCAAAAGGAATTCCGCACGGCTTGGATCTTGTGGTTTTGGCGTTCGGCCAGGTTATGGTTTATTCTTGACGTTTGGGTGCTATCGGCTGAACGAACAGCGCAGCGAAACCCACGGGCACGGGAAGTCCTTTTTTCAATATGGCAGACCGAAAAACTCTCCCCCTTGACTTATTGCTACACATCGCAAAAGAACTCGACGTTCCCATGCGCGGTCTGGTAGCCGTGATTGAGCTGCTGGATGAGGGCGGAACCGTCCCCTTCATCGCACGCTACCGCAAGGAGGCGACCGGCAATCTGGATGAAGTCAAAGTGCGGGGCATCGAAGAGAAACTGGCCTACTTCCGGGAATTTGTGGCGCGGCGGGAAACAATTCTTGCCTCCATCGCCGAGCAGGGCAAGCTGACCGATGAGCTCAAGGCGCGCATTGAAGGGACACTCGACAAAAGCGAACTGGAGGACCTCTACCTGCCTTACCGCCCCAAGCGCCGCACCAAGGCAACCATGGCGCGGGAGAAAGGCCTGGAGCCGCTGGCGCTTTATCTGTGGGCGCAGGAGCAGGCGGCCGAGCCGCTCGAAACCCTGGCGGCCGGTTTTGTGGATGCTGAAAAAGGCGTAAACAGCGTGGAAGAGGCGCTGGAAGGCGCGCGCCACATTGTGGCGGAAATGATCAGCGAAGACGCCGATCTGCGCAAGGCATTGCGAAAGGTGATGTTTGAAGAAGGCGTGGTGGTGAGCAGCAAGGTGAAGGACGCCACCGACGAGCAGGAAAAATTCAAGATGTACTACGAATACCGCGAGCCGGTGAAGGCCATTCCCTCGCACCGCATGCTGGCCATCCGCCGGGGCGAAAGCGAAGGCGTCCTCTACTTCCTCGTTGAGCTTGATCCCCTGCGGGCCGTCACCCTGCTGAAGTCGCGCATTTTGCGTGAGCAGGGCGACTGGACGCTGCAGCTTGAACTGGCAATTGAAGACGCGTGGAAACGCCTGCTGAACTCCTCCATTCAGGCTGAAATCCGCCTGGAGGTCAAGCAACGCTCAGACGGGGAAGCAATCCAGGTGTTTCGCGACAACCTGCACAACCTGCTGCTGGCGCCGCCGGCGGGGCCCATCCCCGTGCTGGGAATCGATCCCGGAATGCGCACGGGCTGCAAGCTGGCCGTGGTGGACGAAACCGGAAAATTCCTGGACCACGACGTGATTTATCTGCACCGTTCCGAGGGCGAGAAGGAAAATGCCGCGAAGACGATTGAAGCCTTGCTGAAGAAGCACCAGGTGCGTGCCATCGCCATCGGCAATGGAACGGGCTCACGCGAGACGGACGCTTTTGTGCGCGAGTTTCTGCGCGAGAGAAAACTGGACAGCATTTTTTCCGTGACGGTCAGCGAATCCGGCGCCAGCGTCTATTCCGCCTCAGAAGTTGCGCGTCAGGAGTTTCCGGACCTGGACCTCACCGTGCGTGGCGCCATCTCCATTGCGCGCCGGCTGCAGGACCCTCTTTCAGAACTGGTGAAGGTGGATCCCAAATCGATTGGAGTGGGCCAGTATCAGCACGACGTTGACCAGCGCCAGCTTCAGGCGTCGCTCGCAAGCGTGATCGAAAGTTGCGTCAACCGCGTGGGGGTTGACCTGAACACCTCATCGTGGACGCTCTTACGTTATGTCGCGGGCGTCACGGAGCGAGCCGCTCAAAACATCGTCACGTTCCGGAATGAGAACGGGAGCTTCCGCTCACGCGCGCAATTGCAGAGAGTTCCGGGGATCGGACCGAAGACCTTCGAACAGGCAGCCGGGTTCCTGCGCATCCGCGGCGGCGACAATCCTCTGGATATGACCGCCGTCCATCCCGAGTCCTACCAGATCGTGGAGCAGATGGCTCAATCGCTGGGCGTTCCCATCGAGGAGCTGATTAAAAACCCGGCGCTGCTGGAGAAGGTGGACCGCAACCGGCTGCAGGCCGGCACCTATACGCTGAATGACATATTGGACGAGCTGCGAAGGCCGGGGCGCGACCCGCGTGAGCAGTTTATAGCCCCCAGCTTCAACGAGCAGGTTCGCGAACTCTCGGATGTGCAGCCCGGGATGGTGCTGGAGGGCGTGGTCACCAACGTAACCAAGTTCGGGGCCTTTGTGGACATCGGCGTCCACCAGGATGGCCTGGTCCACATCAGCGAACTGGCCAACCGCTACGTGAAGGACGCCTCGGACGTGGTGAAGGCCGGCCAGATCGTCAAAGTGAAAGTCTTGAGCGCGGACCCCAAAACCAAACGCATCGGACTCTCCATGAAAGCCCTCCAGGAACCAGCGCCTAAACGCCCGCCCCAATCGCAACAAAAACCGGAAGCCGCGATGGAAGATAAGATCGCGCTTCTGGCTTCAAAATGGAAAACTCGTTAGCAGTGGTCTGCTGAAAAAGTGTTGCAGGACTGAAGCACCGGCCACACGTCAGGATATTTACACTCCCACTCCGCGTGGTTTAAGCTTTTTCTGTCCATCTCAGATTTCCTTCTCGTGTACCTCGGCAGCCCGCGTGAAGGAGGCTTTGCAATGGACTGCCGTACAGGCCAAACTTGTGCTGTCTGCGCGGGATGGCTGGCAGCCTCAGAAGAAGCGCTGGAAACCGGCTCCTGGTAATGTGTCCGATCCCATTCAAGAAAAAGGTCAATGACATGCACGAGAAAATCCCCAGTCTCCTCGCAAGCGTCCAGGAGCATGCTTCAAGATGGTTTGCGTCGGTTGCCAACCGGCCCATACCCGCCACCGCATCTGCAGAGGAGTTGCGCCAGGCGCTGGGCGGCCCATTTCCTCAGGAAGGGACGGATCCCGAGGTTGTCACCGGGATTCTTGCCCGAGCGGGCATGAAAGGCACTGTTGCCTCGACGGGCCCGCGATATTTCGGTTTCGTAGTGGGAGGCAATCTCCCCGCCGCGCTCGCCGCGGACTGGCTGGTATCGGCCTGGGACCAGAACGCCGGCATCTACGTTCTGTCACCGCTGGTCTCAGTGATTGAGGAAATCACCGGGGCATGGCTGCGGGAGCTGGCCGGGCTTCCTCCGACCATGAGCTTTGGGTTTGTAACCGGCGGGCACATGGCAAACTTTACGGCGCTGGCTGCGGCACGCCATCGGGTGCTGCGCGATGCCGGATGGGACGTTGAGGAGAACGGTCTTGGGGGGGCACCGCCTGTGGAGGTTTTCGCGAGCGAGGAAGCCCACTACACAATTTCGACATCGGTCCGATTCCTGGGCATCGGAGCCAACCGAGTTCGGCGAATCTCCACAGACAGCCAGGGCCGGATGAGTGTCCCTGATCTGGCTGCTGCATTGCGGGGCGTCCAGGGGCCGTGCATTGTCTGCGCGCAGGCTGGCAACGTGAATACGGGCGCGTTTGACCCTCTCAACGAGATCGCCGAGTGCGCAAAGAACAGCGACGCCTGGTTCCACGTGGACGGCGCGTTCGGCCTTTGGGCCGCGGCTTCTCCCGAGCGCGCAGGTCTGCTCCGCGGCATCGAGAAGGCCGACTCCGTGGCCACCGACGCGCACAAGTGGCTGAACGTTCCCTACGACTGCGGAATCACCTTCTGTGCCGACGAATCCGCGCATCGCAGCGCGATGTCTCTGCCCGCCGCCTACATTGTCGCTACTGGAAGCGAGCGCGATCCTCACGAATTTGTGCCGGAAGAATCGCGGCGCGCGAGGTCCGTCCCTGTCTACGCAGCCATACGTTCTCTCGGGCGACAGGGCCTCACCGAACTCGTCGAACGCAACTGCCGCCAGGCACGCCGCTTTGCCGATGCCTTGGCGGCCGCGGGATACAAAGTGCTCAATGAGGTTGTGCTCAACCAGGTCCTGGTTTCGTTCGGCTCTACGGAACAGACGCAGCGCACCATTGCGGCCATTCAGGAGGGCGGCACGTGCTGGTGCGGAGGCACCGTATGGAAAGGCCGGACTGCCATGCGCATCAGCGTCTGCAACTGGTCAACAACAGACGCGGACGTCGAATGCAGCATCGAGGCGATCCTGCGAGCTGCTTCGAAGCACGCTCATTAGCCTTATAACGAGACAACGTCGGGGAAGAAATTCATCTTCCCTGCTCCCAGATCGGACGGGCTTTTTTTGATTTCGCCGGGTCGTCCAGGTTGAGTGGATCGTCAAGTTCCTTTTGAAAATTGCGCAGCCGTTTCATCAGATCATCCCGAACGGGCGCCATGGATACTTCTTCTGCAAGGTCGCCGCTCAGCAACTCCCAGGGGTTCTTATTCAAGTCAAAGAGTTGCACCTTCTTGACGTAGGGATAGACGATCAATTTGTAGTGGCGCGTGCGGACCGTGCGTTGAAAATTCAGATAACGTGAAAACACCGCATCATACTTTGGCGCGCCGTTCCCCTTGATGAGCCCGGCGATGCTCGGAAACTCAACCGAGCCGGGAACCGGAATCCCCGCCAGCTCGCAGGTTGTGGCAAATGTGCAGTGCTGGTAGACCAGATCATCCACGCGCTTCCCTTCCGGAACTCCCGGCCCCTGGATAATCCAGGGCATGCGAATGCTGTGGTCAAACAGGCTCTGCTTCCCCATCAGGCCGTGCTGCCCGACGGCCAGCCCGTGATCGGCCGTGAAAATCACATAGGTATTGTCCGCTTTCCCTGAGCGGTCCAGGGCGTCAAGGATGCGGCCAACCTGATGGTCCAGGTAGGCGATGATGGCGTAGTACTCTGAGCGATGCAGCCGGACCGCCGCATGGGTTCGCGGGAACGGCGCAAGCTGCTCATCGCGGCCATGAATGAAACCGTTGTCGAAAGGAAACTCGGGAAGATAATTTGGCGGAATTTCAATCTTGTCCCGCGGAAACATGTCGACAAACTCTTTGGGCGATTGTTTGGGGTCGTGCGGCGAATTGAAACCGATGTACATGAAAAACGGCTGCTTCAGCCGCGGAACTTTGTTCACCAGGTGATCGACGGCGCAGTCGGCGTAGATCTGGCAGGAATGACGAACTTCATCCTTGCGGGCGTCTATCCAAAGATTGGTGTGAAGCCAGTGCCCTTTCAGCTTTTCGTTCCAGGGTGTCCAGGTATTCCCCAGCTCGGGGCGACGATAGGCCTGCGGGGTGGACTCGTACATGCCCAGCCCGATGGGACCCATTTCATCAAAGCAACGCTGCAACATGGTTGGATCGAGATGCCATTTGCCGACGATGTATGTGGAGTAGCCGACCTCGCGCAGGGTCTGGCCCCACAACGGAGTGAAATCCCGATCCTGGTTTGCGCGAAAAGTATTCAGGCCCGTCACCAACATCATCCGGCTGGCAATGCAAACGGCGGGCGTCCAGCTTCCCTGCTGGAAGCAGTGCGTAAACGCGCAACCGCGGGCAGCCAGACGGTCCAGATTCGGAGTGTGGACTTCCCGGTCATAGACCGCTCGAATGGCGCGGTAGGTAAGGTCGTCGGCAATCATGAAAAGAAAATTCGGGCGACTCTCCGAAGCGGGTTCACCTGAAACGGCTTTGCGAGCCAGGGCTCCGCTTGCCGTCGATCCTGCCACCAATGACTTCATGAACGTTCGGCGTTCCATGATGTCCCCCCGTCACGAGCCATTTGATTGACTCGTAAAAGCAACTTCAAGTCCGCAACTTTCCTTCGGCTTCATACTCGAAAACTGCGGACAGCTTCCGCGCCCGGCTGGCAGCCTTTTGAATGAGGTTCACATTCTCAAGCGGGTCAGACTCAAGATCAAAAAGCAGTAGCGGACCATTGGCCGGATCAGTCATTTGCAGTACAAAGGACATAGCGGCCCCACTCTTTAAACCTTTACGGATAAAAACGGGCGGGAGCAATCTGCGGCGTCTCCTCCCCGGCCTCCACCATTCGCGCAATCAACCGTTCGCGCAAGTGGGCGGCAACCTCGGGCAGCGGCCGATCACCGTCATAATGGACCAGGTGCGGCGGGTCCTTGCGGCCGGCCAGGTTCAGCAACTGGTGAGGGTCGGCGGCAAGGTTGTACATCTGATATTCCTGATAATGCGTGCTGTGGGGGTCGCGGTCTCCGTTGCCCGTGGGATCGACAACGCAATAGGTCCACTGGTCGGTCCGCAAAGCCCGCGCCACCATCGACGCGCTGATCTGGACAAAAGCTTCGTTCCGCCAGCTTGCGCGGCCGTTCGGGCGGTTGATCAGCGGCATAAAGCTGCGGCCTTTCATGGAAGCTGGAACCGGAACCCCCGCTGCGTCCAATAAGGTCGGCGTCACGTCCACTATGCTGACCACTTCGCTGACCTTCCGCGACCGGTTGAGCCCACGACCCTGCATAATCAGCGGAATGTGGATGGAACTTTCGTGCGGGCTCCGTTTGTACTCCGTGTTCCGGGTGCGGAAATGGCAGCCGTGATCGCTGATGAACAATACGATCGTATTGTTCTCCAGGTTTTCTTCAGCCAGAGTTTTCATGACGGTCCCAACCGATTCGTCAATGCGCTTGATGTCGCCGTAGTAACCCGGAAGCTGCGCCTGCCAGTCGCCGGGAAAGAAACGCAGGTCTTTAGGAGCAAAGGGATTCTGGTAACGCTCAATGTATCCCCTGGGCGGCACAAAAGCATTGGCGTCATTCTGGAAATGGGGTTCCAGCTGCGAAAGCACCAGCAAGAAGGGCTTCTCATGCCGCTGCTTCAGGAAGCGCACCGCAAGGTCTGTGAGATAGTCCACCCGGTAGACGCCCTTGTAGTGCATGGGCTTGCCATCGCCGTCCCAGATGGTCCCTTCATAAGGTTGCGACGTCAGCTCGATGACGTTCGAAGCCTGCCACAGATCGAGAAAGCCTCCGCGGTCCTGAGGCTCAACAAATCCCAGCCCTTTTTGGCTGGCCCGGTCGATCGGGGCCAGATGCCACTTGCCGATGTAATTGGCCGTGTATCCGTGGCCTCGCAGGACGCTGGCCAGGGTGGGCAGATCGCGATTCAGTTCCACTCCCGGCGGCAATTTCCACATCCCGGTTTCGGTGGCGTAGCGGCCCGTAAACAGGCAGGCGCGAGATGGAGAACACAAGGGCTGGTTTGTCACTGCATTCAGCATCGTGACGCCGCGTTCGGCCATGGCGTCGAGGTTCGGCGTTACGCCCATCGGGTTCCGGCCGTTCGCGCCGATAAAATCCCCCCGGAACTGATCGGCGATGATGACCACAACATTGGGAGGCTTGTTCCCCGCGGACGCATTGGACTCTCTGCCGGTTCCCTGCGCCGCTGCGTCACCCGCCGAAAGAGGAACCGAAGCAGCAGCCGCAACCGAATTTTTCAAAAAATCACGCCGGCTGGATGATACGCCTTGCGAACCGCCCGTTCTTCCTTTGCTCATGCCTGTTGGACCTCCCATCTGCTCAAGGCGCCAGCGGGCCTGGGCGGCTCATGAACGCTGCACTCCAGTCCGCCTGATGCACGCACTGCAGAGAATGCAGTTTGCTTCTTCATCATGGTGTGCAAGATCGCCTGCATTCCTCGAACTGCTCTGAGCTGCTGCCGGATGGATTCCTCTGTTCGCTGGTTCTCCCGCTCGGGCGGACCGACCTGGTCCAATTGACTTTGCAGTTCGCCCGCGATGCCTGGTCGCGCGCCGTCAAGATTCTTGAATTCGTGCCGGAAATCGAAGTGCTGGTTGTACGCTGCCGGTAAGCGCCGAACGCTTCAGGGCTGGATTCTCAAATCACCAATCAGTTCCCATAACCACGTTGCCGGAAGGGATACCACGACCTTACGGCCAGAATGTGCGCCCTGGTTTTTCCTGTGTTATAGAAGCCAACTGTGGAATTCAGGCGGAAAAAATAGGCGTCGCCGGGTCCACTGGGGTGCAGGCCTTCGATTCCGTTTTTTCCTCCGCCGGCCACAATGTTTCCGTGCCCATCAAGAATCAGGTAAATTTCTTCGGCCTTGTCATGATGATGAGGGAAATTGGTCCCGCCGGGCGTGAACTCCATCAGGAACAGGCTGGTCACAACGGTTGCGCAATCAATTTTGTCCCGCGTGGCCTTGCTACCTCCAATAAGCAGCCTGAATTGAGTTGATTTCGGATGCCCTGAAACAAACTCCAGTCCGACGTCGTTCGCATTGGCGATCTGGAGTTCCGAGGGCGGCGCGGGGACTGTTACGCCATGAGGAATGTTGAATCCCATCACCACAAAACGAAGCGGCGAGCTCGACGTGTTCGCCAACCCGTGGCGAACTTGCGGCGGGAAGTACATGAAGTCGTCTTTTTTAACAGAAGACTTTTTCCCACCGTAGCTGACGGTCCCGATGCCTGAAAGAACATAGTAGATCTGTTCCTCGGCCGGATAGGAAACCTCTTTGCAATGTCCGCCCGCGTCAAGGTCCGCTTCACCGAACCGGGCCACGCTGCGGACAATCCCGGTTTCTGAATCGCCTGCACCGAACAAGGGTTTGTAATGGCAACTCGGGGTCGTAATGTCTGAGGATTTTACCGGAACACTCGCAACATTCCGATGGAGCCAGGTGGGAGCAACGGTCCTCTCCTGCGCGCACAACAGGCAAGGGGCGGCCAGCAGGAAGATTACGAACGCGAAACGCTTGATCATCTTCAACCTCCGGAAGATAACGTTTGACCCATTCATGGTGACGACAAGGTAAAGGAAGGAGGCGCCAGGCAGCCGGCCTCCTCACAAAGTCTTCAGGTAAGCGACCAGGCTGCTCATATCTTTTGCTGAGAGTTTGCCCGCGAGGGGCGGCATGGGCATGGGCTTGCCCTTTAGCTCTTCCGGGCCATGGCGGCACCCCGCCAACCTCAATGACCGTCCAACGGCCCGCCTCTTGCGGATATTGCTCATCACTGGCCTCCAATGGAGGTATTTCTATCACCTGGCCAGCCCGGCCACTTCGCTTCCCGCGAGAAGAAACGCTCCTACCCCGTATTCCTGGGTGTCTTCCGCGGTCACTAAACCCGGCTGTTTATCCGGCTCCTGGACCCAACCCAGCTTCCCGTCCAAGTGGACCGAATGAGCAAGGCCGTTCCAGGCCCTCTCAACCACTGGCAGATATTGCTTGCGCGGCAGAAGCCCGTGGTTAATGCCCCAGGCCATCGCCTAACAGAAGAAAGAGCTGCCGCTGGTCTCGGGGGCAGGAAATTCATCCGGATCCAGCAGGCTTGTACGCCACAGGCCATCCGACTGTTGAAGCTTAGCGGTCGACGAGGCCATCGTTTGCAAAAGACTGATGTACTGGCCGCGCCGCGGGTTGTTCTTCGGAAGGTATTGAAGGATCAGGGGAATCCCGCCGATGATCCAGCCGTTTCCACGCGACCAGAAAACTTTCTTGCCGTTCTTCGCCCTTTTGGGAATAAAGCTCTTGTCCCGGTAGAACAGCCCCGCGTTCTTGTCATAGAGCAGGTCCACTACGTCCCAATACATCCAGTTCATGTAATCCAGGTACTTTTGCTCTCCCTTTGCGGCGGCTAAACCGGCCAATGCGGGTGGCGCCACAAAAAGCGTGTCAATGTAGTCCCAGATGTCTCTTCCTCGCTCACCGTTCGCGATCTCACTGTCGACATATCTCCTCAAGCCGTCGATCCTCTTCGGGTCGCGCTTCAGTGAGTACAGGTCCAGGTACACCTGCCCGGCGGTCATCTCATCCGCGTGGACGCCCGGTGTGGAGTCAATCGCCCAGTGGTTGGATCGAGACCACTTCAGCGCCTGATTAAGAAACCGGGGGGCCTTGGTCGTTCGGTAGGTCGCCATCACCCCGATGTAGAAGGTAGAGCGCTCCCAATCTCTGTTCTTGTCGGCAGTGAACGGCCAGGGATGGGCGATCTGGTAGTCGCAAACCTTTTCCATAAGATCGACAACCTCAGACCTGCGAAAAGACGGCCTGGCGTTCGCAGAAAAAACCGGAGAAGCGAAGAGACAGAGGAATGAAACCACCCGGCAGAGCTTCATCCATAGACATCGAGCATGGGGATTCACGCCGGTGTTCATTGAAAGCTCATCTCCCCATAGAGTGTCGGATGCCGGCGGCGCCAAAGCCACCATCAAGATAAACAAGCCCTGAACGCGCCTCCATGGAACGTTCTTGTATCATGCCTCCTCAGGATTACTTCCCAAATTCTTTTACAACTTCGGCGCCCGCGGCGCTCAACCGTTTTCCCAACTCTTCCCGCGCCTTCTCCGGTGGGTTGGTTACTCCAATCAGGATTTTACCAT
>Ga0307374_10004765_pt1 | contig 22428 bp, 19 predicted proteins | sample OX3MG_FD_202532 | JGI IMG/M metagenome (GOLD analysis project Ga0307374, IMG submission 202532) | Soil microbial communities from Risofladan, Vaasa, Finland - OX-3 | ecosystem: Environmental > Terrestrial > Soil > Coastal area > Acid sulfate soil | place: Finland: Risofladan, Vaasa | collected... | reverse complement strand
GATACATCTTTCTGGCGTGCTTTCGACCAGGCTGGCGCGAGTTCCTGCAAAGTGTTCATGTCAGCGTGGATATGAGTCTCCTCCTTGGCGCGCGATGCGGCAACATAGGACCACTCGCGCGACGACATTCCGTTGTCGCTAGCCAATACATGCGCTCGATCCACAGTCGAGCCTTGGACTTTGTGTACGGTGATGCAGTACCCATGGTCCAGGTGGTCATACTTATGTGTGTCAACCTCACGATCGCCACCACGATCAAGTCGGACAATCATGTGTACTGAACCATCGCGCTCACAGATGGATGTCACTGTACAAAGGTCACCGTTTTTGACGTCCAGAGTTTTGTTGTTCCGGCAGAAAAGCACGCGGTCGCCCTCGGCGAAATGGCGCTCTCCGTTGGACGTGCTCACAGTTACTTCCTGGCCTACGACCAAACTCTTTTCGCGGGCTGCTACGCGGGCATATTCGTTTACGTCATTGACCTCCTGGCGCGTGCCAGCAAGTCCCAGGGAGCATTTACCTGCGGCCAAGTCTTCGGCTACGGCTCTGCCGGTTTCTTCTTTCGCCAGGCGTGAGGTTTCACTTTCATGGATACGCCCACGCTTCTCTAGGTTTTGCAGAGCTTCATCGGCTCGGCCGTCACGGAAATCACGCACGGCCTGGCGGTCAGCTTCATGCTCCTGGCGACGGATATCAACCAGGCTTGCGCTTCCTATACGCTCATTGATCGCACGAAATGCCGCCCCCGCGGATATTGCCTGCAACTGCCGGCTATCGCCAATCAACACGACTTTCGCGTGAGCCCGTTCAGCGTCTTGCAGAAGTGCGGCGATCTGACGACTACCGCTCATCCCAGCTTCATCGACCACCAGTATATCGCGGTTGTTGAGTTTGTCGGTGGCATCATACTTCTGACCTTGTTCGTCCATGTACCCACGCGAGTCCATTTCTAGGCGCTTCAGCGTTGTACTTTGGATGCCACTGCTCTGCTGTAATTCTTGTGCGGCCTTGCCCGACAAACTGGAACCTCTGACTCTGAAACCCTCGGCTTCCCAGGCTTTACGCGCTACCGATAACATGAATGATTTACCAGTACCGGCATCACCTGTCACACAGGCCAGGTCATTGCCTTTCGTGATGTGTTCGACAGCTTTACGCTGTTCATCACTTAGCGTCGCGCGGGACTCGATTGCCGTTTTTATTGTACCCGGATCCACGACATGGGTTGTTGTCTTGGACATCTTCTCGGCGCGTTCCACCATTTGAGCTTCCAAGGTCTGCATTTCCTTTGTGGTGAAACGAATTACGCCATGGTGGCTTACAAGAGACACCATTTTATCGTCAGCCTTTACTGCACCCGCATATTTTTCAATATCAGTAATGTTGCCGTGTATTTGGCGCTCGATGCCAACCGTCGCGTAAAGCTGGGCGTGTGAAAAAGTCGAATTCTGCTGTGTCATTTTATTCAGGATTGTCTTCCTGTTCAGGAGCACGTGTTCTTGTTTTGGCTGGTTTAAGCATTGGTTCGGAGACCAGTTCGGGGAGATCTCTTTTGCGGTATGCTGCCATGCTTTGCGCAGGACTTCGCGGTCGACGGACCGCTTCGCAGCCCGCGTGGACAACGTGGCGATTTCAGAAGCTTTTGCGCTGCGCGCTCCATGTTCTTTTAGCGCTGCTTCAATCTGTAAACGGCGTTTGGAAAACTGATTGCATAGTTCCTGCGGCACGCCGATGACATGGAACGACTTACCGTCTCTTTCAACGCAATATCCGAGCCGTTGAAGATTGTTCGCAAGTTCAGCACGATAGGCCACCCCTCCAGCCATTTTCCATTCGTATAAGCCATGGGAAACCAGCGCGCCCACAGTGCCATCCTGACGCACTACTGCATTAAAACAGATGGCATGCGAGTGCAATTGAGGGTCCATTTCACGCGAGGTTCCGTGACGATATATCGCCGCCACCAGCCGAACTTTTTCATAACGGTCCTCATCGGATATTGAACCCGAACCGCGCCGTGTTTTGGCCGCGTGGTTTTGCATAAATTCCAAGGCACGGTCTATCGCATGGTCATGCGCCGCTTGAATTTGTTCCCGAGTATGTTTGCCGGCGGTGGCCCACAAAACTGAAACTGATTTTGGGGTTGAGAACGTCAGGTCCCATGCTACTTTCCTGTCCGTGCTGCCCGCGTTTTGCACATCACCAAGCGGCGTTCTGCCCGCCGCCAGCGATTCAAAATCCTCAATCGAAACCGGTCCTGACAGACCCATGGAGGCCACCCCGCCACCGGCAAAATAGCCCCGTTCACCCGTGGCGTAATAATCCTCAGTACTGCCTGTGTGATCAGCTTCCATGTGCACGTAATAGCGTACCGCCTGGGAGACGTTGCTGATCGCGTGGATGCTAAGCATGTTTTCCCTTTCTCCTCGTTTCCTTTGCGGTGGCTTCCAGTTTTTCGACACGAGCTTGCAGTTCAATGTGACGTCCGATGAGGTAGCACCAGAGATCGTGTTGACTGGCGGTTTCGCGGATGCTGCACCTGGCAAGTTCTCGAAATTCATTTTCCAGAAGTTTTTTGACTTCATAGGCAGTTATGCCGGGTTGCGGCGGCAGGCCGTCTACGGTTATGTAATGGGGTTTGGTTTTAGTGGACATAAATTTACCTCGTGGTGTTGGATAAAAGTTTGGTGAAAATTGGTGCAAGCTGGCTCGCCAAGGTATCGAGCGCACGCCGTAAGTCCTGTGTGATTCTTGTCTCACTGGTGGTGAGGCTTTTTACGAGCAGGACAGCCATGTGCTTCGAAACTTCCGTGGCAATTTTGTCGGCCAGGCCATCCATGGCTCCGGCTGAATGGATAAGCGTCCGCAGACGCGCAGCGCTGCTATCGCCGGGAATTTTTCTGATCTCGGCTAGCTCTTCGAGAGAGAGCCGGACAGTAATGGTTTTTTTTGAACTTGGCATGTGCTTTATTCCTTTTGTGCGGTTTTGGCACGCTCGGCAGCTTGGCGGAATTCGTTCGACAAGGCTTCGCTGGTTAGTGCCCCGGCGCTCACCAAATCAAGCAACCCGGAGCTACGAATGGCCCGTTCGATTTCACGGTGGGCCATCTCCGCCTGCTGCTCCTTTTCTGCCGCTCTGGCGGACCGCAACTCAGACTTGAGAGCTGATATTTTTTCGGCTAGTTTTTTGGACTTGTTCATACCTTCACTCCTATATGATTAAATGGAAACCTGATGCACTTTTGAAATCATCCAAACCCAGCAATCACAGGTACTGGCGGACTAGAGTGAAATCACGTGAAATCACCTTCATGCCAGATGTGGTGCGGGCTGGCAGCCGAGCTTGAAACACCGAAGGGGTATCAGGTGTGGGAATACTCGTTCTTTCTTCGTACGACTCACTGCGGTTCCCTGGGCCTCAGCATTTCGTTTCGACATACTCATCGATTTGAGACTGGTACAGCGATGGGTTTCCACATGTACGACCATTACTCGTTCATCCTGGCGTTCTCTGCGTTATCGTCGCAGGTGTTATTGGACTCCTCTGCTAAGCCGCCCAAGGTTATTCTTGGATCCAAGACGACGGATGCGGGTGGAGTGTGCTGAGGAATTTGCATGGTGGGAGCGCCTACCGGACGCCAGGCGGAAGCCGCTGGATCAACGTGGCGGGGGTGAATTTCCGGATACTTTACGTACTTGAGGTGGATGCGCTTCGTCAGTCCCAACCCAAAATAGATGAGGATGGCGACGAGGTTCGGCAAATGTTGGATATCGTTTGGCAAAATCCTGTGTCGCAGCTCCTCCTTTTTGTTTTCCCCGCTGCTACTGACAATTTTGTAGCATTTCCCGATTGCGTCCGCCGCCCACTCGGCACTGTCAACATCGGGTAGGCGGAGGATGACCTGTGAAGAGCAGTTACCCAGGATGATTGCCGCCGAATCCGGCCCATAAATTTTTTTGAGTTGTGAGACGTTTTGTAGGCCAAGCATCATGCTTAACCCGTACTTTCCGCCCTTGCTGAGCGCAGATTGTAGGGAAGAAATCTCCGGCATTTCCCCGACCTCGTCCACTATCACGGCGATGCGCCGGTTAGGGTCCTCACCCTGATCCATTACGGCAGTAGTAAACGTGCTAACAATCATCGAAAGGAATGGCCCCATTATTTTCGTGTCTCCATCTTCAACAGGTGCGAAAACCATTTCGCAGCTACCACACGCCATCCTGCACGCGCAGTCACACAGATTCACTCCTTGGCGTATGATTTCCCATGTCTCGCCATCTTTGGACAAGGTGATTTTAGTAAGGCCCGCGTTCGGTGGAAATTTCCGAAATATAGAGAAATATGAGATGAAAGTTGAGTACACATCCCCCCAACTTTTTGCATCGCGGATGATTGCTTCCCATTCGCTGCCCACCATCATCTTCTTGAGCACATCCTGGTTAAGCATGACCATGCAGAACTGACCATTCGTGAGTGAGCCTCTAGCCCACAGCCACTCGCAGATTGCGATAAAAAGCTCGCGGCATTTGTTATTGAAATAGCGGCTGCTCCTGTCCCCGCCATCACCTACGAGATCATGCGCAAGGCGTTCGATTTCCTGCGGCCGATTCAGATTACAAAAGAACGACCCCCCAGCTCCGCGCTTATCCAAGGGACTCAGGATGGTGTCCGTGGCCGGGTTGTAGAACTTACTCAGAAAATCGCCGTTATTATCCAAGATCAATGCGGGAATATTATGCAACCTGAGCATATGGATAATGGCACGCAGCAATACGGACTTTCCAGCTCTTGTTGTTCCAGCCAATAGAAGATGGCCGATCCATCGCGACCATGGAAATGGCACGTCACCTAAAGGTAAATGCGGAGGCCGAATAGCGGCGCATGGAGTGGTCTTGCGAGTCTGCCAACCCAGAACTTCAAAATATAAAAAGACCATGGTTACGATGATTATTAGACCGATGATCACCATGGCCCACTCGTTGAAAATAATTACGAGAGATTGAATCATTGCACTGATGACCGGGCCGATTCTGACAGGCACGACAACAGGGAGAGTGACGTAGGAGTAGAGCAGCCCGATCGCGAGCATTCCCATAGCAACCAGCACTTGCACGCGCAGAAGACGGTATAGAACACCGTGACCGATCAAAGCCCGAAGCAGCCGCGCCTCATGTGAGAAATAGAAGCGCAAACGCAGGAGCACGGAGGCCAGGGCTCCTGCCACGGCTAGGCCTCCGATCAGTAAGTATAGGGGGTGCGTTGTCACAAGTGCGGCGATGATATTAAGGTATGAGACGTTCATTTCTATACACCTGAATGTTCAGATGAAAAGGTAGAATGTTTGTCAAACAAATACTCAATCGATAAATCGATTTGCTTCCGACTGGCAACCAAACAGATAGCGTTCATGTGACATTATTTACCGCGGGGCCGACCAGGTCCGGTAGGGATGTCTCCGCCTGTTGTCCATGTCTCAACGATATATTTCGACCAGCGTTTCCCTTTGCGACCGATGATCTTTGTTGCAGCTGGGAATCTTCCTGTGATGATCATTGATCGCAATGTGGTTCGCGAAACATTGATGAACTTACAGATTTGCTTAATTGTTAGCATCAGTTGTTCTCCGTTGTCATTCTGACTCATACAGATATCCTCATTGAATATTTTTAAAGAGAGCTAAAACGTACAGGTCGGGGCGCTGGTGGATTGTCGGCAATGTGGGCTAGAAATCGCTTTACTCAGCAATTAGCCGGACGCCCTTGCCACACTTGGGCTGCAGGGAATAAAAAATTGACAAAAATGGTAAAAAATAAGAAAAAATGGTAGGTACTGGTAATTATTAGGAACGCCAGACTCAATATTTGCGCATAACCTGAAGAATAAAATCTACAAACAGAGCGCTTGCGCAGGTGTGCGGATCGGGACTTTCATTCAATCCACGTGCCATCAAATGATGGGTGGGGATTGAATACTTAGTCAGCCATAAACAGTCGACGTTGTGGAAAGCTCATAGGATGAGATCGCACGATCCCAGTCCTATGGATTCCGGTGCCAAAATTCCGCAGCATGCAGCTGAGGGGATATTGAGGATGGCGGGCAGCGAATTCAGTATTATGTTTACGTAGATCTGTATGAGCCTCAAGGGCATGTCATCGCGGGATGAAATGTGGAAAACCATTGATTCAAAAAGCTATTCCATATTCTGGGCTTCATAAGGGTCTGATCAGGTGGTGAGCGATGTGATCACCCTTTCCATTACAGGTGAGCATACCCCATTGCCACAGAGCTTCACCCGGTCGCGTCGGCTTCCATGGGAGAACCGGTGCTGTTTTGGTACTCCCATGGCCTTGGCGAGTTCAGTTGGCTGGAGCATCCTCATCACCCATTTTCCCGCACGCATCTCGACAAGTGCGAATCGGTCCAGGGTTGTTACTGTGCGGAGTGGCTCATCCAGTGACTGCCAGCCGCCGCCCCCGTCTGATCCATAGTAGACAATCAGGAAGGGACTGCGGGTACCTAGAGTATCAATGGCCCTGTTGGCTCTTGCAATAGTCGCCTTGGCACGTTCCTTATTGAACAGAGGTGTGGTTGCATAGGTCCCGCGGGCATCGAGTATTGATCGGACTGTCTTAGATGTGGGTTTGCTTCGTCTTATAGGCCGCGGCTCACGTTTGCTGTCGGCGACAACGAAAAGACGTCGCCTTGCCTGTGGTACGCCAAATTCTGTTGCACATGTGACTTCATCACGCACTGAGTAGTCGAGCTTCTTCAGACCTTCGATTATTTCATCGTAACGCTTCCATGAGCGCATCTGCGGCACGTTTTCAAGGACAACCCACTGCGGCCTGAATGCCTTTGCCCAATCAAGTGAGGTCAGAGCCAGTTCGCGGCTGCTCTCACTGCGGGGGCCGGCACCCTTTGCCGGGCTGTGGTTAGTGCATTCGGGGGACGTCAGAAGAATATCGATGGTATGGCGCTTTGCCAGTGCCCACGGGTCGAGTTTCTGGATGCGGCTGGTATACACCGTGGCCGTGGGAAAATTGTCGTGGTAGGTTTCGGCTGCCACGCTCCAGTCGTCCACTGCAAACACTGGGACAGCACCTGCGCTTACGGCACCACGGGCGCCGAGACCCCCTCCGCAGAAAAGATCTCCAAATCTCAGCATTTCGGGACTCCGGTAGAAGGGTTACACGCCCGCCAGGCTACTAGGCTGGCCGCGACGACGCAAGCCCTTGGGGTGACATTCCCATCCAGGCCGGCTATCGTTTGGCCGGGGATACCGAATTAATTCATGGCGGACCGCTATGGCAAACGAAACCAAAGTATTTTCCAGCAACCGCGACAGTGGCGGCCGGGCACTCCGACCCAAAGCCCGGCTGCTCAAGACCCTGGGTGAGGAGCTCATCAGCAGCGAAACCGTTGCCCTGATCGAGCTCGTCAAGAACGCCTACGATGCCGATGCGCATACCGTGCTGATCCGCTTCGGTGGGCCGATTGTGAGCGGCCAGGGCCGCATCGAGGTGTTTGATGACGGTCATGGTATGACCATGGATGTCGTCGAGAAGGCATGGATGGAGCCGGCGACGGACATAAAGAAGAAGACTACGCACAGCCGGAAACTGGAGCGGCGTTTTCTCGGCGAGAAGGGCATCGGCCGATTTGCCACTGCACGGCTGGCATCCGAACTCGACCTGATCACACGGCCCGAGGGTTCATCCAAGGAGATATACGGGCTGTTCGACTGGACGCAGTTTGATGATGAGAACCGCTACCTCGATGAGATCATGATTCTTACCGACGAACGGAGCGCTACAGAGATCACACCTGCGTGGCCGCTCGCCAGTTACCAGAGGACCAAAAAAGATCTGATCTCCACCCCGGGAACCCAGGGGACGATCCTCAGGATGAACCGCCTCAAGCGTGACTGGGGAAACAACGAGCTCAGTGATCTGCAGCGAGGCCTGTCGAGGCTTGTTTCCCCCTTCATGGACTCCAAGGATTTTTCAATCCATCTGGAGCTGCCTAAGGAGTTCGAGAGCTACTCGCAGGAGATCCGGCCGCCCGAGATCATCAAATACCCCCACTACAGTATCCGCGGACACGTGAATGGTGAAGGCGAATACAATCTGAGCATCAAGATAGGAACCGAGCGAGATCCGCACATTGAGCAGGGTCTCTTCGTCATGATGACCGAAAAGGGGCAACGCGAGGTGAGGGACGTAAGTGTAGGTTCAGCAGCTGAGCAGATAAAAAATCTCGCTCAGGGTCCCCAAAATAGAATCCAATGCGGCCCATTCGATGTGGAACTGTTCGTCTGGGACCGGGACGAGCTCGAAAGCCTCAAGCAGAAACTGGGATCCGGAATAAGAAGCATCCAGAATGATCTCAATTCCCTCGCAGGCATCAACATATATAGGGATGGATTCCGGGTTCTGCCATACGGCGAACCGGACAACGACTGGCTCCGCTTGGATATGCGACGCGTGCAGAATCCTACATTGCGCCTGTCAAATAATCAGATTTCCGGCTATATCTCAATATCAGCGGATGCAAATCCGAATCTCCATGACCAGAGTAACCGTGAAGGTCTGGACGACAATCAGGCATATTACGATCTCCAGGAACTGGTCAAGGTTATCCTATCGAAACTTGAGGCCATCCGGCACGGAGCCCGGCGTAAACCGAAAATCATTGAGCCTGATACCCGTGGGGATGGTGGCCTGTTTCAACCTGTGTCGCTATCGGAGGTAAAGCAACGAATACGCGAAAGACTGCCTGACGATACCGAGACAGTAGCGCTTCTGGAGCGTAAGGAGGAGGAGTACGCAAAACGCGTCGATGAGATCAAGGAGGTGCTAGCCCGGTATCACTCTCTCGCGACAATGGGTCAGCTGGTGGACAAGGTCATACATGAGGGCAGGCAGCCGCTTGCCTCGATACAGAATGATGCCGGTCTTGGAAAAGAGACTCTTGAGGGCGAACTTGAAGGGGAGGAAAAGAAAGGCGAGGTGGTGATTGAGGTCAGCATGCTATGGGATGCGATAAAGCGTCTCTATTCGATTATTGAACAGGCTGATGTCCTTCATATGGCGTTCAAACGCATTGAGCCGTTCGGTGGACGCCGGCGCGGGCATCCCAAGAAGATCTATATGGAAGAACTCGTCAGATCGGCTTTCGACCTTTACCGGAACGAGCTTGAGCAGCTCAAAGTCCATGTAACGCTGCCCGATTCGGAGACCCTGGTGAGGGTGGATCCCGCCGAGTTCCAGGAGGTGATAGTCAACCTTCTGACAAACAGCCTCTACTGGCTCGGGACCATGCCGGATGACAAGCGCATGATCCTGGTCAAAATTTCGCGCCTAGAAGGCGAGCATGTGGAAATCATATTCGCCGACAGCGGTCCGGGCGTGTCAGCGAAGCATCGTGACCAGGTCTTCGAACCGTATTTCTCGCTCAAGCCGAATGGTGTCGGACTAGGACTGTCAATCACAGGGGAAATAATCAAGGACTATTACGACGGTACCCTGGAACTCCTGAATTCAGGCCCATTGAAGGGCGCCGTGTTCCGCATAGTCCTCAGGAAGAGGGTCTGATCATGACGGGGATCGTCTGGAATGTTCTGGCCATTGATGACAAACAGAAAGTCCTTGGTGACATAGAGGAGGTGCTGACCAAGGGTAAGCACTTCGGTGAGGATACCTTCAAGGTCGACAAGATTAACTCATTCGAGGATGGAAGGAGAGCGTTGGCTGATAGACGGTACGACCTCATTGTGCTGGATGTGCACAAAGACAGTGACCCAGATCCCGGAGCCGCCGCCGCTGCAGGCGAGGACAACCAGGCCGGCGAACGAATCCTTGCGGAGCTTAAGGGCATCAGGTTCATCCCTGTGATTTTCTATACCGGCTTTCCGCACAAAGTCAGACATCTGGAAAGCCCCGTGGTGAGGGTGGTCGAAAAAGGGACAAAAATCGAAGTGCTGCGGGATGCCGTGGCATCCATACTGAAAACGAAACTGCCCCATCTCACCAGACACCTTGAAATCCAGCAACGCAACTTCATGTGGGAGGCGTTGGACAAGGAGTGGGAAAAGATGGGTTTGGAAATAGGCTCCGATGACCTCGTTTACCTGATGGCTAGGCGTTTGGCAAACGGGCTCTCTCGAGATGCCATCCAGAGCTTTTTGGGGCTGTCAGGCGACAGCATCAATCCGGTCGAGATGTATATCTATCCACCGTTGGATCCGAAGCCCTCTACCGGCGATATCCTCAGCAAGGACGGAGCGTACTGGATGATCATGACACCCGTCTGTGATTTCGCTCAGGAGAAAGCAGATAACGTGTTGCTGGTCAGACTGATCCCGCTTGCCGAAACGCAGCCGTATAAGGACTGGATTGAGCAGGTGAAACAGGGTGCTGCAGCTGATAAAGAGGTGACGAGCACCGCACGGGGAAAAGTTATCGGCATCATCAAAGACAAAAAGAAGGAGCGGACCAAGTTCCTCCCCGGAACTTTTTTCCTGCCGGACTGCTTCGCAGATTTTCAGCAGGTGAAGCAGCTGAAGTTGACCGGTGTGGACTTGAAAGATCGAGTGTGTTCCATGGACAGCCCGTACAGAGAAGAGATGCTGCATCTGTTCTCACGGTACTACGGACGTATCGGGACCCCTGATGTGGATCTGGACAAGCATTGGGCGAAGATCGAGAAAACAGTAGCCCCAGCTTCCAAGAAACCCTAGTCCGCATGGACAGATTAAACGCTGCGCAACGCAGTTACTGCATGTCTCAGATTCGGGGCAGCAATACCGGCCCCGAATTAATATTTCGCAAGGCGCTGTGGAAAAACGGCATACGGTACCGGTTGCACAACAAGCTAACCGGACGACCCGATATCGTTGTGCCCAGGCACAGGATTGCCATCTTTGTGGATGGATGCTTTTGGCATGGATGTCCCATTCATGGCGTTAAGCCGAGAACCAATAGGCGTTTCTGGGTAACGAAACTGTCTAGGAATATTGCAAGAGATCGCGAAGTTACTGTAGCTTTACGTAAGAGCGGGTGGGTTGTTCTTAGATTATGGGAACATGATGTGGAATCCAAAACTGACAAGTGTGTGATGCGCGTATTGAAGATCGTAACCTCACAAAAGCAACCTAATGTGAGCCCTTGCGAGAGCAAGCTGTAGTGCTACGAGTAGCTGTGTGGTTGGAAGGAGGTCGCTTATGAACACGCCGGCGGTGGGATTTGGAGTATCTGCGTACTTGGCCCACCTTTACTCACCAGCACCGGCCGCTGAGCTGCGTACTGAGATCACGAAGCTATGTAGCTACATGGGTGTCACCGATAATTCGCTGATTGAATTCCTCGTGCAGCAGCCCTTGTTCGTGAAGGATCTGAACGAGATACGTCTGCGCAATGTGGAGACTGCGCCTCACCCATCGGCCGACCGGCAGGGGCGAGCCGCAAAAGACTATTTTGCGTGCCAGCTCATGGCGACAACGCTCCTAGGCCGCACGGGGCTCGATCAGTCTGCGACCTACCATTCTTCCATTAGACCAATCCTCGAAAGGGGTGCAGATGGCCTGCTCGTCGTAGGGTTCCTGCAGTTTGAGCGACTTGCACTAATAGTCGCCCGAATAGCGAACTGGCTTGGAAAACAGAGCTTCAAAAAGATCGTCATCGTCGAGTCCCCATCGGGAAACAGCGTCCCATGCCAGTTATTGGAGCGAGTGCTGATGCAGCGTTGTCTGCCCGCCAGCATCGAAGTATGGAATGCGCCGCGCAATGAGGACGCAAATATAGGCGGAAACGTAGATGATTCGGCCGAACAATTCTTGAGGCAGGCCGCAGGCGCCGATTTGTTTCTTTATATGGATGACGCGGCCTCCGGGAGCCGTATGACCAAGCTGTACAACGCCCTTTACGACCATTGCGGTAAGGAGCGAGTCCTGGGCTTCGCCATGGTGTTCGGCGGTCCGGGGTACCATCCGACATCTACCCAACATTCACAGCTAAGAAGATTGAAGAAACGCTTGGACAGGCAATCTGCGTTCTTTGGACTCAAAGAATATCACAACGAGTTTCCGCCAATCCCATTATACAAGATTGATGATGGAGCCTTGGGGATGTGGGGCAGTCGCGTCATCTGGGGTGATGTAGATCTACTCGCTGGAAAACGCAAGGTAAATCTAGTATTCGCAATTATTGACCACTATATGATGCTCATCGAAGATCTGACGGCTCCAGAGAGTAAATATCGGCACTTGGTTGAGATGGCATTTATACAGGATACGACTGGAACCATATATTTGCTGGCCCCGGGCGTCCTGCAATCAACATTTGCTGCGATTTACGCGGGACTTGGTTTAGATGAATTTGCTCAGCGCTTCAGGCTTAGTGCTAGGGAGGCATTTCCCAATGACTATGTCGGCCGCGTAAGCTCTGACCTACTGACCCCTGAGGGGTTTGGACGACGGATGGAGTGGCTTCGCAATATATTCATTAATGAAGTGACGCAGCGCTGTGGTAACCAGGAGGCCTGGGTACTGTGGAAAGCCTTGGATGCTGCTTTCGCGGCCTCGATGCAGATGCCTGTGCCCATGCGTGATTCAGACTATGCTCAGTATACAATCCCATTCAATCCCGCGTTGTGTACAATCAATCAGCGGATCATGGAGTGGCTCGTTAACCGCGTGAATACCGTTAACCCACAACTGTTATAGATAGAGCCGCCTTTACAAGCCGAGCAACCAGCCCCACAAATTCTTTAAAGGGCAAAGCGCTCAGTATGGATACGTCATATTAAGATGTATTACATGCAGTGAATACACATAAACGAACAGTGGGTGGTTCCTGAATGTGGGCCCAGTATTCGCATTCCTAACGAACACCCAAAGCCCAGCCCCTACAGCTATGTGCTGAACAATCTGCTACTTTAGAACGTGTGGCCCAGAGTATATTCTCTATGTTATCCCTCAATAAAGCTGCTGAGTTTCTCATTTTCTGTGCCATAGCTATGCCATAGTGCGCACACACAACGGCGCGCATTGGCGCGCATCTACGCGCAACCGACTTATCTCAAGTGCTTGATTTGATGCGCGCCATTGCGCGTAGTTGCACGCGGATGCACAGTTTGCGGAAAATTCGTAATGCGTGGGTCGGGAGTTCGACTCTCTCCGCCGGCACCATAAAATCAATGAGTTATGAGTACACAAATATATCTAAATATGGAATGTAGACAATTTGTAGACATTTCATGCTGTTAGTCAGCTTATAACTAAAGATTTGCAATATGGCTGCGTGACAATGTTTATGAATCTTGGTACGATTTTTATCGCCTCTTTATCTAGGGAGAATTCTGCCGTTTAGCTGGATCACTTTGTGATCTGAGGAGGTTAATTCCTCTACCCTTACCCGAACGCACTGCAACTGTTCGGTGTATCCGCCCCATACATGGTATGGGTGCGGTTTAAGTGGCGGGTCTGTAAAAACCATCAGCCTTGCTCCCTACTCTGAAGGTTACATGGCAGAGGGACATCATTCCGATGTCCCGTAACCAAGGGAGGTAACGCGTATGAGTACGCAGAAAAGAGGCAGGCGATGGGCACGACTAGAGTCGGGTTTGGTAGCGATTGCTCTTTGGGCGATCAACCATCCAGAGCTTTTAATTAGGTTTTGGCACCTGATTTCTGGTAGTGGCAGCCTGCCATTTTATTCGTGCGGAATTTCGCAATGCTGGTTATTAAATCGCCTCACTAATCGACATCCTTATCTTATAAGATGGTTGATAGAAAAGTTTCCGCTATATCGAAGCAACGGCATTCGACGCGATACAACATTAATCAATGCGTCTTTTATAAGTTACGTAGTCGCCGTAAATGTGCCGAGCTATTGCATATAACGTTGCCTGCATTAAATCATCTTTTAAAAAACTCCGACAACTACCGAATATTTCACATTGTTTCTGGATCTGGCGCCAAACCAAGACTTGTGGAATGGCCCAAACCACTTCTTGAGCGGGTACACAGACGACTTCTTGTGCTTTTGCAGCGTATCGAAACCCCTATGTACTTACATTCAGGCGTTAAAGGGCGTTCTTATATAACAAATGCAAGAGAACATACTGGATGTGTGGCTGTTGCAAAGTTGGATATTAAGTCATTTTACCAATCGACTACAGCGGCGCACGTATATAGTTATTTTCGCAATGTAATGATGTGTTCCAAGGATGTTGCTGAATTAATTACTAACTTGGTGACAATTCATAATCATGTTCCAACTGGTAGCTGCGTAAGTCAGCAAATTGCATTCTTAGCGCACAAAGTTATGTTTGACGAACTTAATGATATAGCACACCGCAATGCGATCAAAATGACTTGTTATGTCGACGACATATCATTTTCTGGAAAGCATATTCCTGGAACATTCCTGTATGTAATTAAAAGAATTATTAAAATCCGAGGCCTTTCTTATCATAAACAAAAGACATATACATTCCAGCAGCCAAAGTTAATTACAGGTGTTGTCGTATCTGCAAACGGTATTCGAGTTCGAAACAGATTGCATAAAGCAATTCATGAAGGCTTTAATATCGTGGAAAGTATGGCACATGATGAAGTGTCTCAAGAGATAATTAATCGATTGGCAGGGCAAATCAATGCAGCAAGTCAAATAGAGCCTGCTTTTAGAGGCAGGCGTCAGCGACTTGCAAAAGCAAGTCCGAAGTAGTGAAAACAAAAGATCTAGGCGCACCTATCTAGTCAGATAACGGATTAATAAGCAAATAGCCTTTAATGCGTATTAAGATGCCAACCTATGAATAATAAAGAAAGTACATTGAATGCAGCATTACGAATATTCGAGGCTGCTGAAGCAAACTTAGCCAAAATAGAACGAGTATGGCAAGAAATCCATGCCCAATTACCAAATGGAATTCAATTTGGAATAGATGAAGGATACGAAAATAACTGCCGTATATATTCTTCGATAATGGAACAACTTCCAAAAATTGATGGATGGAAACCTTCGAGACAACCGGCAGATATGGACGAGATTGCAAATAATAGATTTGATGCACAAGAAGTAGGAGAACCTGAAGTGCTCATGTCGGTTGAAAAGTGGATTGAGGAACCTGGTCGAGAGTTACGTGAATATCGCTTTAAGCTTGACAAGAAGAGACGCGAGTTGATAAGAGAAGCGATGTTTGGATTAATGGTAACAGTGGAAAATAATATTAATGCTATACAGCAATATATCAATAGAAAAGGAGAATCAAAAGACCTAGAAGCATGTGAAACATGGGATAGTCTCAAATCAGATATTGGAGAGATGGACACACTTCTAGGTAGTGCGCTACGACCCAATAGATGGAACGATTTAAGACGACATTTAAGTTTTGGAGAGAGACACGATTTTATCGATATAAGAGATACAGATTGGCCATCTATAAAAGCTGGGTTGTATAAGTCTCTATATGATAAGAATGAACCTGTTCCGATCGATGTAGATGATCTTTCTGCTGTCGTATCAAAAGGGCCTCGTGGTCACGTTACGGTGAAATTGAAATGGAACAAATTGACTGCTGAGGAGTTTGAACGGTTGATATTTGCGATGATTAGTTTGGAAAAAGCATACGAAAACCCTGAATGGTTAATTGCAACTAATGCGAATGATAAGGGCCGTGATTTATCTGTCAGTAGAGTAATGATCGATTCACTCGGTGGCACAATACGCCACAGAGTTATTATTCAATGTAAGCATTGGTTATCGAAAAGTATATCACCTACTGAGATATCAAAACTAAAAGAGCAATTAAAATTGTGGGAACCACCGCGTATTGATGTTTGCGTTATTGCGACATCAGGTCGATTTACAGCAGATGCTGTTACTCTGATAGAGAAGCACAATCAAACAGATAGTGCGCTTCGAATCGAAAAGTGGCCTGAGAGCCATCTTGAAATGCTGTTGGCATCTAGACCAGAACTTATAGCCGAATTCGCTTTGCGATAAATGATGTGGGGTTTTGTAGACGTTACAATTACATTAGAAAGAATAGTCGCTTAATACAGTTATTGACAGTACTCCAAGTTGCTCAAATAGCGCGAAGATGTTCATCAAAGTGAGTGAGCATCTTCGTCTAAATTGAGCATCTTTGGGGTAATTCCCATACCCAACCGCCATTAAATCCCGTTTTACTAGGCTTAATGCCCAATTGGATTTGAGCTCGACGGGTAGTCGCCCAACTATACCCATAATCGATAGCTGCTTCTTGGATGTGGTTTACAGATTGTGGTCCAAGAATAAGAAAATGTTTCAACCAATTCACTGCCTTCTCAAGTTCAGGCTCATGCTTCGGATTACCCGTACTAAAACTCAAAATATCGTCTGCTGTAGCATCTACAGGCGTTGGATCGAATTCTATTACTGGTTGGGCTCCAACGTTTGTATCAACCGTCTGTAGGCGATAGGCGAAGCCGTGTGCTTCGGCGACAAGATTTGCCTTTACAGGTGCTACTAACCTACGTTCGGGATCATTAGGATCGCGTCCAATTGCATATACGGCCCGTGCAGCTGCTGTAAAAGCAATGCTGCCATTGGCACGATAAGCAGCAGGTCCGCCTGATTTATTAAGGTGTGTTACCCCTAGTATGGCTAAGTGATGTTCCTGTGCCAATTTTGCCAAAGGTGCCAATATTGTTCTAACGTCGCTATTCCGATGTGAATCTACACCCTGTAAATATGCGGAAAGTGGATCTATTACAACAAGACGGCAATTCTTACTACGCGATAAAACATCATCAAGTGCACTAATATCCTTAGTGAGCGAAAAGGATCTCTCCTGAAGCCTCTTTAAATCTTTTTCATAGTCAACAATCATTGCAAGGGTATGTATTTGAGTAAGATCGGCTTGTGATGCTTCTAAACGTGGCCGAATAGTATCGGCAACGTCGTCTTCTGCAGATAATAGAATCACAGAACCCTGTTTGCATTCGGGACTACCGATAGGCCATTCACGAGCAGTGCTAACAAATGCTGCAATCGTAGTTGTTAGTAGACTTTTACCTAGATCAGGATCCCCTATAAGCAACGTAACTTTTCCAAGAGGGATATAGGGAGCCCATAACCATTCTAATAGCTCGGCCTTTACATCGGATACCCGTACCGTAACTGCAAGTGGATATTTACAGGGTGCTTTTTCTTGCTGCTGTGAAGCTTTGGACACACTGTAGTCATCCATATTGGTTATTTGATCCATGATAGTAATCCATCACTTTCGGGGCGCTGTAGCCGTGATTCGAGATAGGCCTCTAGGTCTGCAAGGCGATATCGTACTGCCCGACTACCCACCTTTATAAAGGGAACCTGGGCGCCTTTCCATCGATCCCGCTCTAGAAAGGCTTTACTGACGCCTAGATACTTCGCGGCGTCCTTGGTCGTTAAGAGAGGGTGAGTCATTGCCATACCACTTTGTTAAGGTGTTAGCCAATGATGGGCCGCGATTGAAGATATTAGAACGACGTCAGCTTGCTGACGTCATACGTCAGCAAGCTGACGTATCAATTATTTAGCGTAATGAGTTCGAAGAGCCCCTACGAGCGTACGGGCGGCATTCTCCGAAGAGAATAATCTTTTTTTATCTACAGGCAATTCTTTATAAAAACGCTTAGCCGCCACTGTACGATTCTTAAATTGCGTGCCATGTTGTAAGTAGAATGCAACGAATTCCTTTTTTACCTGTTCTTGACGCTCTTGTCTTTTACGACCGCCTTTTTGTGCATTTATTCGCAAGGTATCTTTTTTAATTGTAAGTTTGCTTTTAAGTTCTTCAGCGATGACGATGGCTTCCAATGCATCTTTCGCATACATTGCTTGAAATTTAATGTTTCGTAACTTCTGATCGTTAGTGAAATCGGAACGGTTCAGTTTACTGCGAAGTAGTAGTTGACCCTGATAATCTCTGATTGCGTCGGATAATGAATAGAGCGCCCAGATGGCAAACACATGATGCCATTGTATTTTTGCATTCTCGCTGAAGTTACTAAGATCGATTATATCTACGCTTTTACGAAGCATTCTTGCTTCATGCTCTGATCGCTCGATGGGTATAACATCGCTTTCTGTGAAACCATATTTGGAAACGAGTTTGTAAAAATCAGGGTTTGAAAGTAACCCACCGATTTTGTCAGCAAGTTCCATGAGTTGTGATTCTGCGTAATCTGTAAGTAAAACACGCTTACAGCGCAGCACTATGCTTTGGAATGTATCACTCTGCGGCTCAGGTAGTTCGTCCGTTAAAGGGTTACATTCACCAAACCGAATGCCATACAGCGATATTGGTGTGTACTTTGGTGCTGAGTTCATATTTGGCGTCATGTTACTAATGCATCAGAATGATACAAATCCAAATAGGTTCCTAGCTTTTTACAGCTCGTAAAGGGGTTTCGGTTGTCAGCGCGCCTCAGAGGTATCCCGAGGGTGCGGCAGGGTGACCCGGCGCCCCCTACGATGAGGGGATGCAGTAAACCCGGCGCCCCCTACGATGAGGGGATGCAGTAAACCCGGCGCCCCCTACGATAAGGGGATGCGGTAAACCCAGCGCCCCTTGTGCGGGGGCACCCAGAAACCCGACACCCCTTGTTTGGGACGCCGCTATAGCAGGCACCCCCTTGGCAGGCTAATACTGCAATCTTGGTGGACATAAACGCCGATGGAATAGATGACATCGCGGTCCTGGGGTACACCAAAGATACTGCGTCGGTGGGAGTGGTCTTCGGGCAGAAGGGGAAGAGCAACCCTGTCGCCAAATACATGGACTTCATGCGAGGCGATTCTTCTTCAGAGCGCGCCATGAGCGGTAGCAGGGGGACGCTCAAAGCTGTCAAGCAGGATGAAACGCCCAACGAGGCATTGGGAGCACTGTCGGAGGGTTATCAGATTTGCGACAGGTGCTATGAAGTGGAAGTGGTGGGGAATGGGGAATCAGACCCTATATTCATCTACTGGGACACCGTAGCCAAGGATCTCAACTGGTGGCGTACTTAGTCAACAGGACGATGAAAGGGTCTAATGTGGAATTCTCATTACGGTCGTAAGCATCTATATATAAGGCACGTCGAATGTCTAAACCTAAGCCTAAGCGAGCGCTTTCTGAATCTGTTTGCGTTCCTCGTTAACAGTTATTTCAAACAGCTCCGCAGAGTTCTGTGCGCTCGTTTTCCTTTTCTGATGAATACGCGTTGTTGATACCACTAGTGTATCAATTACCAGATCAAACATACTCATCCATTCACTGTCATTCTTCTCGCCCTTTCGTACAGTTATATGGAGTTTCCCTGCTATAATTTCTATGTGTCTTTTCTCAAGCAAGTTCATATTATTGTGAATGTTGTCACTCAGGTCTGGATAAATTGCTCCATGAACTGCATCCAATTTTGCACGAATTAATCTTTCTATCGGACGTAACGGCTTTCGATTATTATTTTTTAAGTCATCAAGCTCCTGCTTATATTTTTCCTTATTTTCATTAAAGTTTTTCCGTAATAGCACTGACTCTAAGAAGGGATTACCTTTTTCTGCTGAATTCGCCATGTCTACCAGGGTTTTTAAAGACCAAGCGTAGATGTTATCTACATAACCTTCATCCTTAATTAAGTTGAGCAAATCTGCATAAGCCTCGAGTTGAACCCTGCAAAGAAAAGCTGCTGAATTAACTAAGCGTTTGGCATAAGCGTCAAGAAACTCCATGGATAAATCCATGATTCGTGCATAAAATGCTAATAGAGTGATCCCAGATCGATCGTCGCTCTTTAGGTCAATAACTGACAACCAGCCATCGGCCTTAAATATCGCGCTTTGAAGAAGGAATTTCTGGCGTTGTATTAGTGTGGGCGAAGCCATAAACCCGGTGCTCAATAAATTACTTTACGCATTCAATGGTAAACACAAAAAATAGCAGGCTGATAGATCATATCTGCTTATATTTATGAGCATGCCGAACTTCCACTTAATGTTGCCGGCTAAATGCAGATAATGTATACAATGGTGTAAGCATCACATTTCGTAATGCGCAATACTTTCAAAGTATAGAACTTGTCTCTTCAGGACTTATTAAGTGTCTCTTCAATATGTATTATCACTTTCTTTCTCTTGAGATATCTGTGTAATTTAATGCGGGTTATCCAGTTCCCATTTGCTGTTGCCTCTTTGTGTTTAATGAGCGCTTTATTACTGAGATGACTTGCTACCCGTATTTCATCATCAAGCCGCTCTCTAATTTTGTGTACTAAACGGGAAACCCGATTCTCCATTGTTATAAACTTTTGATCTCTATTCTTATAGAACATCTCATAAGCTGCTTGACCATAATCTGTTGATCTATCGAGTTTATTAGCATCGTCCTGTTGTTGTTCTATTCGTTTTGCATCCTCAGCATTTGCTCTCGCCACACTGTGCCAATCCCGTCGTTCTACTTCTGTCATTATTGGCCACAACACTTTAAGCCGTGCATCGTAGTCTTCCCCTGAAGGCGACTGGAATTGCATTTTTACGGCTGCGTCATCATTAAATAGAAGTCTTGTGTTTTCGTGACTAGTAATTAATCGCTTACGTATTTTGTAAGCCCACATTGCTTCCAAAAGTTTAATAATTGCCCAAGCAATAAGGATAGAAATGATGATGCTAATATCCATAGCGTTGTCCTTTTGGCCGCAAATCTAGGCGATATTATTAGTTGCTTTCGAGGGTTAATTCGTTAGTTTAATAAAGTGCTTAAATGGGGTATTCCAGTGAATAAGATTTGTCTACTTTTATATTATATTGTTTAATAATTGTCCATTTTGTACTCCTTCCTCAAGCGAAACAGACAATATTATATTTGGGACAGAAAGCAAACTAAAATAGTGGTTAGCGAGCATTCATTGTATAGTAATGGTTAGACGCAGAGCATCAGGCGTGAGCAATTAGAATGAAATCAAAAGAAGATTTAAGCTACCTGTGATAGTAGTCTAATAGGGAAACTATATGAGCTTTCTTATCGATCAGACACTTGAGACTTACAGGTCTATGATTACCTTTAGCAAGGAGCTATTTAAGGTTCTATTCCTAATTAATGGTGGCGCAATCGTCGCGCTACTCGGATATTTGGGCCAAAAAACGCCGCTGCCTCACTGCATTAGCTCTTTCGTTTGGTTATCATTAGTTGCACTAACCATGGGTCTTATATTTGCAGTAGTCTGTTATAGCTTCGCGTATCTTACCCAGTTCACTCTTTATAAAGAGTCAATTCGTAGCATGCAAAGCGGACCCAGTGGAACTGAAGGCTCTGTGGGCACCTTGCACATGAATTATTTTTGGCGTGCGACTATATCGGCAGCTGTAAGCATAGCTCTTTTTTTACTGGGAGCTTTCTTAGGAATTGCAGCGATAGTGAATGCGTGAAGGAGGTTATATAGACTCTGTGTCTTTCAATCTGTCGCCCGAATGGATGTTCGTTCTGGGTCGGAAGCAGCCCTACAACAGTGCCATAGAAGATTACTCTTTAATGCACGTACGAGCCTGGTGCCGACCAGCAACCGGAATTAAGCCGCGATACTACGATTTGCGGCCTGCCCAGGTAATTCAATCACAGGCGTTTTGCGGTTACCGACGATTTTAAGTAAGTATTCTGTAATGCGTTGTACCGGCGCCCGTAACCGTTCGATATCCGAGATGATGTAGCCCGCCGTGACATCCCCACGCATCTTGTGATTAAGGAGCCGTTTAATCGCATACGGCGAGATATCCAGGCTTTCGGCGACTGTCGCAAAGGTACGGCGCAAGTCGTGACAGGTAAAGTGCACGCCCGAGGCTTCGATCACGCGCTGTTTTAAGCGTTTCATCTCGACTAAATGTCCGCGTTTACCTGAGCCCGGGAATACCCAGGGCGATACGGATTCGCTGGCACGCCGTTTCAAGAGTTCTGCGATATAGTCGGAGAATGGAAACGTGAATGGTTCCCGGTTCTTGGGATCCGGGATCGTGAGCGTTTGATCTTTAAGATCAATATCGACCCATCGCAGTTCGGTGGTTTCTTTGCGGCGTAAGCCAGTAAACAGCAATACAAACAGATAATCGGCCACGATGTCACCCGAAGGTAAGAGTGATGGTTCGCGTAGTGCCTCAACGGCTTTAAACCAGGCGGGCAGCTGGTGGGCACGTATCACCGTTTGTTTGCGTTGTTCGCGATACCAGCCACGGATACGGGTAAGGCGCAACACCGGGTTATCCTTTAGTACTGGCTCTCCAAAGCCGTCTTCATACTGAGCCAGTGCGAAGTTAAACAGCGCCCGCAAGAATCGCATGACGCTATTGGCGTAATAGGGGCCTCGGGTCTCGCCGAGCTCGCGGTGATACGCCTGCACATTGTCTTTGGTGATGCGATTCATGGGCCAG
>Ga0307374_10004764_pt1 | contig 22434 bp, 21 predicted proteins | sample OX3MG_FD_202532 | JGI IMG/M metagenome (GOLD analysis project Ga0307374, IMG submission 202532) | Soil microbial communities from Risofladan, Vaasa, Finland - OX-3 | ecosystem: Environmental > Terrestrial > Soil > Coastal area > Acid sulfate soil | place: Finland: Risofladan, Vaasa | collected... | reverse complement strand
TTCGAGGAGCTGACCGCCCAAGCCGAAGAGCTGGTCGAAGCGTCCACCGGGCTCCGCTCGGCCTCCGGGGCGGCCCGGGCCCGGGTCACCGACCGGGCCGGCTGGGTGCACGCCAATGTCGCCAGCTTCCAGCGGTTGCTGGGTCCCCATCTCGAGCGGCTCGACCCGGCCCGGATGGTCCCCGCCAACCCGATCACCCAGCGCCTGGCCGGCCCGCTGGCCACCGCCGGCAGGGTGGCCACCGGCACCCAGATGGGCCTGGTGCTCGGATGGCTCTCGACCCGGGTGCTCGGCCAGTACGACCTGCTCCTGACCGAGGAGGCCGTCGAGGACCAGGACCTGGTGTACTTCGTCGGTCCGAACGTGGTGGCCCTCGAGCAGCTCCACGGCTTCGAGCCCCACGAGTTCCGCCTGTGGCTGGCCCTCCACGAGGTCACCCATCGCTGCCAGTTCACCGCCATCCCGTGGATGCGGGACTACTTCGTGGCCCTGGTCGAGGAGGGCATCGGCTCGCTCGAGCCGGATCCTTCCCGCTTCGCCGAGGCGCTGCGCCGGATGACCGACGAGATCCGGGCCGGGCGGAATCCCCTGCGGGACAACGGTGCGCTCGGACTCGTGGCCACGCCCGAGCAGCTCGAGGGCCTGCACCGGATCCAGGCCCTGATGAGCCTGTTGGAGGGCCACGGGGACGTGACCATGGACCGGGCGGGCGCCGCCGCCATCCCCAGCGCGGCCCGGTTCAGCGAGGTCCTGCGACAGCGCCGCAAGCAGACACGGGGGCCGGCCCGCCTGCTCCAGCAGCTGATCGGCATCGAGGCCAAGCTGCGCCAGTACGAGGAGGGCGAACGGTTCATCGCCGCCGTCGAGGACTCGGGCGGGCCCGAGCTCCTCGACCGGGTCTGGCGGGGGCCGGAGTGGCTCCCGTCGCTCATCGAGATCCGGAACCCCTCGGAATGGATCTCGCGTGTCGGGACCTCGCCCGCGCTCTCGGGCTGAGCGCCCACCCGCCCGGGCCCGGCGCCCGGACATCACCGGGGTCGATCCGCAGACCGCGGCGCTCATCGGGCGCTGCCCGTTCCCCGGGGCCGGGTCGGACCTGGTCTGCGGCGTCTCCGGGGGTGCCGACTCGCTGGCCCTGCTGGTGCTGGCGGTGGCCTCGGGCTGCCGGGTCACCGCCGTGCACGTGGACCACGGGCTGCGGCCCGGTTCCGCCGCCGAGGCCGAGGTGGTGGCCGAAGCCGCCCGGCGCTTCGGCGCCTCGTTCCGGTCCGAGCGGGTGGCACTGGTGGACGGCCCCAATCTCGAGGCCCGGGCCCGGGACGCCCGGCGCCGGGTGCTGGGCCCGGATGCGGCCACCGGGCACACCGCCGACGATCAGGCCGAAACCGTCCTGGCCAACCTCCTGCGCGGCGCGGGGGTCGGCGGGCTGGCCGCCATGCGGGCCGGCCCCGGCCACCCCCTGCTCGATCTCCGGCGGACGGAGACGGCGGCCCTGTGCCGACACCTGGGCCTGGTCCCGGTCCACGACCCCTCCAACGACGATCCCCGCTTCTTGCGCAACCGGATCCGACGCAGGCTGCTGCCGTTGTGCTCGGAGGTGGCGGGGCGCGACGTCGTGCCGATCCTGGCCCGCCAGGCGGGCGTGCTGGCCGGCGATGCCGAGGTGCTCGAGGCGGTGGCCTCACTGGTCGACCCGGCCGATGCCGCCGCCCTGGCGGCGGCGCCGACGCCGGTGGCCCGGAGGGCCGTCCGGACCTGGCTCACCGGCGGTGGTGCCCATCCGCCCCCGCTCGACGCCGTGGATCGTGTGCTCGAGGTGGCCCGAAAGGAGCGGCGGGCGGCGGAGGTGCCCGGGTCCGGGCGGGTGGCCCGGAGCAACGGCCGGCTCTCGTCCACCCCGGTGACGCCCCAGCCCGGCCGGATGGCCGCGCCGCTCCGGTACAGTCTCGCCGTGGTCACCGGTGAGGACGAGGCGCCCTGGAGCCGGCCGAGCCTCGGGGACGGCCCTGACGTCGGACGGGTGATCGTCTCCGAGGGCGACCTCCAGGACAGGATCGCCGAGCTCGGTGCGCAGATCACCCTCGACTACGCCGGGCGCCCTCCCCTGTTGGTCGGGGTGCTGAAGGGCGCCTTCATGTTCATGAGCGACCTGTCGCGGGCCGTCTCACTTCCCGTCGAGGTGGACTTCATGGCGGTGTCGTCCTACGGCAGCGCCACCCGCAGCTCGGGAGTGGTCCGGATCGTGAAGGACCTCGACGCCGACCTGGCCGACCGGCACGTGCTGGTGGTCGAGGACATCGTCGACAGCGGGCTCACCCTCAGCTACCTCCAGCGCTACCTCCTGGCCCGGGGACCGGCCAGCCTCGAGGTGTGCGCCCTGCTGGTCAAGGACGGACAACAGCGCACCGAGCTCGATCTGCGCTACGTCGGGTTTCACATTCCGGCCGAATTCGTGGTGGGATATGGCCTTGACGTCAACGAGCGCCTGCGGAACCTCCGGGCCGTCCACGCCTACGCAGGCGACTCGCCCTAGGGCCGTGATGCCACAATGACCGTCGACACCGCCCGGATCGAGCGGGCCGTCTTGGAGCTGCTCACCGCGGTGGGTGAGGATCCCAATCGCGACGGCCTGGTCAAGACCCCTGTCCGTGTGGCCCGGATGTACGAGGAGCTCTTCGCCGGGTTCGGTGAGAACCCCGTCGACCACCTCGAGGTGACCTTCGCCGCCGAACACGACGAGATGGTGATGGTGCGGGACATCCCCTTCGCTTCCCTGTGCGAGCACCACCTGGTGCCGTTCATCGGGCGGGCCCACGTGGCCTACATCCCCGGGGACGACGGGCGGATCACCGGCCTCTCAAAGCTGGCCCGGATGGTGGACGGCTATGCCCGGCGGCTCCAGGTGCAGGAGCGGATGACCTCGGAGATCGCCGACGCCATCGAGAAGGCACTGGACCCGAAGGGGGTGTTGGTGGTGGTCGACGCCGAACACCTTTGCATGTCGATGCGCGGGGTGAAAAAGTCGGGCACCTCGACCATCACCTCCGCAGTCAGGGGCCTGTTCCGCAGCGATGCGGCCACCCGCATGGAGGCCATGCAGTTCGTCCACGGTCGCTGATCGGCCCCGGGGAACGGCCACGGGCCTCTGTGGGCTGGTTTACTCTGTGTGTCCATGCCCAGTCCCATCGAGGAGGACCGCCCACTGGTCATGGGCGTCCTCAACGTCACCCCCGACTCGTTCTCGGATGGTGGCGAATGGTTCCAGAGCGAGCGGGCAATCATGAGAGCACATGAGATGATCGCAGAGGGTGCGGACGTCGTCGACGTGGGCGGAGAGTCCACCCGGCCGGGGGCCGACCCGGTGCCGGCCGACGAGGAGATACGGCGGGTCATCCCGGTCATCGAGGCGCTGGCCGGGCAGGTGAGGCTGTCCATCGACACCACCAAGCCGGTGGTGGCCGAGGCTGCCGTGGGGGCGGGAGCCACCCTGATCAACGACGTCTCCGCCGCCCTGTGGCCGGTGGCGGCCCGGTGCGGGGCCGGCTGGGTGGCCATGCACCGCTCGGGAACCCCGAAGTCCATGCAGCGGGACCCCCACTACGACGACGTGGTGGCGGAGGTCACCGCCCTGCTGGTCGACCGGGCCGGCCAGGCCGCGGCGGCCGGTGTGGAAGAGGTCTGGATCGATCCCGGCATCGGCTTCGGCAAGACCGTGGAGCACAACCTGGCGCTGCTCGGCTCGGTGTCAGACATGGTGGCCACCGGCTATCCCGTCCTGGTAGGCACCAGCCGCAAGGGCTTCCTCGGCCAGGTGGCGAGATCGGCCGACGGCTCGGTCGCCCCGGTCGCCGAGCGCCTGCCGGCCTCACTGGCCACGGCCACCTGGGCCATGCAGGAAGGGGCGCGGATGGTCCGGGTCCACGACGTGTCCGCCACCGTGCAGGCCGCACTGTTGGTGGGGCGGCCCGGCACCGTTCCAGCGCCCCGGTCGAACGGGTGCTCCGGCCGTCCGGAGGCCGGCGAGTGAAGGGGAAATGGGCCGCCGGCATACCGCCCCGCAACTTCACCTGGGTGATCAAGGACCGCCTGGCGGTGAGCGAGCGGCCCGGCGGATTCGCCCCCAACCACCGCAAGGTGCGCCGGCAGGAAGAGATCATCTGGCTGCAGGTCCAGGGGTTCAACCGGGTCATCTCCCTCCTGCCCTCCTCCCACAACCTCCAGGCCTACGAGGAGAAGTCGATGGCCTGCGAGCACTTCCCACTGCCCCTCGTGGGCGACGCCCGGGGCGTGCTCGCCGATCTCTATCGCGAGCTGCACACGCGGCTGACCGGTGGCGAACGGCTGCTGGTGCATCAAGAGGAGCTGGGCGACCGGGTGACCGGGGTCGTGGCCGGGTACCTGCTCTGGTCGGACCGGCTGCCGAGCGGGCCCCAGGCCATCACCGTGCTCGAGCACATGACCGGGCATGCCATGGGGCCGAGCGGCCGCCAACTGGTGGCCTTCGCCGGCCAACTGTCGCCGGCGTCGGTCCACCCCGGCCCGGGTGGCGCCGCCCCCGACGGCGGGTGACGGGCACCTCCGGGCCACCGCCGCCGGGCGTCCCCGGGGAGGTCGGGGGAGACCGGATCCAGCTCCGCTCCATCCGGGTGGTGGGGACCCACGGGGTCCTGCCCGAGGAGAGGGAGCGGGCCCAGCCCTTCGAGGTCGACCTCGAACTGTGGGTTGACCTCGCCGCCGCCGCCGGCACCGACCGCCTGTCCGACACCGTGGACTACGCCCGGGTGGCGGAGGCCGCGGCCGGGACCGTGTCCGGACCGCCCTCCTACCAGCTCCTCGAGGCGCTGGCCGGCGCAGTCGCCCGGGTCACCCTGGAGGCCGACCCCCGGATCACCGCAGTCACCGTGGGCCTGCGCAAGCTGCAGCCGCCCCTGGCCATGGACATCGCCACGGTGGGGGTCCGGATCACCCGGCGCCGGTGACCGGACCCGGACCGCCCACCGTCAGGGCATTCCTGGGGCTCGGTTCCAATCTGGGCGACCGGTGGGCCCACCTGCGCCGGGCCGTCGACCAGCTCAGAGCGGGCACCCGGGCCCCGGTCACCGCGGTATCCCGGGTCTACGAGACCGAGCCGGTGGGCGGCCCCGAAGGGCAGGGCCCGTACCTCAATCTTGTGGTCGAGCTGGCCGTGCCCCCGGGGACCGACCCGTACCGCCTGCTGGAGGAGTGCCGTCGTCTGGAGGCGGCAGCCGGCCGGGTGCGCGCCGCCCGGTGGGGGCCGCGGACCCTCGACGCCGACCTGCTGTGGATCGACGGCGTGGCCATGGACGACCCCGAGCTGACCGTGCCCCACCCGAGGTGGCGCCAGCGACGGTTCGTCCTGGCCCCCCTGGGCGAGCTGGCCCCGGAGCTGGTGGACGACGCCGACCTCGATGCCGCTGGTGGCCGGGTCGCCGTCGTGGGTACACTGTGACCCGCATCACCAGGATTCTCTGACGCGAACGGCACCCGCTGGGGCCGGAACGTCGAAAGGGGTCTCGTGACCAGATTCCGTACGATCGGGCCGGGCCGGGCCGGGCGGTCGCTGATGGCAGCGCTCACCGCTGTGGGGGACTACGAGTCGCTGGGCGCGCTCGGTCGCAACGCCCCGGTCGCCGGTGCCGCCACCGGCGTCGACCTGCTGGTCATCGCCACCCCCGACGACGAGGTCCGTAAGGTGGCGGCTGCGGTGCGCCCCGTCGACACCACGGCGGTCATCCACCTCTCGGGCTCGCTGGGCCTCGAGGTGCTCACCGGCCATTCCCGACGCGGCTCGCTCCATCCCCTCACGCCCCTGCCGACGCCGGCCGTCGGAGCGGAGCGCCTGCGCTCGGGGATCACCTTTGCCGTCTCCGGTGACCCGATGACCCGCCAGCTGGCCGCCGCCCTGGGAGGGCAGGTCGTCGAGGTGGGCGACGACGCCCGGACCGCGTACCACGCCGCCGCCTCCATCGCCGCCAACCACCTGGTGGCCCTCATCGGGCAGGTGGAGCGGGTGGCCGCCACCGTCGGACTGCCGCTCGACGCCTTCGCCGGCCTGGTCCGCGCCGCCGCCTCCGACGCCTTGGAGCTCGGTCCCCGCCACGCTCTCACCGGCCCGGCGCGGCGCGGCGACTGGGACACGGTGGAGCGGCACCGGACGGCGCTGTCGGCCATGGCCGGGCACCGCACGGAGCTCGCCGCCTACGACGCCATGGTCGGACTGGCCCGGAGGCTGTCGATGGACCCGTCGGAGCAGGCCGCCCCGGCGACCGGCGGCCTGGCCGAAGTCGGGCAGGTGGCATGACCAGCGCCCTGGCGGTGGCGCCCGTCGACGGACCGACGCTTCTGCAGCCGGCGCCTGCGGCGGCGGTGCCCGTGGTGGAGACGGTCGACGGGTACGCACGGGCCCTCGATGCCGTCCGTCGTTCCGGCCGGACCGTGGGGGTGGTCCCCACCATGGGGGCGTTGCACGACGGGCACCGGTCGCTCATCCGGCGCGCCGCCGACGAGTGCGACGTGGTGGCGGTGTCGATCTTCGTCAACCCCACCCAATTCGGTGACCGGGCCGACCTGGCCGCCTACCCGCGTACCCTCGGGAGCGACCTCGAGGTGGTGGCTTCGGCCGGCGGTCAGCTGGTCTTCGCCCCGACGGTCGCCGAGATGTACCCCGATGGGCTCGGCTCGGTGATGACCAAGGTGTCGCACCCGACCCTGGCCGCCCGGTGGGAGGGGGCTTCCCGGCCCGGCCACTTCGACGGGGTGGCCACCGTGGTGACCAAGTTGCTCTCCGCCGCCGGGCGGTGCCGGGCCTACTTCGGTGAGAAGGACTTCCAACAGCTGGCCCTGGTCCGTCGGGTGGCCGGCGACCTCTCCCTGCCCGTCGAGGTGGTCGGCTGTGACACGGTGCGGGACGGGGACGGACTGGCCCTGTCCAGCCGGAACTCCCGGCTCTCCCCCGCGCAACGGCGGGCCGCCCCCGTCCTGTTCCGGGCCCTCCGTTCGGGGTCCTCCCTGGTGGCCCGGGGCGAGGAGAGTCCGGCGGCGGTGCGGTCGGTGATGGAGCAGGTGGTGGCCGGCGAGCCGGCGGCGGACCTCGACTACGCCGCGGTGGTGCACGCCGACGACCTCGAGCCGGCCGGTTCCTGTGCCTCCGAACGCCCCCTGCGCCTGTTGATCGCCGCGGCCGTCGGCCCGGTGAGACTGATCGACAACCTCGATCCCTGCCGGGGCCACTGAACCCGGCGTGACCGGATCCGGCGTGGCCCCCGGCGTGCTCGACGTGCTGGTCCTCGGCAGCGGCGTGGCCGGCCTCTCGGCCGCCGTCCGACTGGCCGCACCCCTGCCGGGCGAGGGGTCGGGGTCCGGGCCCGCCGGTCTCCGCGTGGGGGTGCTGACCAAGGCGGAGCTGTCCCAGTCGGCCACCCGGTGGGCCCAGGGCGGGGTCGCCGCGGTGCTCGGTGGCGACGAGGACTCGACCGACCTCCATCTGGCCGACACCCTGGCCGCCGGGGCCGGCCTGTGCGACACCGACGCGGTCCGCACCCTGGTCGACGAGGGCCCGTCTCGCGTCGAGGAACTGATCGCCATGGGCGCGGTCTTCGACCGACGGCCAGGTGGGGCGTTGGAGCTGGCCCGCGAGGGCGGCCACTCCACGGCCAGGGTGGTCCACGCCGGGGGTGCTGCCACCGGGGCCGAGGTCGAGCGCGCCCTCGTCGATGCCACCAGGGCCAGCGCGGCGGCGGTCCTCGAGGAGTGGTTCGCCCTCGACTTCGTGGTCGAGGGCGGGCGGTGCGCCGGGGTGCGCGCCCTCAGCGCCGAGGGCCGGGTCGTCGAGGTCCGGGCCAGAGCGACGGTGCTGGCCACCGGAGGCGCCGGCCAGCTCTTCGCGGTGACGACCAACCCGGCCGAGGCCACCGCCGACGGCCTGGCCATGGCCCTGCGGGCCGGAGTGGCGGTGGCCGACGTGGAGTTCATGCAATTCCACCCGACCGCCCTGCACCATCCGGCCATGCCCCGCCCGCTCCTGTCCGAGGCGCTGCGGGGGCACGGCGCGCTCGTACGCGACGCAGACGGCGATCGGTTCGTCGACGAGCTGGCCGCCCGGGACGTGGTCAGCCGGGCGATGGCGGAACGGATGCAGCTCCAAGGGGTGGAGTTCCTGTGGTTGGACGCCACCGCGCTGGACTCGTTCGGGGCGCGGTTCCCGACCATCGCCGCCTCGCTCCACGCCATCGGGCTCGATCCGTCACGTGACTGGTTGCCCATCGCCCCCGCCGCCCACTATCTGTCGGGCGGTGTGCTGACCGACCTCTGGGGAGCCACCGCCCTCCCCGGGTTGTGGGCGGCGGGCGAGGTGGCCTGCACCGGGGTCCACGGGGCCAATCGGCTTGCTTCCAACTCGCTGTTGGAGGGCATGGTGTTCGGCGCCCGGCTGGCCGAGTCGATCCTGGACGGTGCGGTGGGGCCGTCCCCCACCGGGGCGATGGCGGCGCTCCTCGGGGGAGACCTTGCGCCGGCCGATCTGCCCCGGGCCGCGCCCTCGGGGCGGGGGGTGGGCGCCGATCCGGCCACCGCCGGGGGTGCCGGGACCGACGTGGCCAAGGCCAGGGACCAGCTCCAGCGGTCCATGACGGAGGGGGCCGGCGTCGTCCGGAGCGCGGAGTCCCTGGCCGGGGCCGGGGCCTCGCTCGAGGCCATCGGGGCCGCCGTCGGATCGGGGGTGCCGGCTGATCGGGCCCACGGGGAGCTGGCCAACCTGGTCACGGCGGCCACCAGCCTCCTCCGTTCGGCGGCCGTGCGGTGCGAGACGCGAGGGGCCCATGCCCGCAGCGACCACCCGGCGCCCTCGGATCGGTGGCGCCGGCGCATCGTCCACACCGCGGACGGCATCGCCTTCTTGCCGGTCCCACCCACCTCGGAGCGGGCACCAGGCCGTGGGCCCGCCACCGGGCGACCCGACCGTTGACCGCCCCATTCGACCAGCGGGTCGTCACCGACCGCCCTGCGGCACTCGACCCGCCCCGGGCCGCGGTGGTCGAGGCGGTGGCCCGCGCCATCGCCGAGGACCTACTGCCGCTGGGCGACCTCACCGCCTCGCTGGTCCCGGCGGAACTGGTGGCCGAGGTGGGCATCGTGAGCCGTGCCGCCGGGGTGGTCGCCGGCCGGGCCTGTGCGTTCGAGACGTTCCTGCAGATCGACCCCTCGCTGGAGGCGGAGTGGCTCAAGGACGACGGGTCTGCCGTCGGCCCCGGAGAGGCGCTGGCCGTGGTCACCGGGGCGCTGCGGTCGATCCTCACCGCGGAGCGGACAGCCCTCAACTTCCTCGGCCACCTCTCGGGTGTGGCCTCGCTGACCCGCTGCTACGTGGACGCGGTCAGGGGGGCCAGCCCCTCCACCCTGGTGCTGGACACCCGCAAGACGACGCCCGGTTTGCGCTCACTCGAGAAGGCCGCGGTCCGTGCCGGTGGTGGACACAACCACCGGGGCAGCCTGTCAGAGGCGGTGCTGGTCAAGGACAACCACCTGGGGGGGGTCTCGATCACCGCGGCGGTGGGGAGGGCGAAGCGCCTGTGGCCGGGCCGCATGGTGGAGGTGGAGTGCGACCGTGCGGAGCAGGTCACCGAGGCGGTCGCCGCCGGGGCGACCGTGGTGATGCTCGACAACATGGGCCCTGCGCAGGTGGCGGAGTGCGCGGCCCTGGTGCACGCCGCCGGTTCCGGTGTGCTCGTCGAGGTGTCGGGGCGTGTGACCCTCGAAAGCGCCCCGGTGCTGGCCGCCGCCGGCGCCGACCTCATCTCGGTGGGGGCGCTGACCCACTCCGCCCCGGTCCTTGATCTGGGCTTCGACCTGTCGGCGGATGCCGGTGGGTGGGACTGAGCATGCTGCTCGCCATCGACGTCGGGAACACCGAGACGGTCGTCGGTTTGTTTGCCGACGACCTGGGCGGGCCGCTGGTCGACCCGGGGCCGCGCGACGGCAGCGAGCCGACGGGCCTCGCCCACCACTGGCGGCTGTCCACAGTGGCCGAGCGGACGGCCGACGAGCACGCGCTCCTGCTCACACAGTTGCTGGACCTGGACGGCCTGGACATCGACCGCTCCGTCTCGGGCATCGCCGTCACCTCGTCGGTCCCGCTGGTCACCGCCAACCTCCGCCAGATGGTCGCCCGCTGGTTCGAGGTCCCCGCAGTGGTCCTCGAGCCCGGCGTCCGGAGCGGGATGCCCATCCTCTACGACAACCCGAAGGAGGTCGGCGCCGACCGCATCGCCAACGCCGTCGGGGCCCACGATCTCTTCGGTGGGCCGTGCGTGGTGGTGGACCTGGGCACCGCCACCACCTTCGATGCGATCTCCGCTGCCGGCGAGTACCTCGGTGGGGCCATCACCCCGGGGGTGGCGATCAGCCTGGACGCCCTGTTCGCCCACGCGGCCGCCCTCCGCCGCGTCGAGCTGGTCCAGCCGAGGAGCGTCATCGGCAAGTCGACGGTCGAGTCGATCCAATCGGGCGCCCTCTACGGGTTCGGCGGGCAGGTCGACGGCCTGTGCCGGCGCTTCGCCGCCGTGCTCGGCGAGTGCACCGTGGTGGCGACCGGGGGCCTGTCGGAGCTCATCGCCCCCTACTCCGACGAGATCGAGTACGTCGAGCCCTGGCTCACCCTGCACGGGCTGCGGATCATCTTCGAGCGGAACTCGCCCACCCGGCCGGCGCCGGGGGAGGGCTGACGACCTGATCTCCGGGGCCAGGGCCGGCCCCGACCGCGCATCGGGGTCTGCCGCCCCTAAGATGCCCGTCACGGGGTCGCCAAGCCTACCGGCGGCGACTCAGGATGACATCCGGAACGGCCGGCACCAGCTGCGAGGGAGCCAACCCATGAACCATCCGATCCCGTCGGGCAGGAAGATCGTGGCGGGCGCGGTGGCGCTGGTGGCAATCTCGCTGGGGACGGCCGGCCTGGCCTGGGCGGCGCCGGCCTCCGTCCCGGCGGTCCCGCGGTCTGCCAGGCACTTCGACTGCGCCAACGCCACCAAGGCCCTGACCCGGATCGAGAAGCTCCAAGCCGACGTCGCCGCCGGGCTGCCGAAGCTCAACGCCGTGGCGGCCAAGGCCCAAAGGCACGGCAACACCAAGCGGGCCGATCGCCTGAAGAAGCGGATCGCCCGCTTCGAGGGTGCCAGGTACAAGACAAGACTGGCCCGGACCGCCTCGGCCATCGAGGTTAAATGCCACGTCCCGGCGCCGGGCGCGACCACCGGGTTGGCCACCGGCTCCGTCGCCCGGACCTGAGCGCCCTCCTCGGTCCCAGCCCTCGTCGACGGGGCCGAACGAGCCTTGATGGCCGGCACCCCGTTCGGTCGGGGATCTCCTGTGGTCCGGCCCTAGTCGGGCAGGTCGTCGACGAACGAGTGGACCAGGCTGACCAGCCCGGCGGCCAGTTCGGGCGAGGGCCCGGCCAAGGCGGCGGTGGCCGCCTGGTCGGCGTAGCGACGGGCCACGGCCGCCGAGCCGGCGACGGCCCCCGACCCGGCCACGATCGAGCGGGCCTTGTCCCGTTCGGGCTGCGCCAGGGGCTGGCCCAGCAGCGGCCTCAGCTCGGGGCCCACGACCGGGTCGGCCAGGGCCAGGAGGACGGGAAGGGTGTAGATGCCCTCGGCCAGGTCCTGCCCGGCCGGCTTGCCCAGCTCCGCCTCGCTCCCGACGACGTCCAGGATGTCGTCGCGCACCTGGAAGACCATGCCGAAGCACCGACCGAAGGTCGTGAAGGCGTCGACCTGGGGGCGGGGGAGGCCACCTGTGAGGGCGCCGATCCGGCACGACGTGGACATGAGCGAGGCCGTCTTACCGGCGATGGCCCTCGAATAGTCGTCCTGGCTCCGGCCCAGCTGGTAGGCGGCGTGCACCTCGGCCACCTGTCCCTGGCAGAGCTCACCCAGCGTGGCGGCCAGCAGCGCGGCGATCTCGGTGCCCAGACCGGCCGCGATCTCGGCGGAACGGGCCAGCAGGAAGTCGCCGGCGACGATGGCCACCAGGTTGCCGAACCTGGCGTTGACGCTCTCGACGTTGCGCCGCACGGTGGCCTCGTCCATGACGTCGTCGTGGTAGAGGGAGGCCAGGTGGACCAGCTCCACGGCCGCCGCACCCAGGAGATCATCCCGGGAGGCGGCCCCGGCGCCGAAGGTGGCGGTGGCCAGGGCCAGCACCGGCCGGAGGCGCTTGCCGCCGGCGGCCAGCAGGTGGGTGGTGACCTCGTCGAGGAAGTCGTCCCCGGTGACCACGGACTCCACGAGCAGGGGCTCGAGGCGCCTCAGCTGATCTTCGAGTGCGGGAAGGCCCAGGAGCTCTACGACATTCACTTCCTACAGACGATAGGCCAGGATGCCGATGACTGGGAAAAGCGATCCAAATGGCAGGAGTGCGGGTGCGGGCCCCACCGGCACCTGTAGACTTCGCTTCAGTTGTTGACCGCGGATGGAGGCGGTGGAGTGTTCGAAAGGTTCACAGACCGGGCTCGTCGAGTTCTCGTGCTCGCTCAAGAGGAGGCGCGCCTCCTCAATCACAGCTTCATCGGCACCGAGCACATCCTCCTGGGCCTGATCCACGAGGGCGAGGGGGTGGCGGCCAAGGCGCTCGAGTCCCTCGGCGTCTCCCTCGAGGCGGTCCGGGAGAAGGTCGAAGAGACGATCGGGCTGGCGGGGACGGCCCCGACCGGTTCCCCCCCCTTCACCCCCCGGGCGAAGAAGGTCCTCGAGCTCTCGCTGCGTGAGGCGCTCCAGCTCGGCCACAGCTACATCGGAACCGAGCACATGCTCCTCGGGCTCGTCCGCGAGGGCGAGGGGGTGGCGGCCCAGGTGCTCCAGAGCCTGGGCGCCGACCTGCCCCGCGTGCGCCAGCAGGTCATCCAACTGCTCTCGGGGTATCAGGGCAAGGAGTCGGTCGGCGCCGGGGCGCCGGGCTCGCAGTCGTCCGACGCGCCCACCGGCTCGCCGGTCCTCGACCAGTTCGGCCGGAACCTCACCGCCCTGGCCAGGGACCACAAGTTGGATCCGGTCATCGGGCGGGAGAAAGAGATCGAGCGGGTCATGCAGGTGCTGTCGCGCCGCACGAAGAACAACCCGGTGCTCATCGGGGAGCCCGGTGTGGGGAAGACCGCCATCGTCGAGGGCCTGGCCCAGAGGATCGTGGCCGATGACGTCCCCGAGACCCTGACCGGCAAGCAGCTCTACACCCTCGACCTCGGCGCGCTGGTGGCGGGCAGCCGCTACCGCGGCGACTTCGAGGAGCGCCTGAAGAAGGTGCTGAAGGAGATCCGCACCCGGGGCGACATCGTCCTGTTCATCGACGAGCTCCACACCCTGGTCGGGGCCGGTGCCGCCGAGGGGGCCATCGACGCGGCCTCCATACTGAAGCCGATGCTGGCCAGGGGCGAGCTGCAGACCATCGGGGCCACCACCATCGACGAGTACCGCAAGCACCTGGAGAAGGACGCCGCCCTGGAGCGCCGTTTCCAGCCGATCAAGGTGGAGCAGCCCAACGTGGCCCTCACCATCGAGATCCTGAAGGGCCTGCGCGACCGCTACGAGTCCCACCACGCGGTGACCATCACCGACCAGGCCCTGGTGGCCGCGGCCAACCTGGCCGACCGCTACCTGGCCGACCGCTACCTGCCGGACAAGGCCATCGACCTGATCGACGAGGCCGGCAGCCGCCTGCGCATCCGGCGGATGACCACGCCCCCTGCCTACAAGAAGCTCGAAGAGGACATCATCCGCCTCCGGGCCGACAAGGAGGCGGCCATCGAGAAGCAGGCCTTCGACCAGGCGAAGAAGCTCGCCGAGCAGGAGAAGGACCGCCTCGACAGCAAGGAGGCCATGGAGGCCGAGTGGCGCGCCGAGGGGGTGGACCTGTTCGACGTGGTCGACGAAGAGGTGATCGCCGAGGTGCTGGCCAATTGGACGGGGATCCCCGTCTACCGCCTCACCGAGGAGGAGACGGCCAAGCTGCTCCGCATGGAGGACGAGCTGCACAAGCGGGTGATCGGCCAGGAGCCGGCCATCGCCGCGCTGGCCCGTTCGATCCGCCGCACCCGCGCCGGGTTGAAGGACCCCAAGCGGCCGAGCGGCTCGTTCATCTTTTTGGGGCCGACCGGGGTCGGCAAGACCGAACTGGCCAAGACGCTCGCCGAGTTCCTCTTCGATGACGAGGACGCCCTGATCCAGCTCGACATGTCCGAGTACATGGAGAAGCACACGGTCAGCCGCCTGGTCGGCTCACCTCCCGGGTACGTCGGCTACGAGGAGGGCGGGCAGCTCACCGAGGCGGTGAGGCGCAAGCCGTTCTCCGTGGTCCTGTTCGACGAGGTCGAGAAGGCGCACGCCGATGTGTTCAACACCCTGCTCCAGATCCTGGAGGACGGCCGGCTCACCGATGCCCAGGGCCGGTCGGTCGACTTCAAGAACACCGTGCTGATCATGACCTCCAACCTGGGCACCGCCGATCTCCGCAAGTCGACGGTCGGGTTCGCCAAGACCTCCGAGGCGATCACCTACGAGCGGATGAAGGCCAAGGTCAACGAGGCGCTGAAGGCCCACTTCCGGCCCGAGTTCCTCAACCGGATCGACGAGGTCGTCGTCTTCCACGAGCTGTCCAAGGTCGAGGTGGTCGAGATCGTGGACCTCATGATCCAGCGGGTCTCCATCCAGCTCGAGCTCCAGGGCCTGAGCCTGGTGCTCACCCCTCCGGCCAAGCAGCTGCTGGCCGACAAGGGCTACGACCCTCAGCTGGGGGCGCGGCCGCTGCGCCGGGCCATCCAGCAGATGATCGAGGACCCGTTGTCGGAGCGGATCCTGTGGAAGGAATTCCGGGTCGGGGAGACCATCATCGTCGACGTCGAGACCATCACGCCCGAGGCGGCCGCCGCCTACGACGTCAAGGGGGCCCCCCCGTTGGTCGCCGGCGAACAGCAGCTGACCTTCACCGCCATCGAGGGGATCGAACCGCCCCCGGTGGAGCTGGCCGGCGCCGACTCGTCGGCTGACTGACCGCGACCCACCGGCCCGGCCGGTACCGGCGGCCTCCGCCATCCCCGCCGGCTGAGGGCGTCGATCGACTGGCGGTCACCCCGACCGGCACACCCGCTCCCTACCATCGGGGGATGGCCAGGACCGCGAAGCGCCACCGCTGCATCGACTGTGGATCCACCACCGCCCGGTGGGCGGGCCGCTGCCCGACCTGCGGGGAGTGGAACACCCTGGTGGAGGAGTCCCAGCTCGGACCGCTGGTCCGGGCGGTGGACGCCCTCGACCTCTCGCTGGTACCGGCGCCGCTGGCCTCGGTGGACGTGTCCGAGGCGGTGGCCGTCCCTACCGGGGTCGTCGAGTTCGACCGGGTCCTGTCCGGCGGGCTGGTGCCCGGCTCGGTCACCCTGGTCGGCGGCGAGCCGGGGATCGGCAAGTCCACCCTCCTCCTGCAGGTGCTGGCCGCCCGGGCCGCCGGTGGGCACCAGGTGCTGCTGGTGTCGGCGGAGGAGTCGGCCCACCAGGTACGGCTGCGGGCCGAGCGCCTGGGCCCGATCCCACCGGGACTGCTGATCCTCCCGGCCACCGACGTCGGGGCGGTGACCGCGGCGGTGGCCGCGTCCGAGCCCGACCTGGTGGTCATCGACTCCATCCAGGCGGTGTCCGTCGGGCCCCCTGTCCCCGGCGAACGGCGAACCACCGGCGTTCCGGGCAGTGTGACCCAGGTGCGCGAGTGCGCCGACCAGCTGGTCGGCCTGGCCAAGGCCCAACAGGTGGCGATGGTGCTGGTCGGCCACGTGACCAAGGACGGGTCGCTGGCCGGCCCCCGGGCCCTCGAGCACATGGTGGACACTGTCTTGAGCTTCGAGGGCGACCGCCACCATGCCCTGCGCCTCCTCCAGGCGGTGAAGCATCGGTTCGGACCCACCGGCGAGCTGGGACTCTTCGAGATGGGTGACCAGGGCCTCAACCGGGTCGACGATCCCGGGCGCCTGCTGCTGGGGGACCGGCTGACCGGGGTGCCCGGCGGTGTCGTGCTCCCCGCCGTGCAGGGGCGGCGCACCCTGGTGGTCGAGCTGCAGGCCCTGGTGACCCCGATGGGTCAGGCGCAGCCGAAGCGGTCGGTGGTGGGACTGGACTCCGGGCGTCTGGTGATGACCCTGGCCGTCCTGGTCCGGCACGCCGGCCTGCCGGTGCTCTCGATGGACGTGTTCGCCTCGGTCGCCGGGGGGATCCGGGTCACCGAGCCGGCCGCCGACCTGGCCGTGGCCCTGGCCGTGGCCTCGTCGGCCACCGGTGTCGCCCTTCCCGCCGACCTGGCCGCGGTCGGGGAGGTGGGGCTGTCCGGCGAGATCCGCCAGGTCACCAACCTGCCCCGGCGCCTCGAGGAGTCGGCCCGGCTGGGCTTCGACCGGGTGGCGGTGCCGGCTTCGTCACCAGACGGCCCGGCCGGGATGGAGCTGATCCGGGTGGAGACGGTGGCCGAGGCGGTGACACGGTTCGGGTGCGCGTCGACGGGATGACCCCGCCTGTCCGCAGCGCCGCGGGTGGGACATGGCGCCGAGGGAGCGCACCTCCCGGGAAGGGTCGGGCGACGGCTGCCAGCTACCATTCCCCTGTGAACACACGCCAGACCTCGCCGCTCAGTGAGGCCCTGGCCATGGCGGCGCCCGGGCAGCCTCTGCGGGACGGCCTGGACCGCATCCTGCGGGCCAAGCGCGGCGGCCTGGTGGTGGTGGGGGATGGCCCGGGCGTCCTCTCCATCTGTTCGGGCGGGTTCCTGCTGGACGCCGAATTCAGTCCCCAGCGCCTGTCCGAGCTGGCCAAGATGGACGGCGCCATCATCCTGGCGGCGGACGCCTCGCGTATCGCCCGGGCCAACGTCCACCTGATGCCCAAGGCGTCCATCCCCACATCCGAGACGGGCACCCGGCATCGCACGGCCGAACGGGTGGCCCGGTCGCTCGACGTGCCGGTGCTGTCGGTCTCGGCGGCGATGTCGGTGATCGCCGTCTACCGCAATGACCTCAAGCACACCGTGCAGCCGATTGGCTGGCTCCACGGTCGCACCGACCAGGCCCTGGCCACGATGCAGCGGTTCCGGAACCGGTTCGACGTGGCCCTGAGCGGCCTCTCCGTACTGGAGGTCGAGGACACCGTGTCGGTGGGCGACGTGGTCGGCGTGGTCCAGGCGGCCGAAATGGTCCTGCGCATCGCCGAGGAGGTGGACGGCTATCTGGTCGAGCTGGGAGAGGACGGCCGGCTGGTGGGCCTGCAGTCGGCCGAGCTGGTCGACGGGGTGGCCCGTGCCCTGCACCTGGTGGTGCGCGACTACTGCGGGCGCCTCCCGAGCAAGGGCGCCCACCGCCTGTCCGTGGTGAACCAGGTCGTGGACCAGCTCGCCCTGCTGGCCGCCGACGAGTTGCAGGATGCCAACCGGGTGGCGGAGACGCTCGGGCTTCCGGGCTCGTTCGACCACACCGAGTCCGGCGTGGAGCCCCGGGGGTACCGGCTGCTGTACCGCCTGCCACGGTTCTCCGACGTGATCATCGAGCGGATCGTGGACCGTTTCGTCAACCTGCAACAGATCATGCGGGCGAGTCTGGGCGAGTTGGAGCAGGTCGAGGGGGTCGGGCAGACCCGGGCCCACTCGGTCAAGGACGGACTGGCCCGCCTGGCCGAGGCGAGCATCTTCGAGCGCTACCAGTAGCCGGTGCCCCGGCCGCCGGTCGGGGCGGCGCTGGCACCGTGTACCATTGCATGCTTTCCCCACGCGGCCCCGATGTAGCCCAGCCCAGCCCGGGACCGGCACGCAACGCCAGGAGGAACGGTGTTCGACATCGGTGACAAGGTCGTCTATCCGCACCACGGCGCGGCAGTAGTAGAACGACGCGAGACCAAAGAGGCATTCGGCAAGAAGCAGGAGTACCTGGTGCTCCGGCTGGCCTACGGGGATCTCACCTTGATGGTCCCCGCCGACAACACCGACGGTGTCGGCCTGCGGGAGGTGATCAACGACGAGGAGGTGGAGGAGGTCTTCGCCGTGCTCCGGAAGAAGGAAGCCCGCATGCCGACCAACTGGTCGCGCCGGTACAAGAACCATTCCGAGAAGCTGCGCTCCGGGGACATCTACCAGGTCGCCGAGGTGGTGCGGAACCTCTCCATCCGGGACAAGGACAAGGGTCTCTCGGCGGGCGAGAAGCGAATGCTGCAGCGGGCCCGCCAGATCCTGGTGTCAGAGTTGACCTTCGCTCTGGGCGTGGACGAGGAGACCGCCGAGGTTCGGCTCAACGAGGCGCTGCCCTGAGCCGAGCGGGGCCTGTGTGGGCCATCGTGGTGGCGGGTGGGTCCGGCCGCCGGTTCGGTGGGCCCAAGCAGTTCCTCCAGCTCGCCGGCCGGCCGGTGGCGGCCTGGTCGGTGGATGCGGCCCGGTCGGTCTCCGACGGCGTGGTCCTGGTGGTGCCCGGTGGCCCGGCCTCCGGTGAGCCCGGGTGCAGCCCGGGGACCCCAACGATGGGGGCCGACGTGGTGGTGGCCGGGGGCCTCTCACGGGCAGAGTCGGTGAGGGCCGGCCTGGCCGCGGTGCCCGACGAGGCGGCGATCATCGTGGTCCACGACGCCGCCCGCCCCCTGGCCGGTGTCCCGATGTTCGTGGCGGTGGTCGAAGCGGTGCGGGCGGGCGGGGCCGAGGGGGCCGTCCCGGTCCTCCCGGTGGCCGACACGCTGAAACGGGCGTCGGGCGGGCGGGTCCGCTCCACCGTCGACCGGGACGGCCTGGTGGCCGTGCAGACCCCCCAGGCCTTCGTGGCCTCGACCCTGCGCGCCGCCCACCGCACCGCCGGCGAGGCGACCGACGACGCCGCCCTGCTGGAGCGCCTGGGCGCGGCGGTGTGCACGGTGAGCGGTGATCCCCGCAACGTGAAGCTCACCCGGCCCGAGGACCTGGAGGTGGCCGAGGCCCTGATCGGCGCGGCGGCCCGGTGAGCGGTGTGCAGCCGGCCCTGCGGATCGGGCAGGGCCTCGACGTGCACCGGTTCTCCGAGCGTCCGGGCCGACCGCTCGTCCTCGGCGGGGTGGCCATCACCGGGGAGGGGGCACAGGGCCTCGAGGGGCACAGCGACGCCGATGCCGTGGCCCACGCCGTCGCCGATGCGGTGCTCGGGGGGGCAGGTCTCGGCGACCTCGGCCGGCACGCCCCGGACACCGATCCCCGTTGGAGCGCCGCGGACAGCCTGGAGATCCTGGCCCGGATGGTCGAACTGGCCCGGTGGTCGGGGTGGGTTGCGCTCAATGCCGACTGCACGGTGGTGGCCGAACGGCCCCGGCTGGCTCCCTTCGTCGACCAGATGTCCGAGCGGCTGGCCGCAGTGCTCGGCGCCCCGGTCAACGTGAAGGCCACCCGGGCCGAAGGGCTCGGTGCCCTCGGCCGGGCCGAGGGGATCGCCTGCAGCGCGGTGGTGCTCATGGCGCCGTCCCCCGACACCCGGCGGGCGGAAGCGGGGCGATGAGCCCGGTGGGTGGTGGGGGAGGGGGTGGCGCGGCGGGCGGACGCGGCGCCCCCCGGGGCGGTCCCCGGCGTCACGGATCGACGAAGGGCGCGGCCACCGGGAGGGGCGGGAGCCGGACCCGGTCCTCCACCGGGTCCGGAGGCCGGCCCGGCCGGTCGGGTGGCGGAGCCCGGGCCCGTGGGGTGCCGTCGGCCCAGGGCCTGGGGGGCGATCAGGTCGAGGGGCGCCAATCGGTGCGTGAGCTGCTGCGTGCCGATCGGCGGCCGGTCAGGTCGCTGCTGATGTCCGAGGGAATGGACGCGGCGGCCGTCCTCGACGAGATCGAGAAGCTGGCGGCCAGGCGTCGGGTACGGATCGAGTACGTCTCCCGCCGCCGCCTCGACTCGGTGGCCCGGACCGACGCCGCCCAGGGCGTGGTGGCCCTGGCCCGACCCGTCGAGGAGACGCCGCTCGAGTCGCTGTGCGGGTCGTCCCACCGGGGACGGGTGCCGTTCCTGCTGGTCCTCGACGGCATCACCGATCCCCACAACCTGGGGGCGCTGTTGAGGAGCGCGGAGTGCGCGGGCGTGACCGGGATCGTCCTCCCCCGGCACCGGTCGGCCCATCTGTCGCCCACCGCCGCCAAGGCGGCGGCCGGGGCCATCGAGTACCTGCCCATGGCCCTGGTGGCCGGGGTGCCCGCCGCCCTCCGACAGCTCTCCGAGGCGGGGGTGTGGACCGTCGGCCTGGCGGGAGGGGCCGGCCTCGCCCTCTACGACCTCGCCCTCGGCGATCAGCCGGTGGCCCTGGTGCTCGGGTCCGAGGGCGCCGGACTGGCCGCCCTGACCCGGAAGCGCTGTGACGCATTGGCATCCATCCCCCAGCACGGATCGCTTTCCTCCCTGAACGTGTCCACGGCCGGGGCCATCGCCTGCTTCGACGTCGCCCGACAGCGGGCGAAATGAGAACTCCGCCGCACCGCCGGAGGCCCTCGTGGCCACCACGGGCCACGACCGGCTGCCCCGACCCGCTCCGCGGTCCGCGCCGATCCGGTCCGATGAGGGGCCCGTCCGATCGAGAGGAGCTGGGATGACCGAGCGAGCCGAAGTGGTCGTGGTGGGAATGGGGCCGGGCGGTGAGGATGCCGCCGAGCGCCTGGCCGTGGCCGGGCTCGACGTGGTGGGGATCGACGGGGGGCTGGTGGGGGGAGAGTGCCCCTACTGGGGCTGCGTCCCCTCCAAGATGATGATCCGGGCCGCCGACCTGCTGGCCGAGGCGCGGCGGGTGCCCGGCATGGCCGGAGGCGCCACCGTCGGACCGGACTGGGCGCCGGTGGCCAGGCGCATCCGGGAGGAGGCCACCGACTCCTGGGACGACGCCGCCGCGGTCGGGCGCTTCGAGGACAAGGGGGGCCGGTTCATCCGGGGATGGGCCCGGCTCGACGGGCCCGGTCGGGTGGTTGTCGGCGACCGGACGGTCGAGGCGGCCCGGGCCCTGGTCATCAACACCGGGACCCGCGCCTGGGTGCCCCCGGTGCCCGGGCTGTCCGGCAGCCCGTACTGGACGAACCGGGAGGCAATCGAGGCCGAGGAGGTCCCGCCGTCGCTCGGCGTGCTCGGGGGCGGGGCCATCGGCGTCGAGTTGGCCCAGGTGTTCAGCCGGTTCGGGTCGAGGGTCACCGTCCTCGAAGGCGGTCCCTGCCTGGTCGGCCCCGAGGAGCCCGAGTCGGGGGCGCTGCTGGCCGAGGTCTTCGCGTCGGAGGGCATCGATGTCCGGACCGGTGTGACCGTCGAGTCGGTCGCCCACGACGGCGAGCGGTTCTCGGTGGTGCCGGCCGGCGGCGATCAACTGGTGGTGGACCAGCTGTTGGTGGCCACCGGGCGGAGGGCCGATCTGGCCCGGCTCAATGCGGCATCCATCGGTGTCGACGAGTCCGCCCGGTCCCTCCCCGTCGACGACCGGATGAGGGTCCCGGGGGTGGAGCGGGTGTGGGCCATCGGCGACGTGACCGGCAAAGGTGCGTTCACCCATGTCTCCATGTACCAGGCGGACATCGTCGTCAACGACATCATGGGGAACCCGGTGGTGGCGGCCGACTACCGGGCCGTCCCGCGGGTCACCTTCACCGATCCGGAGATCGGGTCGGTGGGCCTGAGCGAACGGGACGCCCGCGACCGGGGGCTCGAGGTCCGGGTGGGGACGGCCGAGGTCCCGTCGTCGACCAGGGGGTGGATCCACAAGGCGGGCAACCGGGGCTTCATCAAGCTGGTGGAGGACGTCGACCGGGGCGTGCTGATCGGTGCCACCTCGGCCGGCCCCTGGGGTGGTGAGGTGCTCGGCCTGCTGACCCTGGCCGTCCACGCCGAGGTGCCGACGGCCCGGCTCCGGCACATGATCTACGCCTATCCGACCTTCCACCGGGCCGTCGAGGCCGCGGTCAAGGACCTGCTCGGGGTGTGATCCGTGGTCCGGCGCCGATCAGGGCGCCGGACGGGCCGCCCGGCGGTGGGGGGACGGTCACGACGACGGCCGGGCCAGGGTCAAGAGGAATTCGTCGCCGTCGGAGGCCCAGGTCGATTCGACGACGAACCCGCAATCGTTCAACTCGGCCTCGAGGGCCGGGGGTGAGAATTTGGTGCTGATCTCGGTCAGCATCTCCTCGCCGGATCGGAACGCCAGGTCGAGCCCGAGATCGGCGACATGGATCTGCTGGTCCCGGGAGGAGCGGAGCCACATCTCGATGCGCTGGTCCGCCTCGTTCCAGCGGGCCACGTGCTCGAACCGCCGGGGCTCGAAGTCGGCGCCCAGCTCGCGGTTGAGCACATGGAGCACGTTGCGGTTGAACTCGGCGGTGACCCCGGCCTGGTCGTCGTAGGCGGCGACCAGCTGCGCCCGGCCCTTCACCAGGTCGGTTCCGA
>Ga0307374_10004763_pt1 | contig 22434 bp, 16 predicted proteins | sample OX3MG_FD_202532 | JGI IMG/M metagenome (GOLD analysis project Ga0307374, IMG submission 202532) | Soil microbial communities from Risofladan, Vaasa, Finland - OX-3 | ecosystem: Environmental > Terrestrial > Soil > Coastal area > Acid sulfate soil | place: Finland: Risofladan, Vaasa | collected... | reverse complement strand
CGCAACCTCACGTCGTGGCCGAGCCTGCAGACCGACATCCGCAACGCGGGGGGGACGTGGGTCGACGAGCAGGTGCACGTCAGCACGTCAGGGCCCAACGTCCTCGTCACGAGCCGAAAGTCCGACGACCTTCCCGCCTTCTGCAAGACGGCCCTCGAGGTGTTCTCCGACGCCCGCACGTAGCCGCGCCGGGGCGGTCCCGGCGCCGAGCGCGGCACGGCTCTTCCTCGTCGGCGAGCAGCCCGGGGACCGCGAGGACCTCGAAGGTTCGCCGCTCGTGGGCCCAGCCGGAAGGTTGCTCCGCGACGCGATGCACGACGCGGGGATCGGGGACGACGAGGCATACCTCACCAACGCGGGGAAGCACTTCAAGTCCGAGCGCCGAGGAAGCGTGGGGATCCACAAGAAGCCCTCGGCCGCCGAGGTCCGCGCGTGCGCCCCGTGGCTGTCGGCCGAGCTCGCCGCGGTCCGGCCTGCGCTCGTAGTCGCGCTCGGGGCAGGGCGCTGTCCCCGGCGTCGGAGGTCAGCGGCGTTCGAGGGCGAGCGCGATCAGGGCGACGTCGTCACGACGCTCCGCGCTGATCGCGGCGACGACCCGGTCACAGACGGCCGCCGGACTCAACTCGCCGCGGGCGGCGACGAGGGACAGGTGCTCCATGCTCGCTTCGCTTCCTGCGCCGCGCTCGTCGATCGCGCCGTCGGTGAAGCCGAGCAGCACATGCGTCGCCCCGAGCGTGCCGTGCCACTCGTCCGCGGGAGGCGCGTCCATGCCGAGCGGCGGACCCGGCACGATCGGCAGAAAGGTGGCGGCGGACCCGGTGACCAGGAGGGGTGGATAATGGCCAGCAGAGGAGACCGAGAGCTCGCCCGAAGCCGGGTCGAGCACTCCCACGACGGCGGTTGCGATCCGTTCGAACCCGAGCAGTCCCCACGCGGCACGAAGCGCCGAGACGAGGCGCGTCGGCGTTGGCGTCTGCCCGGCAAGGGCCCGCGCCGCGCTGCGGAGGTGTCCCATCTGGGCTGCCGCCCCCCGGTCATGGCCTGCCACGTCGCCGACCATGAACAGGACCTGGCCGTTCGGCAGCGCGAGGACGTCGTAGAAGTCGCCGCCGACTTCGAGGCCGCGGTTCGCCGTGAGGTACCGCGTTTCGACGTTCACCCGGTCGACGTGGGGAAGCTGCGCGGGGAGGAGGCTCGACTGGAGGATCTGGGAGGTGCGGAACGCCGACTCGTAGCGCCGGGCGTTGTCCACGACCGATGCGACGTGGCGCGCGAGCTCCTGGGCGAAGGCCATGTCGTCGGGCCGGAACCGATGGCTGGTCGAGACGCAGGTGACGGACCCCACGACCCGTGTGGACGCGACGAGCGGGACCGTGAGGTACGACCGGAACCCGAGGGCTTTGACCACCTCGAAGTGCTCGTCGCTCACGGTCGTCGCGCGGAGGAACTCCTCGGGCATCTCCTCTGACCACGTCGCCTGCCCCGAGATGATGGCCCGGACGGCAGGGTGGTGTCCTGCGGGATCGGGGGGGAACTCGGTGCGGAGCCGCGCGACGAGCGGCTGGAACCCGGGGTCCCGGTGCGTCGCCACCATGCGCACGAGCTCCCCGTCTTCACCGACCACGTCGATCAGACAGATCTCGCCGATGGTCGCGACCGCGAGGTCGCCGAGCCGGTCGAGGGTCGCAGTGAGATCGTCGGCTTCGGCGAGCACCTGTGCGGCGCGCGCGAAGAAGCTCGCGCGCTCGGCCGCGAGCCGCTCCGACTCGGCCAGCTGCGCGCGGTCGAAGGCCTGCGCCGCCTGTCCGAGGACCAGGGTGAGGAGGAGCCGCTCGTCGGTGGTGAACCAATCGGGGCTTCCGGCGACGAGCGCGAGCGCGCCGGCTGCGCCGCTGCGCGTGACGATGGGCAGCACCGCCCAGCTTCCCTCCCCGTTCCCGTCGTGCTCGTTGCCGCCGTCGGTGGAGACGCCGTAGATGGGCTGGCCACTTCGTACGGCGGTGGCGAGCGGCGAGCTCCCGCCTCGTGTGACGGCGCGCTCCCACCCCGCCGGCGGCTGTCCGGACGCGGCCGTGAGCTCGAGGTCGTCCCCCTTGGCGAGCCACACCCCCCGCCAGAAGCCCGGCGATGGCTCGAGGACCCGGACGAGGGCGTCGGCGGCTTCTTCGGTCGAGTGCGCCGCGGCGAGCTCTGCGGTCGCGTACTGGATCCGAGTGATCCGGTCGGCGAGACGCTCCGCGTCGCGTCGTGCCGCCCGCTCGCGCTCGAAGATGCGAAGGCGGTCGAGCGCGGCGGCGAGACGGTCCGCCACCACCTGCAAGAGCTCCGCGTCGCCGGCGCCGAAGCGGTCTTCCTCATAGCTCGCAGCCCACATCACCCCGATCGGGTGGTCGCCGCTCAGCATCGGGACTGCGGCCACCGACCGGAGGCCGCTCTGGCGCAGCACCGGATTGACGACGTGGATCGACGTGAGGTCCCCGATGACGAGGGGGGCGCGGGTGGCGAGCACCTGTCCGGACATGCCCTGTCCGGCGTGGATCCCGATCCCGATCGACAGCTCCTCGCTGAGCCCGACGGCGGCGCGGACCATCAGCTCGTCGCCCTCTTCGTTCGCCAGGAGGATCGCGACGCTGTTGACCGACAGGAGACGGCCGATCTTCTCGAGAGCGTCGCGGAGCACACTGTCGAGTGACCTGGCCGACAGGGTCATGTCGGCGGACAAGACCAGCTCGTGCCACAGTCTCGAGACAGGGTCGACGACCTCCGTCGCCGCGCGCTCGATTGCGAGCAGCTGGTCGACACCGAGCTGCCGTCGAAGACCGCCGGCCTGCGGCGCGGCACCGAGTTCGGTCATCGCCCGCCGAGGTCCAGCCCGAGGTCGAGTGCCCTGACCGAATGGGTCAGCGTCCCGAGCGAGAGCAGGTCGGCGCCCGCCGCGGCGAACCGGGGCGCGCTCGCCTCCGTGAGCCCTCCGGAAACTTCGACGAGGACGTCGGTTCCCGCCGCGCGCAGCATGCCGACGGTGCTCGCCACCTCGTCGGGCGTCATGTTGTCGAGCATCACGACGTGGGCGCCCGCCGCCGCCGCATCCATCGCCTGTTCGGGCCGGTCGCACTCGACTTCGATCATCCGCATGGGGAACCGGTCGCGTGCCCGGGCGACCGCCTCGGCGATCGAAAGCGCGCCGAGGTGGTTGTCCTTCACGAGCACCCCGTCCGACAGCGATCCGCGATGGTTGTGGCCGCCCCCGGCGCGGACCGCGGCCTTCTGGAGGGCGCGCAGGCCTGGCAGGGTCTTGCGCGTGTCGAGCACCCGTGCCGACGGATTGGCCTTGGCGACCGCCTCGACGACCTGGCGCGTCGCCGTCGCGACCCCGGAGAGGTGGCACACGAAGTTGAGCGCGGTCCGCTCCGCGGTGAGGATCGACCGCAGGGGGCCGCGAACCTGTGCGACGACCGAGCCTGGTTCCACTACGGACCCGTCGGCGGCACGCCAGTCCACCTCGACGTCGCGGTCCACCTGGGCGAAGGCCTCGAGCGCGCACAGCCGTCCCGCCACGACGCCGCGCGCCCGGGCGACGATCGCCGTCTCGGCGCGCCGGGACTCCTCGACGAGTGACGCGGTCAGGTCGCCGAGCGGGAGGACGTCTTCGGCCAGCGCGCGGGCGACGGCCTCGCGCGCCGCCGCGCGCGGGGGGTCGACGGCGGTCGGTGTCACGCCAGGCCCCGTCCGGCGGACGACCGAGCTTCCGCCGCTCGGATCAGGCGGGCCGTCGCGACGGTGACGGCTTCGGCCATGGGCAGGTGGAGGAACTCGTTCGGACCATGTGCGTTGCTCCCCGGCCCGAGGACCCCGGTCGCGACCAGAGGCACGCCCGGGTAGCGCTCGCCGAGCATGGCGAGGAACGGGATCGTCCCTCCTTCTCCGAGCTCCCCTGGCGCTTCGCCGAACAGCTCCTCGGAGGCCTGGGCGAACGCCTCGGCGACCCAGCTCTCGAGCGGGGGTGCGGCCCAGCCTGTCGCCGGGGCGTCGAAGCGCACCCGGACCCGCGCCCCCGCCGGGGGATCGGCCACCAACGCGGCCTCCACGGCATCCTTGGCCGATTCGGCATCGACCGTGGGAGGAAGCCTGAGGGAGATCTTCGCCGTGGTGAACGGGCGCAGGACGTTCCCGCCGTCGCGCACCGCGGGGATCCCGTCCATGCCGGTGACCGCGAGCGATGGCCTCCAGGCCCGGCGCTCGAGTCGTTCGCCGTCCGAGGCCCCCTCGAGCTCGAGACCTTCGACGACCGGGAAGACGGCCCCGGCGTGCCATCCGGGCGGGGGGCTCGACGGCGGGACCTCTGCGCAGGGGTGCAGTGCCGCCAGCTTGACCTCGCCGGTGACGGGATCCTCGAGACGGTCGAGCAGGACCCGGAGGAGCCGGAAGGATGTGGGCACGATGCCGCCGGCGCTGCCACTGTGCACCCCCTCGGTCAGCACCTCGACCGACACCGAGGCCACCAGGTTCCCCCGGAGCGAGGAGGTGAGCCACAGGCGGTCGTAGCTGAGGCACCCCGAGTCCAGGCACACGACGAGGTCCGGGTGACCGAGCCGGCCAGCGACGTCGGCGAGGTGCGCGGGGAGGTCGGGGCTGCCGCTCTCCTCGCTGGCCTCGACCAGGACGACGACGCGCGGGCGCGGCAGGGCTGCCGTGTCCAGCAGCTCGATCGCCGTCATCGCGGCGAAGATCGCGTAGCCGTCGTCTCCGGTGCCCCTCCCGTAGAGGCGGTCGCCCTCCCGGACCGGCGTGAACGGTCCGAGGCCGTCGCGCCACGCGCCGAGGGGCGGCTGCTTGTCGAGGTGCCCGTACACGAGGACGGGGCCGGACGAGCTGCCCGTTGCGGGCGCGTCGACGAGGATGAGGGGCGTGCGTCCCGCACCGCCGAGCACCTCGGCCGTGACCCCTCCGATCGCGCGCCCGGCCGCCCATGACCGGAGCAACGAGGCGGCCGCCGCAAGGTGACCGCGCTCCTCCCAGCGCTCGTCGAAGTCCGGCGAGAGGCAGGGGATCCTGGCGTACTCGACGAGGGCCGGCAGGACTTCCTCCTCCCACCGGCGGTGCACCGCAGCCAGCAGGCCGGCGTGGCCGGCGTGGTCGGCGTGGCCGTCGTCAGCGCCCTCCGCGTCGTCCGCGCCCGAGGCGATTCGTGGGGAACGGCCGGTCACCGCCTGGACGCTACCGCCAGGCAATGCCGCGACGCCCCCGGGGCCGCGGCCGGCGTCCCCGCGGCAGGTTTCCACCTCGAGCAGGCACGCGCCGGACGAGACGCTCAGACCGCCTGGCTGGCCGTCGACATGTTCCAGTCGGGGACCCGCAGCGCCGGCATCGCCGTGCGGTTCATCCACGTCCCGCCTTCCCGTCCGTAGGTGCGCACGGGCTCGGACACGTGGGTGGCCCGCGCCAGCACGTCGACCGGGCTCTCGTTGAAGCGGAAATTGCTGGTTGCGCCCGTGACCTTGCCGTCCTCGACCACGTAGACGCCGTCGCGGGTGAGCCCGGTGAGGAGGAGGGTCCTCGGGTCGACCTCCCGGATGTACCACAGGCACGTGAGGAGCAGCCCCCGTTCGGTCGTGGCGACCAGGTCCTCGAGGGTCCCGGTCGCTCCGGGGAGCCCGAGGAGCAGGTTGTCGATCGGTGCGCCGGGCGTCGCGTCGGACCGCCGGGCGCCGGCGCGGTGGTACCGGAGACGCGCCAGGCGTCCCTGGCCCAGCCACTCGGTCCGCCCGAGCTCGAGCCCGTTGTCGAACACCGAGACGTCCGCTGAGGAAGCGCTGGTCGCGAGGAAGGGCTCGCACTCGAGCCGGGGCTCAGCGGGATCGCTCCACAGGTCGAAGGGGAGCGGGGTCAGGCTCTCGCCGAGGCGGGTACCGCCCCCCGCCCTCGAAAAGACGGTCCGGCCGTCCTCGGACTCCCGGCCGCTGGCGGCCTCGACCAGGAACATCATGAGGTCGGCGACCGCGCTCGGTGGGAGGACGACCTCATGGCGCCCCGGATCGACGTCCACGTGGCGCGACGCCCAACCGAGCCCGCGTCGCACGGTCTCTTCGAGGGAGTCCAGCTCCACGTCCAGGAAATCGGGAGTGCCGACACCCGCCCAGGCCGAGGCGCCGTCCCTCCGGCCGACGACCTGCAGCGCGCCGGTTGGCTGGACGTGGCGACGGCGCAGGCCGGTCGAGGTGGCGAGATAGGTGGTCGTCACCCGGTGTTCGGCGAACCCCGACAGGACGGTCCGTGACGCCTCGGCGCGCGCGAACGCTCCGGCAAGGCCGCTCACGATCGACGCCAGACGCTCGAGTCCGGTGACCGCAGCGTCGTCGCCGAAGGCGCGGTCCGCGCCGCCCTCGACGAGCGGTGCCGCGTCGTCCGCCGGCCCGATCGCGGCCGCGGCCTCGCCCACGAGGGCCTCGACGTCGATCTTCCCGCTGCGGCGTGCCACGCCGGCCCTGCCGGGCTGGGCCGGCGAGCCGGCCGGCTCGGCGAGGATCGCGGTCACCCTTCGGTCGGTCCGCACGCCGTCGGTGGTGACCGTGTTGTTCGCGAACCGGACATCGACCTCGTGCGTGTCCTCCACGATTGCGATGCACGGCCGGTCGGCGGCCGCGAGCACCTGCTCGGAGACGTCGGCCGGATGGGCGAGCCCGGTCGCGCTCACCGTCCGGCCTCCCTTCGGGTGTTGAGCACCCGCACGCCCCTCACCAGGACCGACGGGCACCCGTGACTGACCGCCGCGACCTGCTCCGGCTGGCCCTTCCCGCAGTTGAAGGCGCCGGCGAGGAGGTACGTGGACGCGCCGCCGACCGCTTCCATCGCGCCCCAGAATTCGGTGGTCGTCGCCTGGTAGGCGACGTCGCGCACCTGACCGGCGAGCCGCCCGTCGCGCACGGCGTAGAACCGCTGCCCGGTGAACTGGAAGTTGTAGCGCTGCATGTCGATCGACCAGCTCTTGTCGCCGACGATGTAGATGCCGCGGTCGACGCCCGAGATGAGCTCCTCGGTGGAGGGGCCGTCCCCGGCCGCGGGCTGGAGCGACACGTTCGCCATGCGCTGGATTGGGACGTGGAGGGGCGAGTCGGCGAACGCGCACCCGTTCGACCTCCCGATTCCCTGGGACGAGGCGATCGCGCGGTCGAGCTGATAGCCGGTGAGGATGCCGTCGCGCACGATGTCGAAGGACTGGGCGGCGACGCCCTCGTCGTCGACGGCCACCGTCGCGAGGCCGTGCTCGGTCGTGCGGTCGCCCACGACGTGCATCACCTCGGAGCCGTAGCGCAGCGACCCGAGCCGGTCGGGGGTGGCGAACGACGTGCCCGCGAAGGCAGCCTCGTAGCCCATCGCCCTGTCGAGCTCGGTGGCATGACCGATCGACTCGTGGATCGTGAGCCACAGGTTGGTCGGGTCGACGACGAGATCGTAGGTCCCGGCGTCGACAGACGGGGCGCCGAGCTTCTCGGCGAGGAGCACCGGCAGCTGGGCGAGCTCGGCGTCGAAGTCCCAGCCGTCGCCGCCCACGTACTCCCACCCGCGGCCGACGGGGGGTGCGACGGTGCGCATCTCTTCGAAGTCCCCGTCGTCGGTGACCGAGAGCGCCTCGATCTGGGGATGGATGCGCACCCGCCGCTGCAGTACGACGGTGCCCGACAGGTCCGCGAAGTACTTCTCCTCGCGCACGGCCATGACGTACGCGGTCACGTGGTCGATGCCCGGCGCCGCCATCAGGCGGCCGCTCCAGTCGGCCAGCAGCTCGACCTTCTCGGAGAGCGGCACCTCCACGGGGTCACGGACGAACGGCGACGACCACTCCACGCGCCCGTGCGCCGGCTCGTCGGCGAGGGTGACCCCCCTCGATCGCGCCGGTCGCGTGATCCGGGCGGCCTCGACGGCGTCGCGCACGAGCGCGGCCGCCGGCGCCGCGCCAACTGCGACGCTGCCGGCGAAGCCGAACGACCCCGATCGGACGAGCTGCACGCCGCAGCCGACCTCGGTGTCGTCGATGGCGGTCTCGAGGCGGCCGTCGCGCAGCACGACGATCTGCGTCCGGACACGTTCGATCCGGACCGCCGCGTGCGACGCACCCGCGGTCGCGGCGGCACCGAGCGCGGCGTCGGTGACCTCGGCGAGCACGTCGCCGTCGACGGGGCCATCCATCTGCCCGACCCTAATGGGGTGCGGGGGCGGTCGGTGGGGCCGTGGCGCGGTGGAGCCCTGCCGGGGCGACCGACGGGTCCTGCACGATCGCGTGAAGGAGCTCGATGACCACCCGCGTGGGGGCGGAGGGAGCGCCGCGGAGCGGCAGCGCGACCCCGACGCGCCGGGGAGGCAGCCCGGCGATGCGGAGGAGCCGGAACTCGCGGCGCAGGTGGGCCGGGACGGCGGTCGCCGGGAGGATGGACGGGCCGTGGCCGTCGAAGGTGAGCGACGCGATCATGCGCAGCCCGTCGAGCTCCATCGACGGTCGCAGTTCGACCCCGGCGGCCCGCGCCGCCGCGTCCATCTCGTCGCGCAGTGCGGTCCCGGGCGCGGGCAGCAGCAGCTCGATCCCCGCGAGGGCGTCGAGGGGGAGCGGGGCGTCGCGCCGAGCGAGCGGGTCGGTGGCGCGCACCACGAGGACGAGGTCCTCGTCGAAGAGGGCGAAGGTGGTGAGCTCGTCGTTGTGGACCGGGAGCGTGACCGCGGCGAGGTCCAGCTGGCCGGAGGCGAGTTGGACCTCGAGCGTCGTGTTCGTGCCGTCGGTGACCGTGAGCCGGATCTGGGGGTGGCGGGCGCGAAGGGCGTCGAACAGGCGGGGGACCAGCCACCGACCCGTCGTGCCGATCATCCCGAGGCGTACGCGGCCGCGGACTTCCTGGCGCATCGCCACCACGTCGGCGACCATCGCATCGAGCTCGGCGATCATGCGCCTCGCCCGGGAGACGACCACCTCGCCCTCTTCGGTGAGCCGGCCCGAGGCGCGGTCGACGAGGGCGACCTCGAGCTCACGCTCGAGCCGGGCGACGTGCGCGGAGACGTTGGACTGGACCGTGCCGAGCGCGGCGGCGGCCGCGGAGAAACTGCCCGTGTCCGCGATGCCGACGATGGCCTGGAGGTGGCGGAGATCCATGTGCCGTTGCTCCTCGGACGGTCGCTGCCGGCAACGGGGCCGGAGCGGGGATCGGACGGGGTCGGGTGCCGCGATGCGATGGAGGCTATCTGAAAACAAGATCATAAACATCTCATAAAGCGCATTGACAGATCGAGCCCGATCCCGCAGAATGGACGCAGACCTCAAGGAAACCGGAAATCCCCCCCTCCGATCCTGTCTGGTCATGCGAAGGGACCGCCACCCCCCCGGCGGTCCCTTCGTCGCGTCCGGGGCGCGATCAGGCCGGGCGGTGCACCGAGGGTGGGCCAGGCCGCCCCGGGGTCGGTAACCTCCCGGCGTGCCCGGGATCGCCTCGACACGAGCGGTCTTCGTCGACCTCGACCGGACCCTGCTACGGCGGGCGAGCGGCCAGGTGCTGCACGCGGCGCTCGAAGCTGCCGGGATCGCCAGGGCGTTGCCGGGCAATTCCCTCTTCTACGCCGTCTACGACCGGTTCGGCGAGAACGTGCCGGCGATGGCGCTGGCCCGCGCAGCCGCGTTCGCTGCACGGGGGTGGGCGCAATCGGCGGTCCGCGCGGCGGGACGCGGGGCCGTGCCCGGCCTCGTCGAGCTGGTCGCGCCCTATGCACCGGGCATCCTGGCCGAGTACCGGCGTGCTGGCCATCGCCTCGTCCTCACGACGACGACGCCCGTCGACATGATCGCTCCGTTCGCCGAGGCACTGGGATTCGACGACGTCGTGGGCACCCGCTACGAGGTACGTGACGGCCGGTACACCGGTCGTCTCGACGGCGCGTTCGTGTGGAGCGTCGGGAAGCTCGTGGCCGTGCGTGCCTGGGCGCGCGCCGCGGGGGTGGCCCTCGCGGCGAGCCACGCCTGCTCTGACAGCGCCTTCGACCTCCCGCTCCTCGCGAGCGTGGGGCACCCCCACTGCGTGAACCCCGACCCGACGCTCGCCGCGGTGGCGGCAGTGCGGCGCTGGCCGGTGGAGCACTGGGACCGCCCGCCCGGCGTGCCGTCCCTGCTCGGCCTCGAGCCCTACCACCTGGTCGCGCCGTGGATCCGGCCCGAGATGTTCCCCTATGCGCGTTTCGACCTGGGCGGTCTCGAGCACGTCCCCCGCAGGGGGCCGGCCCTCGTCGCCGCGAACCATCGGAGCTACTTCGACGTCGCGGCCCTCGCCCTCGTCGCCGCACGGCTCGGTCGACCGGTGCGGTTCCTCGCCAAGAAGGAGCTGTTCGACGCGCCGCTCGTCGGGTGGGCCACGCGCGCGATCGGCGGCATCCCGGTCGACCGCTCGGACGGGGCGGCGTCGCGCGCGGCGCTGGACCGTGCCGAGGCGGCGTTGCGCGCGGGGGAGGTGGTGATCGTCCTGCCGCAGGGCACGATCCCGCGGGGCACCGAGTTCTTCGACCCGGTCCTGCACGCCAAGACGGGCACGGCACGCCTCGCCGCGTCCACGGGCGCACCGGTCGTCCCGGTGGGACTGTGGGGAACCGAGGCGGTGTGGCCGCGAAGCGCTCGGGTGCCCGACGTGACCGCAGTCCTGCACCCGCCGACCGTCCGGGTGCGCGTCGGGAGGCCGATCGTCCTCGGACTCGACGACGCCAAGGCGGACACCGCCGTGGTGATGTCGGCGATCTCGGCGCTCCTCCCGCCAGAAGGGAGGATGCGACGCCGCCCGAGCGCCGAGGAGCTCGCTCGGACCTACCCCCCCGGCTGGCGCACGTGACCACGCGCGCGCATCCCGCCCGGGTACGCGCCGCCGTCGCAGCGACGCGCCTGGTCAATGCGCTCTCCCGTCGCTTCGGCGCGGGCAGCGGGAGCGTGGCGGGTGGTCACGCGGGTCTCGCCATCGACCCGGGGCTGTTGGAGCATCTCAGTGCGGGGCGCACGGTAGCGCTCGTGAGCGGCACCAACGGCAAGACCACGACGACGCGACTCCTGGCCGTCGCGATCGAGGGTGCGCTCGGGCGCGCGGCCACCAACGCCACCGGCTCGAACATGCCCACCGGCCACGTCACGGCGCTCGCCTCGGCACCGCCGGGGGCGCCGGCCGTCCTGGAGGTCGACGAGGGGTACCTGCCACAGCTCGTCGGGACGCTCGGGCCCGACGTCACGGTGCTCCTCAACCTGTCGCGCGACCAGCTCGACCGGACCAACGAGGTCCGCATGGTGGCGAACAAGTGGCGGCGTGCGCTGGCGGCGTCGCCGGGGACCGCGGTCGTGGCGAACGCCGACGACCCGCTCGTCACGTGGGCGGCGTGCGCCGCCGCCGCTCGGGTGTGGGTCGGTGCGGGGCTGTCGTGGCGCGAGGACGCCGTCGGTTGTCCGGCGTGCGAGGGGCGCATCGAGTTCGTGGCGGGTCCCGGCGCCGGGTGGGCGTGCCGCTGCGGATTCGCGAGGCCGCGGCTCGACGTCTCTCTCGAGGGCGACCAGGTGGTGCTCGCCGACGGCACCCGGTTGACGCTCACCCTCGCGCTGCCCGGTCGGTTCAATCGTGCCAACGCCGCGATGGCCGCGGCCGCCGCGGCGGCCATGGGTGTGGGATGGACCACATCGCTCGAACGGATCGCGTCGGTCGACGAGGTCGCCGGCAGGTTCGCGGTGGTCGAGGTCGGCGGGTGCAACGCACGCGTCATGCTCGCCAAGAACCCGGCGGGCTGGCGCGAGCTGCTCGACGTCCTTTGCCCGGGGGAGGGCCCGGTCGTCGTCGGGATCAACGCGAGGGTCGCGGACGGCAGGGACCCGTCCTGGCTCTGGGACGTGCCGTTCGAGCGCCTTCGGGGAAGGACGGTGGTCGCGACCGGCGAGCGTTGCCGAGACCTGGCGGTCCGCCTGCACTACGCGGAGGTCGCGCACCGGACGATCCGAGACGAGGTTGCGGCGGTGCGCGCCGCCTGGCTCTCGACCGGCGCACCGTCATCGGGCGCGCCGCCCCGCAACGGCTCGGCGCGCGAGGTCGAGTTCGTCGGCAACTACACCGCGTTCACCGACCTGCGGGCGCGTGCGTCGGGGAGAGGGTCGTGAGCCTCACCGTCGTCGTCGTCCACCCGGACCTGCTCGGTACCTACGGGGACGGGGGGAACGGGGTCGTTCTCGTCCAACGCGCCCGCTGGCGCGGCATGGACGCGGACCTCGTCGAGGCGAGGTCGGACGCACGGCTGCCCGCGGGCGACCTCTACTGCCTCGGCGGCGGGGAGGACGCCGCCCAGACGGCGTCGGCCGAGCGGCTCCGTGCCGACAGCGTCCTCGAGGCGCAGGTCGCGCGCGGGGTCCCGGTGCTCGCGGTGTGTGCCGGCTACCAGATCGTCGGTCGCAGCTTCGCAGCGTCGGACGGGAGGTTGCTCCCCGGCGTCGGTCTCCTCGACGTCGCCACCGCCAAGGGGCCGGGCCCGCGCCCCGTCGGGGAGGTCCTGGCCGAGCCCCTCGACCCGGCGCTCGCGCCCCTCACCGGGTTCGAGAACCATGGCGGCCTCACCACCCGGGGCCCGGACGCGCCGCCGCTCGCTCGGGTCGTCGTCGGCGTCGGGAACGGCGACGGCACCGAGGGCACGCGGTCCGGGCACGTCGTCGGCACCTACCTCCACGGGCCGGTGCTCGCACGCAACCCCGCGCTCGCCGACCTCCTCCTCTCGTGGGCGACCGGCCGACCGCTCGAGCCGCTCGACGACGCCGAGGAGGAGGCGCTGCGCACCGAGCGCCTCGCAGCGGTGCGTCCGTGGACCCTTCGCGCCGGCAGCGGGCGTCAGGGCCTGCGCGCCCGTGGCAGGTCGTAGGAGCCGGAGATGCGCAGCCGGTAGAAGATCGCGAAGAGGTCCACGAGCATGCCGGCCACGGCACGCACCGACACGGTGCTGCCGAATCGTTGGCGGATGCGCACGGGCACCTCGACGAAGCGCCCGTACCCGAGCTTGTCCGCCACGACGAGGAGCTCGAGGTCGAACGCGAACCGCTTCTCGAGCATGCGCGGGAGCACGTCGGCGAGGACCTCGCGCCGCACGAGCTTGAGGCCGGTTTGCGTGTCGCGCACGTGGAGGCCGAAGAGCGCGAGGACGAGCTGCTGCCAGACCCACGAGTAGACCCGGCGCAACGGCGGGTAGACGACCTGGGACGCCGGATGCCGCTTGGACCCCAGCACCACGTCGGGCGCAGGAACCTCGGCGTCGTGCGTGATGGCGGCGAGCATCGCGATCTGGTCGGGTGGGAGGTCGCCGTCGGCGTCGATGAACCCGAGGAACCGCCCGCGCCCCATCGTGAACCCGACGCGGAGCGCCTCGCCCTTGCCGCGGTTGTGCTGGAGCCGGACCGTGCGCACGACGTCGCCGGGGAGGTCCGCGAGCGCCTGCTCGCTGCCGTCGGTCGACCCGTCGGAGACGGCGATCACCTCGAAGCTCGCGCCCGAGTCCGAGAGCGTGCGCACGAGCTCGTTGACGGTCTCCCGGACGCGGTCCCCCGGATTGAAGTAGGGGACCACCACGGTGAGGTCGAGCGTCGGACCGTCGCTCAGGGACACGCCCGAATGTGTAGCTGCTCAGACGCGCGGCCAGGTGTCGCGCCCGGCCTCTGGCCGCGGGTCGAGGGCCCAGGACCTCAGCCAGCCGCTCGCCTCGGGTCCGCGGAGCGACGGGGTCTCCTCCCGGGCATGGCGCGTGCGGGCTTGCCACCAGTCGCTCGACGCCTCGTCGGCGGCCACGGCGACCGCCCGCTCGATTCGGACACTGAACTTGCGGGCGTCCTCTCCGTCGTCGGGAGAGAGGGGCATGCCGAAGAGCACCGAGACCGGTGAGCGGCGGGGGAGGCGCGGCTCACCGGACTTGGGCAGGACGTGCCGGGTGCCGCTCAGATGGACCGGCACCACCGGCCGCCCGGTGCGCCGCGAGAGGTAGGCGGCGCTCGCCGGGCTGAACGGCTGGCCCCACCCGTCCGGGGACCGGCCGCCCTCGGGGAAGATGACGAGGTTCCACCCGTTCCCGAGCAGGTCGGACGCGACGTCCGCGGAGCGCCGGTTCACCCGGGCCCGCTCGATGGGGATGGCCGCGAGCGAGAACGACCAGAGCACCGCCTTCCAGTGCCGGTCGAAGAAGTAGTCGGCCGCCGCCGCCACCACGGTGCGGTGGCGGAACCGGACGGGAAGCGACGTGAGGAGGATCGGCGTGTCGAGGTGGCTCGCGTGGTTCGCGGCGAAGATCACCGGGGCGGTGACGTGGCGGAGGTGCTCGGTGCCGCGCACCGTCGTGGTGGCGACAAGGCGCGCGGCGGGCCGCGTCACGTTGTCGAGGACGATCGCGCGGGCGAGACGCACGGGGTAGCGCCGCGACCAGTCGTGGTCGTAGTCGAGGCCGACGTGGCGCTCGGGGGCCGGGCGCGGGACAGCCGTGGGCCAGGTGGGCTTGGCGAAGGGGAACCGGGAAGGCTTCATCGCACGTCGGCGAGGAGCAACGGGGGCGTGTGGAGATGGGTGAGGCTCGGCGACCGCCCGACGACGTCGGAGGCGATCTCGAGCGCGTCGTCGAGGCTCGTGGCGGGGGAGAACCCCATGCGCCGCACGGCGGCGGGATCGCCGCCGACCACGATCACGCGCCCGAGGTGGTCGAGTGCGTGCGCGCACCAGTACCACATGTAGAAGGGGTGGACGCCGTGATAGGCGTGGCCGGTCCGGTAGAGGTGCACGTACCAAGGGTCGGTGGCGAAGGACTCCTCGTAGGTCTTCGAGATCTCGACAGGGTCCGTCGTGTCGCTCAGCACCTCCTCGAAGAAGTCGATGTAGCTCGGATGGTGCCCGGGGTGGAACTCCCAGGGCGTGGGGTGGTGCATGATCACGACCCCGCCCTTCCGCACCAGAGGCTTCCCCCGGTAGAGGTTGAAGAAGTAGCCGAGCCCGAGGCACGCGACGAGGATCGGGTTCATGATCGAGTTCACGTTGTACGGGGAGATGTAGGGGAGCCCCATCGTGAGGATGTCGGTCTGCCCCTCGACCTCCACTCCCTGCTGCTTCCAGACGTTGGCGGTGGTCAGGGCATGGACGGCCTCGACCTCCCCGGCCTGGACCGAGACGAGCGCGTGCGGCGCGCGGATCGAGTGGAAGATCTGTCGTGCGATGCGCGGCGGAGTCCGGTCGAGTGCCGCGGCGGTGGCGACGTAGGTCGCGCGGTCGCGAAGGTTCCACTCCCACTCCCGCCGCTGGAGGAACCCGAACTGCGACGGGAAGGTGTCGGTGTTGAGCGTCGTCTCGATCTGGAAGATCTTGACCCCGCTGTCGGCGATGAGGCGGCCCATGCGCCAGTTCGACGAATGGAGCTCGGAGGCTGGCGCGTCCATGAACGACCGGCTGTGCACCATCGTCTTGGGGTTGTGGTGGTGGCGGAGGCTCCGATAGCTGGCGAGCCCGGTCGCCACGCTCTTGTGACCGCCGTCCATTGCGACGAGGTTGATGTTGACGTAGACGAGGAGGTCGCTCGTCGCCGCGCGCTTGTTGAGCTCGACCTCCTCGCCCTTGTCGGTGGTCCCGAGGTGGAGCAGGTTCCCGGGATCCTCTGCGTCGTGCTGGGTGAGCAGTCCGTGCGGCGCGAACGCGTCGTAGACCCGGTCGCCGAGCGCGTGCCGCAGCTCGGCCTCGGTCATGCGCCGGTGGAGCGCGAGCGCCGCTACGAGGACGACGTCGTCGACGCCCGCCTCCGCGGCCATGTCGAGCACTTGCTCGATGACGAGCTGGCGGACGTCGGGCGCCTGCATCGGGGGAAGCGGGAGCGAGACGTCGTCGAAGCAGATGGTGAGACGCATGCCCGGACTGAGCAGGGACGGCAACGGGTCGCGGTCGAGCGGGTGGAGCAGCGCGTGGCGGATCGCCGCGACCGGGTCCTCGAGCGCCGCCAGCGGTTCGGGCGCGTAGATGATCCGGCTCCCCTCGGGGAGCCGCTCGAGGACGAAGCGTTCGCCGTGCCAGAAGAGGGTCGGGGGGGTGGAGCGGTCCACCTCCAGGACGAGCCCTGGACGGGGCGTCATGGCGTGCCTCCTGTGGTCGGCCGGCTCGCGCGGCCGGTGCGTCGTTCGTTGGCGCGACGAAGGTCGAACGCGACCTTCACGGCGCCCCTTCGGCCTGCCGCCCCGGCGTGCTGGACGGCCTCTTCGAAGCGGTCGATCGGGTAGGTCGCCGAGACGAGCCGCCCCAATCCGTGCGCGGCGACGACTTCGAAGGCGAGATCGAAGGTCCGGACCCGCTCGCCCGCGCGGAGGGTCTCGGTGCCGTAGGCGTACGCCCCCGCCAGCCTGATCTCGCGCTGCCACAGGGGGGCGAGGTCGACCTGCACTCGTCCGGGCATGCCCACCAGCACCACCCGGCCCCGCGGACGCACCATCTCGAGGCACTGCGCGATGGAGCCGGCCGAGCCCACGCAGTCGAAGACGACGTCGGCGCCGCCGGACAAGGGTCCGGTCGCGCGCCCGGGCCGGGGGTCGGCCACCGACAGGGATCCGCTCCTCCGGCGGACCGCCCGGGTGAGCTGGTCGGGCGCGAGCGCGGCGGTCGCGCCGAGGTCCGTGGCGAGCCGGCGTTGGTGCGGGTATCGGGCGCCGACGAGGAGCGCGCCGGGCGTCGCGATGCGCCCGGACGAGGACAGCGCGCGCAGCGCGGCAACGAGCGAGAGGCCGAGCGTCCCGGCACCGAGCACGGCCACCGTCCCTGTGTCCTCGAGGTTCGCGTCGCAGACCGCATGGGTGGCGCACGCGACCGGCTCGACCATCACGGCGTCCTCGTCGCTGCACGCGTCGGGCACCGCGTGGAGCTGGCTTTCGTGGGCGACGAGTCCCGCATGGGACCACCCACCTCCGGTGTCGGCGCAGTAGCCCGTCTGGAGCCCGGGTGCGAGGTGCCCGAAGGCGATGCGCTCGCAGTCGCCGAGCATCCCGCGCCCGCACGCCGGGCACGGCGGGTCGATCCCGCGCGCGACGCAGCCGAGCACCGGCTCGAGCACGACGCGCTCGCCGCTCTCGAGCTCGCCGACGACCTCGTGGCCGGGGACGAAGGGGAAGCTGACGATGTGCTCGAAGTAGCGGGAGCTCCTCCCGTCGAGCGTCGCGAGGTCGGAGCCGCAGATCCCAGAAAGGCGCGGGATCACCCGCGTCCACCCCGGGCCCGGGAGCGCGGGAGGATCGGTCTCCGCGAGCCGCAACGGGCCGATCGCCGCGCCGCGTCCCGAGCCGAACGTCGACGCGAGTCTCGACGCGGCGAACCTGGGCAGGTTGCGCTCGAAGACGAGCGCCTTCACGGCCGGCCCCTTGCGCCCGAGAGCGTGCGCACGTCGAGCGGCCCGATGGGCAGCGGGCGCGCCGCGCCGCCCGCCGCGCGGGACCAGTGCTCGACGTGCCAGCCGCGGCGCCTGGCGATCGCGGCGAGCCGCGATTCTGGGTTCACGGCGACAGGGAAGCCCACGGCCTCGAGCATCGCGAGGTCGCTCGCAGAGTCGGCGTAGGCCACCGCCTCGGCGAGGTCGAGACCGTGCGTGCCGGCGTAGTCGGCGAGGAGCTGTGCCCGCGCCTCGCCGATCGGTGGCAGCTCGTCGAGCCGCCCGGTGAAGCGGCCGCCGGACTGGGCCATGCGCGCGCACACGATGTCGTCGAACAGCGGACGGAGGGGGGCGATGACGAAGTCGAGAGCACCGGTGATGAGCAGCGTGCGGTGGCCGAGCCTCCGGTGCTCCCGGACGCGTGCGAGCCCGGCCGGGAAGGCCCGGGGGAGGAGCTGGCGGTGAAAGAGCTCCCACGCGTCCTCCTCGAGCTGCGCGACCGGTGCGCCGTCGTAGCGCCGGTAGAAGAAACGAAGGAAGTCCCCTCGGTCGCGACGGTCGAGCGCCAGGAGCGAGGGACTCTGCGCGAGCAGCTCCGCGACGAGCTTCGGCCGGCGCGACGCCGGGAGGTGGCGCGACGCGAGCCACGCGTAGCTGTCGACGACGTTCGCGGCGATGAGCGTGTGCTCCAGATCGAAGGCTGCCAGGTGGCGGTCGGGCGAGAGGATCGCCCGTCGCGCGCGCTCGGAGCGGCTGTCGAGCGTCGGGCGCCCGGGCATCGTTTTCACGCGGGCGTGGGTCACCACCGAGGGCAGGTGGATGTCGTGGACGTAGTGGTCCCAGTCGATGACCCTCGGGTCGAAGCAATAGCTGTCACGGTCGGCGTCGTCGACCCGGCTCCACAGGCGGAGCAGCCGGTCGATCCGGTACCGCGCCTCGGTCTCGGTGTAGGCGCCGTACAGCTCCACGTACCCGAGGGCGCGCTTGGCGAGGGTGTTGCGCTCCTCCACGGACGCAGAGAACGTGGCCTGGCGGCCGCGCAGGGGGAGTGCGGTCAGGAGCCGCTCGGCCGCGTCCATCGCCTTGGTCGCACGCTGGAGCTGTCGCTGGACGCGCCCGCGGCCGGGGAACGACCATTCCGGAAGGCTGATCGGCTGGCCATGGTCGTCGTAGATCGGGTTGCGACCGAACCATTCCTGGATCAGCTCGACGAGCCGTCCGTAGCGCAATGGGTTCGCGACACCGGACGCCACGTGGTAGACGGTCGGCTCGTCAGGGGCCGGTCCCGCCGCCACTGCGAGGATCGCCGAGACGACCATGTCGACGGGAATCACGTCGATCACCCCCTCGGGGACACCCGGGAACTCTCGAAGGAGCCCGCGGGCGAACGAGATGATGATCGGCTCGGCCATCCGGAAGCCACGGATCCACCCCGGTACCGGCTCGGCGAGCGAGGACTCGATGATGGAGGGCCGCACGATGCTGAGCGGCACCTCCACCGTCTCGATGAGCGCCCGTTCTCCCATGGCCTTGGTGAACGGGTAGGCGTCGGGCCAGCCGAGCGACTGCGCACGTGCGGTGCCCGCGCGAACCAGGCGGTCCTTGATCCACTCGTCGCGCAACCGCTCCGCGCGAGCGGCGAGAAGGTGCTCGCCGGCGGCGCCCAGCTCCTCGCGGGCCTTCTTGGCGAAGGTGGCCAGCATCTCGGCGCGTCGGGACTCACTCTCGAGGTCCTGCCGCAGCCGCCGTGCGTAGTCCACTTCGGCGTGCCAGTCCACGTCGAGGGAGAACCGGCTCGCGCTGAGCAGCTCCTCGCACGCCTCCCCCTGGTGGGTGCCCGCGACGTACGCGGTCGACACGGCGACGAGGTGCACGCGCGGAGCGCGCGCCGCCTCGGCCCTTGCGGACGCGAGCACGTCGGCCACGCGCGCCGGCCCGAGAAGGTTGATCTCGACCGCCTGGTCGAGCGGCGCGTCGAAGCTCACGGTGGCGGCCGAGTGCACCACCACGTCGCACGACGCGAGCAGCCGGCGGCCCTCGTCGTCGAGCCCGATCCCGTCGCGGCTCACGTCGCCCGCGACCGCCGTCAGCCGCCCTGCCGCGTCGTCGAACCGGTCGCCGAGCTCCTCGCGGAGTCGGTCGAAGCAGTCGTTGCGGAGGATCTCGCGCGTGGCGCGTGCCGACGCGTCTGCCCGTCGGCCCGGTCGGACGAGCACCACGACCTCGGCGTCAGGGATCGTCCGCAGGATCCGCTCGACCAGCGCGGTGCCCAAGAAGCCGGTTCCCCCGGTGACGAAGAACCGCTTGCCTGCGAGAGAGGCAGGGATCGACACCCCATTGGTCTACCACCTGGTAGACGCTCTGTCTACCATTTGGTAGAGCGTGGGGTAGTCTCTCGGCGTGCCCACCGAGGCGGCGACGCCAACGCGCGAGCGCATCCTCGACGCTGCGCTGTCCGCATGGGGGACCCGCGGCTACGAAGCCACGTCGCTCGACGCCCTGGCGGCGGGACTCGGCATCACCAAGCAGACGATCCTCTACTGGTACCCGAGCAAGGAGGCCCTCCTCGAGGCGCTGATCGCACGCAGCACCGAGGAGCTCGCCGGCGCGATGCAGTCGGCGCTCGACGGTGCCGGCGACGGGTGGGCGAAGGTCGAGGCGGTCGTGCGTTCGGTGTTCCGCCTCGCTGCTCGTCGCCCGGAGCTGCTGGGCCTCGTCCGCGAGGTGTCGCGGCTCGGCCCCCCCGCAGCGACGCGCATGTCCCTCGAGCTCCAGCCCTTGGTCCGGCGGGCCTCCGACTTCCTCGAGGCGGAGATGGCGGCGGGTCACATGCGCCGCCACGACCCCAACTTGCTCCTGCTCGCGATCTACTCGACGGTCATCGGCATGGTCACCGAGGTGGACGTCCTGCGCGCCTTCGGCGAGGAGCCCACGGCGCGTTCGCTCGTGCGTCGGCGGACCGACGTGCTGCAGCTCCTCCGCTCCGCGCTCATGACGACATAGGTCTGCCATTTCAGGGTTCGGCCCGATGGCCGTCGCCCGACGCGACAGTTCAGCTTGCGGGCGGCGTGACCTTCTTCTTTGGGGGGGACTTCGGCGTGTACCGCTTGTTGGCGCTGGGAGGCTTGCGGCTTGTGGCCGCGGCCGCGCCCTTCGCCTTCGCGCTGCGCGGGGTGCTCGCCTTCGCCCGGCGGGTGGTGCCGCGCGGCGGCGCCGCCCAGCCTGTCATCCGCGACTTTGCCGTCGGAGAGCCGTACTTCTGGGTGCGCCACGCACGGAGCATCACCCAGCCACCCGCCACACCGAAGGGGACGAGGTAGATGAAGGAGCCGAGCGCGAGTCCGGTCATCACCATCGTGAAGGCGAGTGGCGCGCGCCGACGGATCCGGACGGTCACGTAGATCGCCGCCGCCAGCACGAGGACGACGACGAGCGGCAAGACGTAGTGGCTCGCAGGGTAGATGCCGTCGCAGGTCTTGGTCGACGCGACGTAGTGGAGGTTCGTCACCCCGACGACCGGGCTGCACGTCGTCCCCGTTGGCTTGGTTGTCGTGAGGGTCACCGTCCGCTTCGACACCATGTACGGCACGTACGATGCAAGGGCGATTACGAAGGCGAGGATGGAAGCGATGGTGCCGACCTTGCGTTCCGTCGCGTCGACGCCCACGATGCGGGCCCGCTTCTCGTCGTCGGTCATCCGGGAGAAGTCGATGCGCGCGGGTTCGGCCGCCTTGGGCGGCGGGGGGCGGAGGAAGGTCTGGGACAGCCGTCCCCAGACGCCCCCGGCTCCTGAACCGTCGTTGCGGAGTGTGATCGGCTCTGTGGTCCCGGAGGGCATACCGAGTCAAGGCTACCGGTCCGGGACAGCTTCGAGGGCATGCCGCCCACTCGGCGTCGGGTGGCCCCCTGGCGTCGGGCGGCCCCTTGGCGTCGGGCGGCCCCTTGGCGGTGACCGGCCCGGTGCGCGATATCGTCGGCGGGCCGCTCGGGGGCCAGCCCCGGGTTCGGCGCGGTTGTCCGGGCGCTTAGCTCAGTTGGTTAGAGCGCAGCCTTCACACGGCTGAGGTCGTGGGTTCGAGTCCCTCAGCGCCCACCACATCGCCGTATTCGAACTTCGGCACGGCAAAGAGCAGGTCGAAGGGCTCCTTGTAGGTGGCCTCGACAACGTGGCCTTCGCCGACGTTGACCTGGTCGAGAACCGCCGCGTTGAACAGCCTCCTCGTGCGGTCGCCGGCCCGCCGGTAGGCAGTGCCGCAGCGCGACGAGAACCGCAGGGCGAGGTCCATCACCTCCTGCCAGTCGTCCAGGCTCCCGTCGAGGGTGGCCTGTCGGGCCTCGATGGCGCGCAGCTCGGCAGCAATGCGCTCTTGTTCGTGCCGGAGCATTTGGACGTCGATGGCGCTCGCGTAGTAGGCGTCCATGAGCTTGAACCGCACGGCGTCCGCGTGTTCACGCCGGCGGGCGAGCAGCTCCCGTTCAGTGGTCGTGTCCTGCTGGTGAGTCGCGACCTCAATGGCGATGGCCTCCCGTAGGCCGTTGGCCCAGTCGCCCGGCACCTCGATGCGGGCGTAGAGGTCCTCCACCTCGGCTTCGAGTTGGTCGGCGGCGACGTAGCGCTCCCGACAGCCGGTGCCGTTCCTCCGGTCCTTCTGGCCCAGGCAGTAGAAGTAGGTGTAGGTGCCCTTCGAGTGCTGGATCGAAAGCCGCCTCCCGCACACGCCGCAGACCAAGAGGCCCTTGAGGTAGTGGTGGTGGCGACGCTCGCGCGTGCCGCGCACCGCGCGGGCACCGAGCAACTCCTGCACGCGGTCGAACGTCGCGCGCTCGACGATCGGCTCGTGGCTGCCCTCGTACTCGATCCCGTCCCACTCGACGACACCGACATAGGCGCGATGCGCGAGAAGATGGGCGAGCCCCGAGACGGTGAGGGGCTTTTCGGGGTAGCGGCCATCGCGCCCGCGGTTTCTGAGCCGCGGTGGGCCATCTCCTCTGCCAGGCGCTGGAGGGTCCACTCGCCGGTCGCGTACA
>Ga0307374_10004761_pt1 | contig 22438 bp, 23 predicted proteins | sample OX3MG_FD_202532 | JGI IMG/M metagenome (GOLD analysis project Ga0307374, IMG submission 202532) | Soil microbial communities from Risofladan, Vaasa, Finland - OX-3 | ecosystem: Environmental > Terrestrial > Soil > Coastal area > Acid sulfate soil | place: Finland: Risofladan, Vaasa | collected... | reverse complement strand
GGTCGGTCAAAGTGCGCCCGTCGCGGGCGAAAAGCAGATCGAGCAGAAAGCGCCGGGTGGGGTCCGCGAGGGCCTTGAACACCAGGTGGTCTCCGCTCACTGAGGGACCATATGTGACCAGATGGGGCAACTATACCCACACTGTATAAACTGTGCTATACTGTGGGCATGGCAACGAGAGACCGGAATCATCCGACAAGGGCCAAGTCCTCCGAATCTCGGTACTCCCTCATGGAGTTCACCCGCGAGTTTCCGGACGATAACGCCTGCCTCAACTACCTCTGGCGCACCCGCTACTCCGAGGACGGCGAACATGCCGAGTGTCCGAAGTGTGAGGCCGTCCGATCCTTCCGGCGCTACGAGATCACCCAGCGCCGCCAGTCTTGGACTTGCATCGCTTGCGGCCATCATCTCCACCCAACTGCCGGAACGATCTTCCACAAGTCGGCCACCTCGCTCCACCTCTGGTTCTACGGGATGTACCTAATGACAAGCACCCGCTGCGGTATCTCTGCTAAGCAGCTGGAGCGCGAGCTTGGAGTCACCTACAAGACCGCGTGGCGCATCTTCCATCTCATCCGGAACGAACTCATGGTTCAGACCCCTGAGCCGATGACGGGTGCCGTCGAGATGGACGAGATGTATGTCGGGGGGAAGCCCCGCCAGTCGGACGTAGCTAAGTGGGAGACGGAGCCGAACTCCACCGCTCGCCGTCAGGCCGCTCAGAGTTGGTCCAACGAGTCGAAGACAACGGTCTTCGGACTCGTAGAGCGCAAGGGTAGGGTCGCTGCCCACGTCGTCTCTCGCAAGGCTCAGGCCGAGATCATGGGCCACATCACGGCCACGGTCGATCCGGCCTCGATCGTCTACACAGACGATGCCCGAATCTACGACCGTCTGCCTCGGGACGGATGGGATCACCGGACAATCAATCACTCCGCGAGGGTCTACGTCCGAGGTGACGTCCACACCCAGACCATCGAAGGGTTCTGGTCTCTAGTGAAGCGAGGGATTGGCGGGACTCACCATGCCGTCTCCCCGAAGCACCTCCAGGGCTACCTCAACGAGTACGCCTGGCGGTACAACCACCGGAATGATCTCCGGTCCCAGTTTGAGACGCTACTGCTCCGGGCGGCGGCTGGTCGCTAGCCGACCCTTACGCCTCCCGCGCTTGGGCTTCGCGGGGAGGGGAGTTGCGACCTTGGCGAGTTCCCCGAGAGCGGCATAGACTTCCTTCCGGGTCGGGATGGGGATCTCGTACCCTTTGGCAGTCTTCTGGGTCTTGGAGGCCTTAGGCACGGGAGAAGGGTAGCCGATGTCTGACCGCCTAGCGTCTGAGGTGCTGCGCGATGCGGCAGACGCTCTTGAATTCGTCGAGCAAGCACTTCGCGAGATCACAGACCTCCCTGGCCGTGAGCGCCTAGCCGGAATTCGCAACCTGCCGATCTGGGGCCGCGTGCTGACTTGGACACTTCAGAACCTCCGCCCTCTGATTGGCCGCCCAGAATTCGATGGGTGGTGGTCACCGTGGCGGGTCCAACTTGAGACCGATCCCGATTTTGCCTACCTATATGACCTACGCAATCAAATCGAAAAGGAGGGGACGGTCGGGTCTTTGGGGCACGTCACGGACCTCTGGCATCAAAGCCAGGTACAGGGGCCATCTCCTCCGAATACGGTCGGGATCTTTATCGATCGCTGGGGCGCTGGGTGGAGGGTCCAAAAACCAGATGGAACGATTGAGTTGTTCTACGCCCAGATCCCGGAGCCGCTCGGGAGCCAACTGTTCTTTACCGAACCGACGACCAGTCAGCACCGTTCGCCCCCCAAGGCGTCGATTGACGTAATCGCTCGCCGATATGTTGATCTCTTGCGTCAAGTTCTAGAGTCAGCCCGTGAGGAATTCGGATCGGAGTAGGCGTCGTCTATCCTGTCGATGGCCTCTAATTGCTCCGGAGTGGCATTCGGCCCCCAGATACCCACATTTTCAACCAGCCGAGGGCGTGAGCATTCATCCCGAAGCATGGCAAGAAGCACCGGCATCGCCACTTCGTAGTCATGCCGCTTCGGGGGCCGAACTCGCGCTGCCCTCGCACGGGTCTTCATTCTAGCGCTCCTTATACATTGAGGGTATAGTTACCCCAGATGGTCACATGTCAAGATGACCTCGCCGGGTCTATATTGGGAAGCAGACCCGAACAGGCGGGCGCGGTCCCGGCAATCGGTAGGGATTCGCCGTCGGCGGGTATTGGCGGAGGCCAGCTCCAACAGGCTGCCGCTTGGCGAGGCCGGGTACGCGCGTGGCATTGGAGGCAGGATTGGGCAGTCCGGGCGCTCGCGGCGGGAGGTGGCGGTCGGCGCGCCACCAGAGTCTCGTCAAGACACCGCCCGGCCAGGGCTACAAGTGGGTGGCTCTCTCCAACACGACGCTGGGGGTGATGGTGGTCACCATCGACGCCACCATCATGATCATCGCGATGCCCGACATCTTCCGGGGCATCCACCTCAATCCGCTGCTGCCGGGCAACAGCTTCTACCTACTCTGGATGATCCTCTCCTACCTGATTGTCTCCAGTGTCCTCGTGGTCAGCTTCGGAAGACTGGGCGACATCTTCGGGCGGGTGCGCATCTACAACCTTGGCTTCGTCGTCTACACCGTAGGTTCGATCCTGCTTTCGATCACCTGGATGACGGGACAGTCGGGAGCCCTCTGGCTGGTCCTGATGCGAGTGGTACAGGGTGTCGGGGGCGCCTTTCTCATCGCCAACTCGGCGGCGATTCTCACCGATGCCTTTCCCGAGCACCAGCGTGGGCTGGCGCTAGGAATCAACAACGTCGCTGGGATCAGCGGATCCTTCATCGGGCTGGTCCTGGGCGGCATCCTGGGAGCGATCGACTGGCGCCTTGTGTTCCTCGTCTCGGTACCGGTTGGGATCGCTGGAACCATCTGGTCCTACCTCAAGCTGCGCGATCTGGGCATTCGTCGGCGCACCCAGATCGACTGGTGGGGCAACCTCACCTTCGCGGTCGGGCTGATCCTGGTGATGATCGGCGTCACCTACGGGATCGAGCCTTACCAGCACCAATCGATGGGCTGGACCAGTCCGCCAGTGCTCACCGCACTGATCGTGGGGACGCTCTTGCTGGCGGTCTTCTGCATGATCGAGCTGAAGGCGCCAGCGCCCATGTTCCGACTCTCACTCTTTCGCATCCGCGCCTTTGTTTTCGGCACGCTGTCGAGCTTTCTGGCCGCCCTCGGCCGGGGTGGTCTGATGTTCATGATGGTCATCTGGCTGCAGGGAATCTGGCTGCCGCTGCACGGTTACAGCTTCGCCACCACGCCGCTCTGGGCGGGCATCTACATGATGCCGCTCACCGCCGGGTTTCTTCTCGCCGGACCTGTCTCGGGAGCGCTTTCTGACCACTTCGGTGCGCGCCCCTTTGCCACCGGGGGGATGCTCGCGGCAGCCTCCAGCTTCCTCTTGCTGGAGTTGCTACCGATCAGCTTTTCCTATGGCCTCTTCGCGCCCCTGTTGCTGCTCAACGGGCTCGGTATGGGCGCTTTCGCGTCACCCAACCGGGCCGCCGTCATGAACAGCCTGCCCCCCGAGCACCGCGGCGCCGGGGGTGGCATGAACGCCACCTTCCAGAGCTCGGCTCAGGTGCTCTCGATCGGCATCTTCTTCACGCTGGTCATCGTTGGCCTCTCCGGCACCCTCTCGACCAGCCTCGAGCACGGGCTGATCCGGCATGGGGTGCCCCAAGCCCTAGCGACGCATGCCGCCGGGCTACCGCCGGTATCCACTCTCTTCGCCGCCTTTCTGGGATACAACCCGATGCGGCACCTGCTCGGGGCTCAGGCCCTGAGCCAGCTGCCCCATCACACCGTGGCAGTGCTCACCGGGCGCAGTTTCTTCCCCCACCTGATCTCGGCGCCCTTCGCCGCCGGGCTGCACACCGCCTTCGACTTCTCCATCGGCTGCTGTCTGATCGCGGCGGCCGCCTCGTGGTCGAGAGGCAAGCGCTACGTCTACAAGGCCAAGGCGGTTCCCACCAGCGGGGTCGAGGTCCTGCCGGCCCAGGACAGCGTCTAGCCAGTAGGGCTAGGGTCGACTAGGCTCGGTCACCTAGCGCCGGCCGCTGGCGACCAGCCGTGCCGGCACCTGCTTGGTGCTCTCCGCCGGGACCAACGCGTCCAGCAGGCGGGACCCTCGGAGCGCCAGCTCCAGTCGCAGCCGGTCCTCCGCGTCGCTCCAGTTTCCGACCAAGTCCTCGATCCTCTCCATTCGGTAGAGGAGGGTGTGGCGGTGGACCCCAAGCGATCGGGCAGCCGCACTCAGGCCATCGTGACTGAGCACCGCCTCCAAGGTCTGGCGTAGTGGCAGGCTGCGGGTACGCTCCCGTTCCAAAAGAGGCCCCAGGGACCCCTCGACGAACTCCCGGAGGCCGTCCAGGTCATGGACCCAGGCGAGATAGGGGTGGAGCTTGGCGCTGTCGTAGACGGCCTGACCGGGCATCAGGATCTGGCCCACTGTCAGGGTGTCCCGGGCCGCCCGTACCGCGGACGGCACCTCGCTCAGGCTAGCCACCAAGGAACCGATAGCCATCTGCCAGGGCGGTCGGTCTGAGCCCACCGCCACCTGGAGCAGGCGCTGCAGGGTCCCGATCCGCGCCTGACCGGGGACCAGCGCCACCACCGAGGACTGGTAAAGAGCCACGTGCGCTCCTACCACCATCCAGGCGGTGGCGATGGTCGCCTCGGCGGACGCGTCATCGGCCGCCACCACCACCAGCCGATAGGGAAACTCGAGCACCGTTCCGCCCTCGGCGGCCTTGGCCACCATCTCGGGGTCGGTGGTGCCGCCCAGGACGTCGCTGAAGAACTGGTCGTATTGGCGATCCTGCTCCCGACGGAGTCTTTCCCTGGTCTCCAGGTAGCTGGTGCTGACGGCCACGCTGATGGCGTCCAGGTAGTCGAAGAGCGGCCCGACGGCGGTGAGCACCGACTGGGCCTCGATCTCGGGATGGATGCGGACCGCGTCGATCACGTGCTGCCAGATGACCAGGGCGGCCACTCGATAGGCACGCAAGATGGCATCCAGGGGCACCCCGGTGCTGGCCAGCCGGCCGCCCATCCGCGACAGCTGCTGGAGTTCGGCGTGGGAAGGGGGGCGCGACTCTGCCCAGAGCGAGAGCATCGTCCCCACTCCCTCCCGGCAGGCCGCCAAGACCTCGCTGCCGAAGGCCGAGCCTTCCCGGACCCCCTCGTCGAGGGGGATGGTCCGGGCCATTTCGATGGCCATTCGGCGGGCCACCCGATCGACCCGCCGGCGCAGGGATTCGATGATTATTGGGCTGACCGATGGCGTGGCTGAATAGCCGCGGCGGTCGCGCTGTCCGGCGCGTCGACCCTCAACCTCGGGAGACATAGCCTCCCCAGAATAGATCAGCCTCGCCGACCAGGCGGACGGCCTGGCCCCACCCGGCTCTAGGGAACTGTCCATGATCCGCTCGCTGGTGACATCGCCCCGGGCTCGCCTCGCCTCCATTCGCCGGGGGACCCACCACCTGGCCTTGGCCCTGGTCCTTTCCGGGGCCCTCCTGCTGTCCGCCTGCGCCGCGAACCCAGCCTCGGCTCCCGGGGCGGCGCCCCGGGCCAGCCCTGGTACTGGCTGTCGGCTGACGGTGACCATCACCTCCACTGCCGGCACGGTCTGGGGAACCGTCAGGGCCACAGCCTCCGGGACCACCTATACGTTCGATGGGGCCGGCCGCACGGTCACCGTCCCTTGCGGCGTCAGGGTTGAACTGAGAGAGCGTCCCACGGACTCCACGGACTGGCCCTTCCACGCCTGGAAGATGGGCTCGCGGGTCGTCTACGGAACCAGCACCTCGACGATCGTCACGGCTGCTGTCCAAGTCGCCGCAATCTTTGTCGCTGGGCCCGGCGTCACCGTCTCGCCTGCAGCCTCGCCCTCCGGTAACTAAAGTCGCAGGCAAGCTGTAGGCCCGAGCTGAACAAGAGGAGCGTCCCGTGTTAGCCGCTTTCGCCACCGCGGCCGGTGGTCCCGAACCGCTAGACAACCTGACCGTGGGCGCCCGCGAGGTGCCTGCCCCCTCGCGGGGAGAGGTCCGCCTGCGCACCCGCGCCGCCTCCCTCAATCGACACGATCTCTGGACGCTGGCCGGAGTGGGCACCCCCACCAGCTTTCCCTGGACCTTGGGATGCGACGTGGCAGGCACGGTAGACGCCTACGGTCCGGAGACGCCCGAACGACTCCCTGTCAGCACTCCTGTCGTGGCCCATTCGGTCATCACCTGCGGCGTATGCGAAGCTTGTCTGGGCCCCGACGAAACCTCCTGCCGCAAGTTCGCCATGCTCAGCGAGGGAAGCTGGGAAGGCACCTTCGCCGAGTACTGCATCGTTCCCGCGATCAACATCTTCGCCCTGCCTGCCGATCTAAGTTTTGAGCATGCGGCCTGTCTCCCGACCAGTTTCCTGACCGCTTACCGCATGCTCTTCACCAAGGCTGAGCTCCGGCCCGGAGACACGGTCCTGATCCAGGGCGCAGGCGGCGGGCTGGCCACGGCCGCCGAGGCCCTGGCCCTGGCGGCGGGGATCCGGGTGATCGTCACCAGCCGCGATCCGGCCAAGCTCGAGGCCGCGCTAGAGCGCGGAGTTCACCATGCAGTCGGAGTCGGCAAGGACGCGGTTACGGAAGTCCTCCGGCTCACCGGGGGAACTGGGGTGGACGCGGTCATCGAGTCGGTCGGAGAGCCCACCTGGGCGACCAGCCTTCGGGTGCTGCGACGGGGAGGCACGGTGGTGGTCGCCGGCGCCACCGCCGGAGCCGACCCTCCTGCCGACCTGCGCCGGGTCTTCTGGCGCCAGCTCCGGATCATCGGCTCCACCATGGGCACCTGGGCTGAGTTCGAGGGTTTGCTCAACACCGTCCGGACGACCGGGCTCCGCCCTCTGATCGACCAGACCTACCAGCTAGCCGATGCCAGGACGGCGTTTGCCAGGCTCGAGTCCGGGCAGGTCGTCGGTAAGCTGGTCCTGATCTCAGGCTGAACTCCGCCCAACCCAGCGGCTGTGCTGGCGAACACCGGCCGCCGGGATCAGTCGGGCTGGGCTGGCTGGCGCTGAGATTGGTAGTCCCCTACCGGAGCGCGGAGACCGACCGCCAGGCGGTTCCAGCCATTGATCGAGACCACCACCAGGGTGAGGGCCACGATCTCTTCCTCGGTGAAGTTGGCCGCCAGGGGCTGGAATTCGGAGTCCGGAGCTCCCGTCGCCGCCAGCAGGGTCAAGCTCTCGCACCACCGCAGGGCGGCACGTTCCCGCTCCGTGAATCCGGGCGCCTCCGACCAGACGGACACCAGCGCCAGGCGCTGCTGGGTCTCGCCCAGCGCGGCGGCATCCTTGGTGTGCATGTCCAGGCAGTAGGCGCAGCCGTTGATCTGGGAAGCACGTATCTTGACCAGCTCCAGCAGGAGGGGCTCAAGCCCGGCTGTCTCCGCCACCGTGAGGAGCTGCCGCATGGCCGGTATCAGGCCGGGCAGCTGATGAACGTAGTCAGCCCGCTTCATTGCGCTGCTCCAAAACCTCAGCTTTACATCTAGGGTCCCGCTCCGGTCCGATACGGCTCACCAGGCGCGAGGTCCGACTGACTAGCATCGCTAGAGGATGACCAGTTGGCGGAATCTCCTGGCGAGTGCGGTCATCGTATGCACCACCGGAGCGGTGCTGGTCGGCTGTGCCAGCAACAAGCCCACCCCGCACCCGAGCTCTCGCCCAAGTCACTCCCATGTACCAAGCGCCTCCCCGTCTCCCAGCCCCACCAGCGCCAGGCTCACCTTGACTGTGATCAGTCTGCCCACCACTTATGGGGTGCCTGGAGCTCCCGGCCCCTATCCGGCAACCGTGCGTGTCCTGGCGCCGCCTTCCGCGGCGGGAGAGATCGCCGCCTACGGCGTGGGCGGCGCGGTTGTGGTGGGGCCATCGGGATGGGCCGGGAGTGGGCAGGTGGGAGCAGACGGTGGCGTGAGCTTCACCCTGGAGCCGTCGGAGACATCCCCGAGCTCGGGGGAATCGCTCGTTTTTCAATTCGATGGAGCCTGCGTCGGCTGCAGCTGGGGCGACGCCAGCGCCTACTACCCGACAGTGGCCCAGGCGCTTCCCTCGGCCGGCACGGGTCCAGCGAGCACGCCCCCGCCAGGCCTGCGCTCCGTGAGTTTGGGTAGCGGTCTGCTCGGCTACAGCCTCCCGGCGGCCAACACCACGCTCCAGGTGAACGGAGTCGCCTACACGAACTTGCCAGCGGGGACAGCCTCGCCAGTCTTCGAGAACCTCGCGGTCACCCTGCCCACCAGCCAACACCCGCTGGCGACGGTGATCCTCAACGCTCTGATCGCCAACGAAGATCGCTATGTCTGTGCCAGTGGGTCAGCCCCGGCCACCACCTCGCTGGTCCTCACCACCGGCGGGTGCTGAAGGCTCGCTGACCCCCGCCGAGCTAGGCGGAGAGCTGCTCAGTCGGCTGGAGCTGGTCCACCTCGGGCCGGAGGCTCCGTCCCAGGAGCGGGTGGATGGCGCTGGCCGGGGCGGGTCGGGCGAAGAAAAACCCCTGCAACTCCTCACAGCCGTTCTTGGCGAGGAGATCGGCCTGAGCCTGCGTTTCCACCCCCTCGGCAACCACCTTGAGGCCCAGGCCGTGGGCTAGGGCCAGGGTTGCTGCCACGATCGTTGTGTCGTCGGCCCGGGTGCCGATCCCATTGACGAAGGAGCGGTCGATCTTGAGCACCTGGAAGGGGAACCGTTGCAGGGCGGTCAGCGATGAGTTGCCGGTGCCAAAGTCGTCGATCGCCAGGGTCACGCCCAGGTCGCGCAGCTCGCCCAGAGCGCGCGAGGCAGAGGCCGGGTCGCTGATCAGGACGCTCTCGGTGACCTCTAGGTGGAGCCGCCCGGGCGCCAGACCGGAGTGCTCGAGCGCCGCCCGCACGTCGGTTACCAAATCGCGGTCCTGCAGCTGGGCGACCGAGAGATTGACCGACATGGAGAGATGGGCCGCCGCGGGGTCGCTGTCGCTCCATTCACGCAGGATGGTGCAGGACTGGTGGAGCACCCAGCGACCGATCGCCGAGATGCTACCCGTCTCCTCTGCCAGCTGAATGAACTTGTCTGGGCTGAGCAGGCCTCTCTCGGGGTGTTGCCAGCGCACCAGTGCTTCCACGCCCACTGTCACCCCGGTGGTGGCAGTCACGATCGGCTGGTAGTGCAGCCGGAGTTCGCCCCTTTGCGCCGCGCCGCGAAGGCCCGTGGAGAGCTCGACCCGATCCTGAAAGGCTCGGTCGAGAGCCTCATCAAGCACCTGGAAGCTGCCCCGGGACACCTGCTTGGCGTAGTGCAGTGCGACCCCGGCTCGACGGACGACTTCGGCTGGAACCTCCTTCTGATACTGGACGGCGACCCCGCCGGTGACGCTGATGTCCACTTCCCGGCCTCCCACCTCATAGCTCGCAGTGAGGCCGCTGAGAAGCCGCGCTACCACCGTCTCCAAGGAACTGGGATCGACTCCGACCATGAGGACCGCAAAGGCGGCCCCCTCCAACCGAGCCACCACGTCGGCCGGGCGTACCGAGCTGAGCAGCCTTTGCGCCACCGCTCCCAGGAGCTCATCGCCTGCCGGGTACCCGAAGGCGTCGTTGACCTGTTTGAAGTGGTCCAGGTCAATAGCGATGACCGCGATCTGGCGATCCCCCGCGGGCTGGATCAGCTGAAGCTCTGCCAGCAGCCCCTGGCGGTTCACCAGGCCGGTGAGATCGTCAAGTCGGGCCTGGCGGGCCAGCTCCGCCTCGGCCGCCTTGCGCGCGGTGATGTCCTGGAAGGCGCCCAGCACCGCCACCACCTTCCCCGAGGTGTGGTGGAGGGCGATCGTCGAGAGCGACACGTCCAACGGGTGGCCATTCCGATGGCGACGCCGTACCTCGATCTCCACCAGGTCATGTCCCTGAAAGGCGCCAATTAGAAGGCGGCCCGATTCCTCCCGCGCGGCCCCATCGACGATCGGCAGCTCCTGGCCGACCACTTCGGTGGCATCCCAGCCGAACAGCCTCTCCGCGGCTGGGTTCCACAGCAGCACCTTATGGTCCAGTCCCACCACCGCCAGCGCGCTCGGCGATCCCATGACCACTGCGCGCAGCAGCTCCGGCTCGGTGAGGTCCGGAATCTGCGGAACAGCGGCCTGGTACGACCGATGTCCCGGACCTGCCGGCGCCTTCGGCTCAGCCGGCGCCGATCCGTTCGGGAGGGCGGCGCTCGCCTGGGTCGGGGCGCACTTTGCGAGGGGGCCTCCGGAGCCAGGCAAAGGACGCCGGGAGGCAGGCAGGGCCATGGCTTTGAGGCTAGGCGAGATTGACCGATGCCGTGCGACGGCGCTGTGAACTCATCGTCACGTCCTCATCAGTTCGCCTGTGGAAGGAAATTGGCCAACAGTGCCGAGTTCGCGGAGCGCACAGGGCAAGCTCCTTCTCGGCTCCGGGGTCGATCGGCGAGACTCTCTGCGTGACGGCTCCTGAACTGGAGGATTGACTGTGGCGTCGGAAAGTCGGAGTGAGTGGGAGGGCGCCGGCGGCAAGTCCGGCCGCGCCAGCACTTACGACGCGATCGTCGTCGGGGGCGGCCACAACGGGTTGATCTGTGCCGCCTACCTGGCTCGCGCCGGACAGCGCGTGGCCGTGCTCGAGGGCCGTCCCGGGGTCGGGGGCGCGGCGGTGACCGAGGAGGTCTGGCCCGGCTACCGGGTCTCGGTTCTCTCCTATGTAGTCAGCCTGCTCCGCCCGGCGGTGGTTCGCGAGCTGGGCCTGGAGCGATTCGGGTATGAGGTGTATCCCCTCGACCCCGCCTACTTCATGCCCTTTCCCGACGGTCGCCACTTCTTCTACTGGGAGGACCTCGACCGCGCCGCCGCCGAGGTGGCCAAGTTCTCGGCCCACGACGCTCGGGCCCTGCTCGACTACGACCAGACCATGGGACGGCTGGTGGGGTTGCTGCGCCCCTTGCTCGATCAGGCTCCGCCGAGGCTGGACCGCCCGCACGCTGGGGAGGTGGGTCCCCTGCTGCGTCTGGGCGGCCACCTGCTCAGGCAGCGCAGACAGCTTCGCGAACTGGCCGACATCATGACCATGTCGGTCTCCGACTACCTCGACCAGTGGTTCGATGACCCGGCCATCAAGGGCGCCCTCTCGCCGGGCGGGGTCATCGGCGCCTGGGCCGGTCCCCATTCCCCGGGAACCGCCTATGTCCTGCTTCATCACCGCATCGGCGAGGCCGGCGGGCAGCGCGGCGGCTGGGGTTTCGTCAAAGGCGGCATGGGCGCTCTCTCGGAGATCCTGGCAACAGCCGGCAGGTCGCACGGCGTCGAGATCCATACCAATTGCCGGGTGGCGAGCATCCTGGTCTCCGGCGACCGAGTCACGGGAGTAGTGCTGGAGGACGGCACCAAGCTAGCCAGTCCCCGGGTCATCTCCACCGCCCATCCCCGCACCACCCTGCTCGATCTGGTCGGCCGCCAGCATCTACCCAGCGGCCTGGTCGAGGAGATGGAGCGCTACCGGAGCCGGAGCGGGTCGGCCAAGGTCAACCTGGCCCTCGCCGAACTCCCCAACTTCAGCTCCTTACCGGGAAGCGAACTCGGCCCTCAGCACCCCGAGTTCATCATCAACCCCTCGATCGAATACCTCCATCTGGCCTGGGAAGATGCCCTCCACGGCCGGTGGAGCCGGGATCCCATGATGGATTGCGTTATCCCCACCACCAAGGACCACACCCTGGCACCACCGGGACGGCACATCCTGACCTGCTTCGTCCAGTACGCCCCCTACCGGCTTCACCAGGGAGGTTGGGACCAGGAACGAGAGAAGTTCGCTGACCGGGTGGTCGAAGTGCTCGGCCAATACGCCCCCAATCTGCCTGGGGCGGTGCTCCACCGTCAGGTGATCACCCCCTTGGACATGGAGCAGGAATACGGACTCCTGGGCGGCAACATCTTTCAGGGCGAGATGTCTCTCGATCAGCTCTTCCTTTTGCGCCCGGCGGCCGCCGCTGGTTCCTACCGAACTCCGGTGAAGGGCCTGTATCTGGGCGGGTCCGGCACCCACCCCGGTGGTGGGGTGATGGGAGCCCCGGGCCGGAACGCCGCCCATGCGGTGTTGTCGGATACCCGTCGGGGCAGATGGCTCGCTCCGAGTGCCGGCTCTGGCCCGTCCCTATTCGGCTAGCGGCCGGACAAAGTAACGGACGCGAAGGCGAAGATGCCCCGAAACCGACACGAAGACCTGGGAGTCGTGGAGACGCTCCCAGCCGCGTACTCGATCTGCTCTGGTCCAGGAGACCAGGCCGAAGGCAATCAGTTGGGCTGGAAGAAGCGCAGTCAGGGACGTGATGTCCAGTCGACTTGACACGATAACCAGCGCCACGGTAAGGATCGCCATTAGCAGCAGACCCCTGAGAGCGATGAGTCGGAGTGCGTGGTGCGGTTCCACCGATATCTCGCTCCCGACCGTCTCGGAACGGAGCTCAACCTTTTTGATCAGGCTTCTGCCTTCGCTGTCCACCAAAAAAAGGTCGGCGAGGGAGAATAAAATAGCCGCCGCCGGCATCGACCACCAGTTCTCACGAGCCCAACCCAGCACCGCTACCAGTACCAACCAATCCAGAATTCCGACACCAATCAGTACGAGCGCTCCGTCCCGGCACAGCTCCGTCAAACGCCCGAGAGGGCGCGGGCCCGACCCGCGAGTGGCCACGATCCCCAACATTCCCGGATGTTAGCTCGGATATCCGTCCTTTTGGCGGTGACACAACATAGCTATCGCCCCGCCACCCAAGCGTCCCTACACCGGCGACGCTTCGAGTGCCTCGGGGCGCCCTAGTACTTCCCGCAGCCATAGAGTCCGCTCGCTGCTCCAGTAGCGGAGCATCGTCGCCCCGCGGTCGGGGAGATCGCTGACGAACCCCTCCGCGGTGAGGAAACCTGCCCAGCTGAGATGAACGCCGTCGTACTCCCGTGCGACGGCTGCCCAGTCGGGGAGGACGTGACGGCCAACCGCCGTCCGTAGGGCATGTTGACCGGGCACCGACGCGAGGCGCTCGACCTCGGTGCGGTGCTGGTTAGGCCCGGGAAGCTCCCATCCCGCGTGCGGTTTGGCAGCCATCTTGGGGAAGGTCTCCACCAGGCGGACCCGATCGGCCGGGTGGTCAATGTTCCACACCTTGACGCTGCTGGCAACTGGCATTCGCCACCTTGAAACCGGCGCGCAGAACATCTCCCAGGCGTTCAGGAGGTCGTGGTGGATTTCCCTGGGCGGCGCGCTGACGGTCCAGAACCCCGCCCGGGGGAACTCGCCGTTCCCGTAGACGCGGGAAAAGTCAGAGACCGCAGGGTCGATGGGGAGCTGCGGATGCAATTCGCAGCGCCAGTGCTCCTGGGCGTCGGCACGGACCGGACCGAGCAGCGCGCCAGCGACACGCCGCCAGACTGCCTCTGCAAGCGGTCGCCTCGGCTCACAAAGCTGGTACGCGAGGGCCAGCGAATCGGGGGCGTCGCCATTCCATGGTCCGGCGAGCGAGGCGGCGGCGTTGAGGGCCAGGTGAAGCAGTTGCCCAATGGGCATGAGTTCAACTTTCTCCGTCGCCCCTTCGACCGCGGCAGGATCGCTGTCGGCGAGAACCCCGGAGTGGGTCATCCCACGCTGAGCGCTTTCGAGCCGATCGAGCAGAGCGACTCCCACGGGAGCGGCGAGCAGGTCGTCGGGCACCGGAATGATCCCGCCATGATGATGCGTCCGGGGCGGCTGGTTCTCTGCTAGCGGCATTCACCGCAATAGGTTGCGGCGCGAGCTGGCAGCGAGGGGTAGGTGATGCCGGTATCGACCGGCGCTCTGTCCCGTCCAGGCTAGCCTGCGCTGGCTGAGCCTCGCCCCCGGCCACCGATTGAGGACCACCTCTTCTCGGGGAGCTCTCCCCCTGGCCTGAGAAGTCCGAGCCCTGCTTGACCCAAGGGCAGCCATGGGCTAAGATACATAACGTGACCTTTATGAAAGAGTTGTTTATTTGAACCCGACAGTCCCGGCCAGCTCGCCACCTCACCGCCGGGTACTTCCCTTGGCCATCTCGGGAGCGGTGGAAGGTGACTTGGCCGCCTATTTCGAGGGCTTGGCCAACCCCACTCGGCTGCGGATCGTGCAGCGCCTGGCCGAGGTGAAGGAGGCCCGTGTGTCCGACGTGGCACTCCTCCTCGGAATCAGCCAGCCGCGGATGTCCTGGCACCTGCGGCTTCTCCGCCGTGCCCGCATCGTGACCACGCGCCGATACGGCCGCGAGGTCCTCTGCCGTCTCGACCGTGACTCCATTCAAGCCAGCTTCCAGCGCTTCTCCCACCTGGTGGAAGAGAAGCGCGACTCCGACACCGAATCGAACGCAAACCAGAACGTCAGTCAGCCGCCTTCTCACGCCGTGGTCGAGGGCGCACTTCCAGAGGTAGTTAGATGAGCAAGAAGGTACGCGTCGCCATCATCGGCGTGGGCAACTGCGCGTCGTCACTGATTCAGGGTGTGGAGTATTACCGCAACGCCAGCCGGGAAGATTTTGTCCCCGGTCTGATGCACGTTGACCTGGGCGGCTACCACATCAGTGACATCGAGTTTTCGGCCGCTTTCGACATCGATCGGGAGAAGGTGGGGTACGACCTCGGCGAGGCCATCGCCCGCGGTCAGAACAACACCGTTGTCTTCGCCAAGGTGGGCAAGCTAGGGGTACCAGTACACCGGGGCATGACCCACGACGGCCTGGGCAAGTATCTGTCGGAAGTGATTGTCAAAGCCCCCGGCCCGACCGCAGATATCGTCAAGATCCTCAAGGAAACCAAGACTGACGTGGTGGTTAACTACCTGCCGGTCGGCTCTGAGGCGGCCACCAAGTGGTACACCGAACAGATCTTGGAAGCTGGCTGCGCCATGGTCAACTGCATGCCCGTCTTCATCGCTCGCGAAGACTACTGGCGCAAGCGGTTTGAGGAGCGCAATCTGCCGATCATCGGCGACGACATCAAGTCGCAGGTGGGCTCGACCATCATCCACCGGGTCCTAACCCGCCTCTTCCAGGAGCGTGGGGTGCAGCTGGACCACACCTACCAGCTCAACTTCGGCGGCAACACCGACTTCCTCAATATGCTGGAGCGGGAGCGCCTGGTCAGCAAGAAGATCAGCAAGACCAATTCTGTTCTTTCGCAGATGCAGCATCCCATGGACAAAGACGATGTGCACATCGGGCCCAGCGACTATGTGCCCTGGCTCAAGGACCGCAAGTGGGCGCACATTCGCATGGAAGGCAAGGCCTTCGGGGACGTGCCGCTGACGGTCGACCTCAAGCTGGAAGTGCACGACTCACCCAACTCGGCGGGCATCGTGATCGACGCGGTGCGCTGCTGCAAGCTAGGCCTGGACCGCGGTCTGGGTGGAGCGCTCGAGGGACCCTCCTCCTACTTCATGAAGTCACCCCCTTTCCAGGTCTCCGACGAGCGGGCCCATGAGCTGACCGAGGCTTTCATCGGGGGTCGGGTCGGCGCTGCCTGCATCAGTGACCCCGAGGAGACGGTCGCGCCCCGGGCAGCGATGGCGGCCGGAAACGGCGTGGCCAGCCCGGCTCCCGTGCGCGATCCAGCGTCGGTGGGGAGCGAGTCCTAGGAAGGCCCGCAGCCCCGAGCCGGTCGGGGAGGGCTCCTAGTGGGCAGAGGTGAATTGGCGAAGAGTTCGGTCAGCGAGCCGGAGCCGGCTCCGGTGGTAGCCGAGCCCGCCCCGGCGTTGGCGGCCAAGGCGGCGGCTCTGAAGAGTCCAACCTGGGTTGCCAACGGTGGACCGCAGGCCCTCGGCTTGCGGATTGCGACCGTGCTCGTCTCGCCCATGCCTCGCGGGCTTCGTTACCGACTCGCCGACATCGGCGGAGTGGCCGCCTACGGGCTCCTCTCCTCGCGAGCTCGGCGGGCACGAAACAACTACTCCGCCTTTGCTCCAGGTGACCGGAGGGGCAGCTCCAAGATCGCCCGTGGCGCCTTTCGCAACTACGCCCGAACCATCCTCGACTTTCTCATCCTGGAGCGGCTCCTCGACGAGCTCAAGAGCCGACCCGGAGCCATCTCCCTGGGACCCCTGCACCGGGCCCTGGCGGCCGGAAAGGGGGCCATCGTGGTCACGCCGCACCTGGGCAACTGGGATCTAGGCGCGGCTGCCATTGCCACCTGCGGTCGCCCAGTGCACGCGGTGACCGACCCCTTCGGCCCCCCCGAGGTGGACAGTATGGTGCGGGCCAGCCGGGAGCGCCTCGGGGTGGGAGTGATCCCGGTCGGGCCCTCCAGCGTCAAGGAGTCGCTCCGGGCCCTGCGCCGCAACGAGGTGCTCCTGCTGGCCTGCGACATCGACAAGGGCGGAGCTGGAGTACCGGTCTCGTTCCTGGGCCGTGAGGTGGTGCTGCCCGCCGGACCGGCGACCTTCTCCCTTCGCACCGGTGCGCCTTTGATCCCCGGGTTCATGCGCCGGCGTCCCGATGGCAGTCACGAATCCCGACTCGAGGAACCCCTGCCGCTGCCCAGCACCGGAGACGCCGCTGAGCAGACGGCCGAGCTGACCCAGGCGATAGCGAGCGCCTTCGAGGTGATGATTCGAGACGACCCCGCTCAGTGGTTCGCCTTCCACTCCCTGACCCGTCCCGGCGCGGGAGAGAGCAGCCGATGAGGGTGACCATGCCAGGGCTGGGAGTACGAATCAGATCGGGAGCAGCGATCTCCAAGGCCCCTCTCTCGGATCCGGGACCGATCCTTCCTTACCTGGGCCTCCGAGCTGCGGAACTGTGCCTGCGCGCGCTCGATCGCAAGACCGCCTACCGCCTGGCCGGTCCCCTGGCGACCCTGCTCACCACCTGCTGGCCCAGCCACTGGAGCGGCCTTCGGTCCAACCTGGCGGTGGTTCAACCAGGACTCAGCAAGCGCCAGATGCGCCGGCTGCTGCGCCACAACGTGCGCAACTTCTTCAAGGCCTGGATTGACCTCCTCCAGATGGCTCATCGGCCACTCGAGGATTGGCGCGATCTGATCCGCCTTGAGGATGGCCACTACCTTGATGAGGCTCGAGCGGGCGGCAAGGGCGTGATCATCGTCAGCCTGCACCTGGGGTCTTGGGAGGCGGCCATCGCCGCTCTACGGGACCATTTCACCTTCACCGACGGTGGACTGGCACTTCTCGCCGAGCAGGTCCGACCAATCAGGTGCTTCAACTGGCTGCTGCGGGCGCGCACCAAGGTCGGTTGTCAGGTAATCCCGCTCAACGTCGATGCCGTGCGCAAGGGCGACCAGGAGGCGGTGCGGCGCTCGGGGGCTTCAGCAGTTCGGCAGATTTACAAGGTGCTTTCCAAGGACGGCGTGGTGGTCATCGCCATCGACCGCGACCTGCTCGGGACCGGGGAATCTATCCCGTTTTTCGGGCGCGAGGCGTCAATCCCCTTGGGGGCGGTCGAGATCGCCGCCCGCACCGGTGCGGCGATCCTGCCGGTCTGCCTGCTCCGCGAGGCCGATGACTCCTATGTGGGACGGGGGTTTGCGCCCATCCACGTCAGCCTGGGCGAGAATCCCCAGGACGACCTGCGCCGCGCCGCCCGTCACTTGCTACGCATCCTCGAGCCCGAGCTCCAAGCCAACCCCGACCAGTGGCACGTGATGACTCCCCTCTTCGGTGCCCCAATGGCCGATCTGGCCGCCATGAGGGCGGCCAGTCCGGACCCGGTGGGAGCTGCCAGCCCATGAAGGTCGGCTTGGTCTCGCCCTACGACTACCTAAGGCCGGGAGGAGTTGGCGAGCACGTCCGTCACCTGGCCAGCGAGCTGGGTCGCCAGGGCCACGAGGTGAGGATCCTGGCGCCTTCCGCGGGGGGCCGGGAGAAGGTGGTCGAAGGGGTCATCCCCTTGGGGCGCCCGATTCCAATTCCGGCCAACGGGTCGGTGGCGAGGATCTCTCTCTCCTTCCATCTATCCCGAAAGATCCGGGAGATTCTCGAAGCGGAGCGCTTCGACGTAGTTCATCTCCACGAGCCGCTCATGCCGGCCCTGCCCGTCACCGTCCTGCGGACCAACCGGGAGGGCGTCAACGTGGGCACCTTTCACGCCTATGCCCGCCAGAACCTGGGTTACTACTATGGCCGACCGCTGCTGCGGCGACTCTTCCGCCGCCTCGACGGTTGCATCGCTGTATCGGAACCGGCCAAGACCTTCGTCTCCCGGTACTTCCCGGCTGACTACACGGTCATCCCCAACGGAATCGATCCGGAAATCTTCAATCCCTCGGTGCCGCCGGCCCCGGGAATCCCCAGCCCGACCCGCCAGACCATCCTCTTCTTGGGTCGTTTGGAGGAGCGCAAGGGGCTGGGCACACTGCTGGACGCGTACTCCTTGCTCCGTCAGGTGCGGGCGGACTGCCAACTGGTGGTGGTGGGCAACGGTCCCCTTCGCCGCGGCTACCAACGCCGGGTGGAGGAGGAAGGCGTCCCTGACGTCAACTTCTGCGGTTTCATTCCGGAAGCCGATAAGGCCAGCTATTTCACTGCCGCCGACATCTACTGCGCCCCCAACACCGGCAAGGAGTCCTTCGGGGTGATCCTGCTGGAAGCGATGGCCAGTGGCCGGCCGGTGGTGGCGACCGCCATCGACGGGTTCCGTCAGGTGATATCCGATGGCGTCGAGGGCCTGCTCACTCCCCCCGGGGACGAGGCACAGATGGCGGCGACGCTGGCGCGTCTGCTGGATGACCGCGGCCTGCGCCAGCAGATGGGTGAGCGGGGACGGCGGGCCGCCGAGGGTTACGCCTGGCCTCTGGTCGCCGATCGTGTTCTTTCCGTATATGAGTCCGCCTTGCGGGCGCGCCGCCAACCTGAGGTGAGGTCCTTTGTTCAGCCGTCTGCTGCAAGCGTCCGTTAGAGCCAGCGCCCAGCGGCTCGCCGCCGCCGCCCGCCTGGTCAAGGTCAGCCCCAACGTGATCACCATGGTGGGCTTGGTCCTGACCTTGGTTTCGGCCAGCCTGATCGGTCTCAACCTGCTCCTGGCGGCGGGCCTGGTCCTGCTCCTGGCCGGCTCGATGGACATCCTCGACGGCGCGGTCGCCCGGGTCTCGGGGCGGATGCACCGCTACGGCGCCTTTCTCGACAGCACGGCCGACCGCTACGGCGAGGGCGCCATCTATCTGGGCTTGCTCTATCTCTTCCTGGTCCGCCTCCACCAGGATCCCCCGGTGTTCCTCATCGCGGCGGCACTCCTGGGTTCGCTCCTGGTCAGCTACGTGCGCGCCCGGGCCCAGTCCCTCGGCTTCACCTGCGACGGCGGCTGGTTCGCCCGTCCGGAGCGGGTGGTGCTTATCGCCCTGGGCCTGATGCTGGGCCAGTTCAGCATCGTGCTGTTGACCATCGTGCTCTGGATCCTGGCCATCGCCACCAACCTCACCGCCATCCAGCGCATCTACCTGGTCTGGGGCCAGCACCGCGCCCAGCTCCTACTGGAGTCGGCTTCCCCACCTCAGGCGGATGCCCTCGAGGTCGCGCCCCAGCTGCCGCCGGCCAAGCCCCGGCGAGGCGCGGCACCCAGCTAACCTTCGGAGGTGGCCCTCCTCTCGATGTGGCGATGAGCGCAGTTCAGGTTCCCGCGCTGGTCGGGGTCGTCATGGGTTCGCGCTCGGACTGGGAGACCCTCCGCCACGCCGCCGAGACCCTGGACGAGTTGGAGATCGCCCACGAGACCAAGGTGGTGTCCGCCCACCGCACTCCCGATCTGCTCATGGAGTACGCCAGCTCCGCCGAGGCGCGGGGCTTGCGGGTGATCATCGCCGGCGCCGGGGGCGCGGCCCACCTTCCCGGCATGCTGGCTGCCAAGACCCACCTGCCGGTGTTGGGGGTGCCGGTGGAGAGCAAGGCCCTACACGGGGTCGACTCCCTGCTCTCGATCGCCCAGATGCCGGCCGGAGTGCCGGTGGGCACCCTGGCGATCGGAAGAGCCGGAGCGGTCAACGCCGCCCTGCTCGCCGCTTCCATCCTCAGCCTCAGTGATCCACTGATCCGGGCGGCGCTGCTCAGCTACCGGTCCCGCCAGACCGACGCCGTTCTTAGCCGGCCCGACCCTCAGCCCGACTCTTCACCCTCCTAGATGGGCCAGCGGGTGGGCTGTCTGGGTGGCGGCCAGCTGGGCCGGATGCTGGGCCTGGCCGGGCTGCCTCTGGGCTTGCGCTTCACCTTTCTCGAGCCCCAGGCGGAGGCGTCGGCCGCCGCCGTCGGCCGCCAGCTCCTCGGCGCCTATGACGATCCCGAGCTGCTTCGTCAACTGGGGGCCGAGTCAGATCTGGTTACGTTTGAGTTCGAGTCGGTGCCCGAGAGCTCAGCCGCCCTGCTGGCAACCTCGGGAGCGGTCTTCCCTCCGCCTCGGGCTCTCGCCGTGGGTCAGGACCGGCTCTTGGAAAAGCAGCTCTTCCAGAGTCTCGGCATTGAGACCGCCGCCTATGCCGAGGTGGCCTCGGAGGCGGACCTGGAGCAGGCGGCCGCGGTGGGTCTTCCCGCTCTCCTCAAGACGCGGCGGCTGGGCTACGACGGCCATGGGCAGCGTCTGGTGCGGGAGGGCTCGGAGCTGGGGGACGGGTGGCGGGAGCTGGACCAGGTCCCGGCCATCCTGGAGCGCCTGGTGCCCTTCGAGCGCGAGCTCTCGATCATCTGCGTCAGAGGGAAACATGGCGAATCCGCCGCTTACCCTTTGGTCGAGAACCATCACCAAGAAGGGATTCTCCGGCTCACCCTGGCGCCCGCCCCCGGGCTGACCCCGGATCTGCAGGAGCAGGCGGCCACGATCGCCAGTTCGATCGTCGAGGAACTGGATTATGTCGGCGTGCTGGCGGTCGAGCTCTTCCAGGTGGCGGGCAGGCTACTGGCCAACGAGATCGCCCCCCGGGTCCACAACTCCGGCCACTGGACCATGGACGGCGCTGTCTGCAGCCAGTTCGAGAACCACCTCCGGGCCGGTCTGGGCTGGCCTCTAGGCGGGACCGAGGCCAAGGGCTACACGGCGATGCTCAACCTGCTCGGTGAGGATCCCGACCCGAGTGAGTTGCTGGCCATACCGGGTGCCCACCTCCACCTTTATGGCAAAGAACCCCGGCCCCGGCGCAAGCTGGGCCACCTCAACATCGCCGGGGAGGCCCCGCATCAGGTGACGGCGCAGCTAAGCGCGGCGGCCCAGGTGCTCGGAATCCGGCTTCCGGTTTCCTTGGAGCCAGACTCCTTTTGGCGCTGAGCAGCGGCCCCGAAAAAGAACTTGACTTTTGCTTGCAAATCGCTAAGACCGGCACCGCAAACGGAGGCAGGATTGACGAGGACGATCGGCTCTGGCAAGATGCCCGCCGAATGCTCCCCCGTACTGCGGCGCCACTGCGCCTCCTCGCCACTCGACGCTCGCTGATCGCTTGCGCGGTGGCGACCGGCCTGTTCACCCTGGCCGCGCTGTCGCTGTTCCCGGAAAACGCGGTGGCGTCCTCCGGCCTCGCTATCACCACCGCCGCCTCGCCCACCTCGCCTCCCAACGCCACAGTTGGAAAGACGTACTCCTTCACCCTCCAAGCCAGTGGGGGTGACGGCAGCTACACCTGGGCGCTGGCTGGGGGCGCTCTGCCTAAGGGTCTCGCGCTCTCAGCCGGGGGAGTGATTTCGGGGACACCTACATCGGTGACCCAGAGCGGCAGCTTCGAGGCCCAAGTGACCAGTGCTGGGGAGACCGCCACCAAGGCCTTCTCCGTCTGGGCTAACCCGGCTCCGGTGTCTCCCTTCGGCAAGGGCTTCTGCACCGCCCATGGCGCCAGTGTGGCGATCGAGGGACCGGACAACGTCTGGGCCTGCGGGCCCGCCGGAGCCGGTTTCTCGCCGCCCACCCCCTACGACTCCGACGGCTTCCAGTGCGTCGAGTTGTCGGCTCGGTTCCTATCTTCCGTCTACGGTCAGCCGGCACCCAATGACGCCCTTGGCGACTTCACCTACGGCTATGAGTTCGTCTCGTCGGTGGCCACCAACCCCAAGCACTTCAAGATCAACGGCAAACCGATCCCCGAAACCACCACTTCCGGAGGGGACAATCACAAGGTGCCCTCCCCGGGGGACATCGTTAGCTTCGGCGCCTCCGGAGACTGGGGCTTTACGGAGCCTGTCGCCGGACACACCGCCGTGGTGATCGCCAATCCTCCTCAAAGCCACACTCCGGCAGGCTATTTCTGGATCCTCAGCCAAGACTTTGGCAGCGAGAGCGAAGGCTTCGGCATCACCGTCGGCGAGCAGGAGATAAACACCAACACCACTCCCGGCCATGCCCTCA
>Ga0307374_10004759_pt1 | contig 22440 bp, 22 predicted proteins | sample OX3MG_FD_202532 | JGI IMG/M metagenome (GOLD analysis project Ga0307374, IMG submission 202532) | Soil microbial communities from Risofladan, Vaasa, Finland - OX-3 | ecosystem: Environmental > Terrestrial > Soil > Coastal area > Acid sulfate soil | place: Finland: Risofladan, Vaasa | collected... | reverse complement strand
GATTGGTACTGCGTGTACGTGCAGACCCCCGAGGAGAGCGCCGACCGCATCGACGCCACCGTGCAGCGCAAGCTCGTCGAGAACATCCAGCTCGCGCAGACCATGGGCGCCGAGGTGGTGCAGCTCCCCGGGACCGACGTGGCCGCGGCGCTGCTCGACTTCGTCCGCTCCCGCGGCGTGACCCTCGTCCTCGTGGGGCAGAGCCGGCGCTCGCGCTGGCAGCACCTGGTGCGGGGATCGGTGGTCGACCGCCTGGTGCAGAATTCGGCCGGTGTGGACGTGCTCGTGGTCTCGTTCTCCAGCGGCGAGTCCGGCACATGACGCCCGCCTACCTGGCCGCCGTGCTCGCCCTGGGAGGCGTGGCGCTCGCCTGGCTGTTCGCCTGGCGGGCCGTGCGGCGCGCGGCGGCGCGCGTGGACGAGCTGCACCACGCCGTGTCGGCCAGCGAGGCCCACGGCGCCGAGCGCGAGCGTCTGGCCACCGATCGCGCCCGCGCGGCCGAGGCGGCGGCCGCCGCCGCGGTGGACCGCAGCGTGCACGACCTCGACGACGTGCGCCTGCCCCTCCACATCCTGCTCGAGAATCAGTTCGGCGACCTCAACGACAATCAGGTGGAGTTGATCGGCGCGGCGCGCGATGCCGCCGAGGCCGCCGCGTCACGCCTGCGCCGCGCGCGCGACCTGTTCGCGTTGCGCCCCGAACAGCTCCGAAGCGAGCCCGTGCGGCCCGGCGACGTGGTCGCTTCGATCGTCGCGGCGCTCCAGTCGCGGGGCGGGGCCCGCGGCGTGCGCGTCGTGGCCGACATCGCCGCCCCCCTGCCCACCGTGCGCGGCGACCGCATCCGCCTGCACGAGGCGCTGGCCCTCGTCGGCGCGGCCTGTCTCGCCGCCACCGCCGACGGCGGCACGCTGCACATCACCGCCGCCGCCACCGACCCCGAACTGGTCGTGGCCTTCGAGGGCGGGCGCGTCGACGTCGACGAGATCGACACTGCGTGGGCCGCGCGCGTCATGGCGGCGCACGGCGGATCGCTGCGCGCGATCGACGCCCGCGTGGAGATCCGCCTGCCGCGCTGAGCGCCCGCGCTCAGCCCCCGCCGTGCGCGGGCTGCACCACCGCCGTGTCCACGTCCACGTAGCCGATTACGCGCGCCCACCCCGCGACGTCGCCGGCGCGCCGGAAGGTCACCGTCACCCGGGCCGAGTCGCCCCGCGCGATCGGCCGCGTGAGATCGACCACCATGATGTGCAGGCCGCCCGGCGCGAACCGCAGCGTGTCGTGCGCCGGCACGGGAAGCTCCGCCACCGGCGTCATGTGCGACATCCCGTTGCCCATCGGCATGTCGCGGTGCACCTCGGCGCGGGCGGCGATCGGCGTCCGCACCCCGATCACGGTGTCGGCCTGGCTCGTGGGATTCGTGACCCACAGGTAGAGCACGGCGGGCGACCCGGCGGCAGGAGTCACGAGATACCCGCGCGTCCACCCCATGGCGCCGCCCTGATCCACGGGCACCACCCGGCATCCACCGGCCGCGGCGAGCGTCAGCGCCAGAAGCAGGAATCGTCTCATATCAGTAGACGTCTCTCAGGAGACGCGGAATGTCGTGGACGTAATCGGCGATCGTCATCCCCGGGAGGTAGATCACGTGCGCGCTGTCGTCGGGGGTGAAGGCGAACACCTCCGCCGAGTGCGACACGGCGTAGCCGCCGCCGGGCAGCGCCTCGCGCTGCGCCGGCGGAATGTGGAACGCCTGCTCCATGGCCGCCAGTTGCGCGTCGGTGCCCCGCAGGCCGATGAACGCGTGGTTGAACGAATCGAGCCACTGCCGGAGTTGCGGCAGCGAGTCGCGCGCCGGATCGGTGGTGACGAACACCACCGTCACCCGGCCGCGATCGCTGGCCGGCAACTGCTTGAGCGCCGCGGCGATGTTGGCCATGTGCACCGGGCAGACGTCGGGACAGTGCGTGTACCCGAACGTGATGAAGGTGACGCGCCCTCTGGTCCGCTTGCCGAAGTCGAACGGCGCCCCGTCCGTGCTCGTCATCGTCACGTCGGGCCGCGGCACGGCAGGATCGATCACCGCGCCCAGCACCAGCGGCTGCCCCCGCAGCCGGTCGATCGTGTCGCGCGTCGCGTCGCATCCGGCCAGCCACGCCGCCGCGACCACGCCCAGGAGCACCGTTCGAGACCCGACCCGCATCACCGCCTCCGTCAGAACGTACGGCGTACCTGCGCGAACACCGCGCGCGGCTGCCCGGGGGACACGAGGCCGCCGGCCACCAGTTCAGGATAGGGCCGGTCGAGCAGATTGCGAACCCCCAGGTCCACGTCGGCCCCACCCAGCCGCACCGAGAAGCTCGCATGCATCAGTCCATACGCCCCGAGCACCACGCCCGGTTCGTCGAACGGCGAGTAGGGCCCCACCCAGTTGCCGCTCAGGCGCAGGCTCCATTGCCGGCCGGCGGGCGAGAACCGCACGGCGGACGTGCCGATGTACCGGGCCGTGTTGTACACGCGCAACCCGTCCACGGTGGACACGCTCCCGTCGTCCTCCGACACGATCGTGAGGTGCGTGTAGCGCGCGTCGTTGAACGTCCAGTCCCCCGTCACCTGCACCGTGGGGCGCACCGGCACCGCCCATTCCAACTCCAGCCCCTGCCGCACGCTCGATCCGCCGTTGTTCGCCACCCCGCTCAGCGGATTGATCGTCTGCTCGTTGCTCACGTCCATGCGGAACAGCGTCGCCGCGCCGTACACGCCGCTGCGGTCGAACTTCAATCCGCCCTCGTAGTCCCACGCCGTGACCACCGGCAGGCCGGGATCCATCATCACGCCGTCCGTGGAGCGGAATCCCCGCGAGACGTCGGCGTACGCCGAGAGCGCATCCATCAGGCGGTACGTCGCGCCCGCCTTGGGCGAGAACACGCCGGTGCTCCCGCGGAACTCGCCGAACAGGTCCTGGAGCGATCGGGTGTCCAGCACGTCGGCACGGCCGCCCACGTCCAATCGCAACCGGTCGGTGAGATCCACGTACGACTGCAGGAACACCGCCCCCGACAGCTGCCGCGCCGTGGCCAGCGCGTTCACCGAATCGCGGGTGCGGTTGGTGGTGAAGTAGTTCTCGTAGCGCGCGTGATCCCACCGGCCCTCAGTGCCGATCGTCAACTCGCCCCGGGGCAGCTGCCAGGTGAGCGCGCTCGTGAGCCCGGTGCCGTACCGGGAATCCTCCTCCTCGGTCTGGCTGCCGCTCCCCTCGAACTTGCCGCCCGCCGGCGGGATGGTCAGGAACAGCTGCCACCGGCCCTCGGTGGCGTACACCGTGGTTCGCCAGAACATGGGCCCGGTGATGAGCCGCAGACTCACCCGCTCCTGCGCGCGGCGCTTGTACCCGCCGTCCGACGGGTTGGACACGATGTCGTACTGGTGGCGCGCGAATTCCTCGCCGCTCAGAAATCCCGCCGAGTTCCAGTCGGTGCCGTACAGCTCGGTGCCGAAGTCGATCGAGTATCCATGCCCCAGCTCGTGCACCACTCGGCCGTGCCCCTGCACCAGGTCGTATCCGGCGTTGGGCCGGAAGCCGTCGTCATGTTCGTAGTGCACGCCGAACACCCCACCGCCGCGCGCGCCATGGTCGAACCCCGTCATCACGGTCGCGTCGGCGCTCCCGAACGAACCCGCCGACGCCTTCACCTCGGTGCCCGCCATGCGATCGATGGTGCGCACGTTCACCACGCCCGCCATCGCGAAGTTGCCGAACAGCGGGCTCGTCGGCCCGCGGATCACGTCGATGCTGCGCACCGCGTCGGTGAACAGCTCGCTGAAGTCGTTGTAGCCTTCGGAGTGGCCGTTCACCGGCTCGTTCACCGGCACGCCGTCGATCCACAGCGCGAGGTCGGTGGAATGGTCGGAGCTGAACCCGCGCAGCGACGCGTCGGACGCGAAGCCCGGCCCCTGCCCCTGCTGATGCACCTCCACCCCCGCCGTCTGCCGGAGCAGATCCCACGTGCTGTTGGACGGCGTGGCGTTGATCACCGACGCCGGGATGTGCGTCACCGACGCCGGCTGGCTGCGGTCCACCGGCGCCGCCACGATGTTGACGGCGCCGAGGCTCTGCGCGACGGCCTTGAGCGAATCGGCGCGGGCCACGGAATCGGCCCGCGTCCGCTGCTGTTGGCCCAACAGGACGGAAGGACTCGCCAACACGGCGAGCGCCCACAGGATGCGACGCATGGGCGGAATGTAATGCGCGTAAACACCGCGAAATACCGGCGGCGCCATGTGCGCCCGCCGCATGGTGTTGCGCCACCGGCGCGGCGTCCGGGCCGGGCGCCACGGTCGCTTTATGCGGGGCCGGGATGTAAATTGAGAGAGTCCGGATATGCCCCAATGTGGGGCACCCCGCCGCCGGACCTCCTCGGTCCCACAGACATGGCCATTGCCCTGACGACCGCCCAGGATTCCGGAAGTTCCTCCACGCCCGCCGCCGACGGCCGGCCCAATCTCGCGTGGCGCGAGATGGTCACGCCGTTCGAGGCGCCATCGCTGGCGCGGAGCATCTGGCAGGTGGTGAGCACGCTCGTGCCCCTCGCGATCGCGCTCTACGTCATGTATCGCAGCCTGGCCTTGCCCTACTGGGTCACCCTGCTGCTCTCGGTCCCCGCCGCGGGGCTCACCGTGCGCACGTTCACGATCATGCACGACTGCGCGCACGGCTCGCTGTTCGAGAAGCGCTGGGCCAACGACGTCGTCGGCTGGTTCACCGGCGTGCTGGCACTCACGCCGTACGTGCAGTGGCGCCGCGACCACGTGCTCCATCACGCGTCCTCCGGCGACCTCAACCGCCGCGGCCACGGCGACGTGTGGACGCTCACCGTGCGCGAATACCAGGCGCAGTCCCGGCTCGGCAAGTTGCGCTATCGCCTGTTCCGCCACCCGATCGTGCTGTTCGGCCTCGGCCCCCTGCACCTCGCCCTGGGCCAGCGCTGGCGCTCGCGCAGCACCGCCTCCGGCACCAAGGAACTGGCCAGCGTGCGCGAGACCGACCTCGCGCTCGTGGCGCTCGTCCTCGGCTTCTCGGCGCTCATCGGGCCGCTGGCCGTCGTCAAGATCTACGTCCCCGTGTTCATGATGGCCGGCGCCGCCGGCATCTGGCTGTTCTACGTGCAGCACCAATTCGAAGACACGTATTGGGCCGCGCACGAGCAGTGGGATTACGTCACCGCGTCCATTCGCGGCAGTTCGTACTACAAGCTCCCCGCCGTGCTCAACTGGTTCACGTGCAACATCGGACTGCACCACGTCCACCACCTGAGCCCGCGCATTCCCAACTACCGCCTGCACGAGTGCCACGCCGCCAACGAGCGGCTGCAGGAAGCCACCACCATCGGCATCCTCGAGAGCCGCAAGAGCGTGCGCCTCACCCTGTGGGACGAGGACGCCCACCGGCTCGTCGGGTGGGACGCCCTGCGCCGCACCCGGCAGACGGCGTAGCCCATGACACGCCGCCTCCGCGCCCCGCTCGCGGCCTTCGCCCTCGTCGTCACGGCCGTCCTCGCGCTCCCCAGGCTCGCCGCCGCGTGGAACGCCACCGGCCATCGCACGATCGCCGAGATCGCCTGGGAGCACATGACCCCCACGGCCCGAGCGCGCGCCGTGGCCCTGCTCATGCACGGCCCCGAGCTCGCGAATCTCGCCTCGCTCCGCCCCGCCGGCGGCCCCATCGAGGAGCGCGACCGCGCGTTGTTCCTCAACGCCGCCACCTGGCCCGACCTCATTCGTGGCCGCGCCCTGCCCTGGCACGCGTACGACCACCCCACCTGGCACTACGCCGATTTCTACTGGGACGTCGTGAACGGCCAGCCGCACGACATTCCCGGCACCGGCCCAGCCGCCGAGAACGCCGGCGAGCGCATCGTCGCCTTCCGCCACGCGTTGAGCGATCCGGCGGTGCCCGACACCACCAAGGCCGTGGACCTCGCCTGGATCCTCCACCTCGTGGGCGACATCCATCAGCCGCTCCACGCCAGCTCGCGCGTCAGCACGCAATCCCCGCTCCCGCTGGGCGACAAGGGCGGCAACGACTTCATGCTCGACGACCGCCACCGGCTGCACGCGTACTGGGACGACATCCTCGACACTTCCATCCCGCGCGCGCTCGACGAGGACCAGGTGGCGTATGCCTCGCGTCTCGCCGCGCAGATCGTCCAGGAGCATCCGCTGGCGTCCGTGGATTCACAGGCCCGGTCGCAGGACGTCTCGGCGTGGGAGCACCAGGGACTCGAGATCTCGGAGCACCAGGTGTACGACGGCATCACCCAGGGCGAGGCGCCGTCCGCCGCGTATCGGGCGGCCGCGCTCGCCACGGCGCAGGCACAGATCGCGCTGGCCGGGTACCGGCTCGCGGCGCTGCTGAACGCCGCCTTCAAGTAGCGCGCGGCGGCGCTACGCGTCGCCGCGCTGCGCCACCGCCTTGTAGCGCTCCCACTCGTCGTGCGAGATCGGGCGCGCCGGCACGCCGCCCCACCGCTCGCCCGCGCCCACCCGCGTGCCAGGAAGCAGCACCGAGTGCGCCAGCACCGTCGCGCCCTCGCCCACGTCCACGTCGCCCATCACCGTGGCCTTCTCGCCGATCGTCGCGCGACTGCCGATCGTCACCGGGGCGATCACCAGCCGTCCCGCGCCGCCGTAGTGGCAGAAGATCTGCGCGCTCCCGCCGATCGAGACGTCGTCGCCCAGCGTGATCATCGATACATCGGTGAAGTACTCCGTGGTGATGCGCGGCCGCTTGCCCATCCGCATCCCCATCGCCCGCAGAAACCAGATGCCCATCGGCGTCAGCGTCACGAACGGCAGGAAGGTGAACCGCACCAGGTAGAACAGCCCGTTGTGCAGGTACCAGGGCACCGCCGCGGCGGTGAAGTACCCGCCGTCGAACGCGCGCAACCGCGTGGGCAGGAGCAGGTTGAACACCGGCACCACCACGAGCAGCGCGAAGCCCCACACGAACGCGGCCGCCCCCAGCAGCATCCCCAGCGCCGGCCACCGCAGCCAGCCGTGCCCGTGCCACACCGGCGGCCCCAGCCAATCGACGATCAGCAGCGACGGCACCAGCGCGAGCCCCACGGCCGTCGCCGCCATCACGAAGATCGCGACCACGGCCAACCCGTAGCTCACGCGATTGAACCGCCGGATGAACCGGTCCACGGCCCCCGTGGGCGCGGCGCTTCTCGACGCATCGAAGTACTTCACCGGCTTCGGCCGCCGCTCACGTGACCCCGCCCGACGATTCCCTGGCGCCAAAGTAGAGGCCGCCCGCGGACACGAGGAAAACAACCAGGAACATGAAGAATCCATACACGCAGGCCGGATAGCCCCAGATCGTGCCCGGCGCTCCCGGCGACGGACAGGCCGCCGCACCCGCGCCGAACACTTCCCCGTAGCTCAACGTGCCCGAGAAGGCCGTTCCCAGCAGACTGAGCGCGAATACGATCTGCAACGCGCGTTTGATCACCATGTCGTGTCCCCCCATTCCGTCGCCGTGCCGTCCCAACGAAAGGTCACCGCGGGCCCACCCCGTGCAGCCGGGGAAACGAGAGCCCCGCTGTCAGGTCGGTCCGTACAAGACACGCACCGCGACCCCACTCAGCTTGCAGGTTCCACGGACTGATGGCGCGACCGGCCGGCCCCACCTTTCGGCATGGCAAGAAGCGGCACCCCACCTACTGGAAGGGAGATCACCATGCGCGCCCGCGACCTCATGACCACCAATCCGGCGGTCGTCACCGCCGATGACCCGATCACCAAAGCGGCCGAGGTCATGCGCAACCTCGACGTCGGCATGCTGCCCGTGGTCGACGACCTGCACACGCGGCGCCTGATCGGCATCATCACCGATCGCGACATCGTCGTGCGCTGCCTGGCCGAGCGCAGCATCGTGGAATGCCAGGTGCGCAACCACATGACGAGCAACCCGCTGGTGTATGTGAGCGAGGACTCCACGCTCGACCAGGTGGTCGAGAAGATGGAGCGGTATCAGGTGCGGCGGCTGCCCGTGGTCGCGTCCGACCGGCGCGTGATCGGCGTCGTCACGCAGGCCGACCTGGCCCGCCGCGTCGGACCCGACAACCCCGAACTGATCGAAGAGGTGCTCGAGCGGATCTCGACCCCCGGTGCGCTGACGCACTGAGCCCCGATCCATCCCGCGCATCCCTCATTCGCCCGCAACGCGGCCCGATGCCGCGAGGAGACTATGATGAAGACCGACATGCAGCTGCAGCGCGACGTGATCGAAGAACTCGCCTGGCAGCCCAACGTGCGCGAAGCGGAGATCGGCGTCGCCTGCAAGAACGGCGTCGTCACCCTCTCCGGGTTCGTGGATAGCTACGCCCAGAAGTACGCCGCGGGCCGCGCCGCCGAGCACGTGATCGGCGTCCGCGCCGTGGCCGACGACCTTCAGGTGAAACTGCCCAGAGCGTTCGTGCGCTCCGATACCGACATCGCGCACGCCGCCGTCACGGCGCTCAAGTGGGACGTCGAGGTGCCCGATTCCCGCATCCAGGTCCTGGTAGACGACGGCTGGGTCTCGCTCGACGGAGCGGTGGATTGGCAGTTCCAGCGCAGCGCCACCGAGAAGGCCGTGCGCTATCTCACCGGCGTCAAAGGCGTGATCAACCGCATCAGCGTGCAGCAACCCAAGGTCTCGGCATACGAGGTGAACCAGCGCATCGAGCAGGCGCTCAAGCGCAGCGCGGCGGTGGACGCCGACCGGATCACGGTGGACGCCAAGAACGGCAAGGTCGTGCTCCGCGGCACGGTGCGGTCGTGGGCCGAGCGCGAGGACGCCGAGCGCGCCGCGTGGGCGGCGCCGGGCGTGAGCGAGGTGAATGACGAGATCGCCGTCGGCATCTGACGGGCGACGGGAGGCAACATGCCGCACCGTTTTCGGGACCGCCGCGAGGCGGGCAAGGAACTCGCCGAGCAGCTGGCCCGGTACGCCCACGAACCGGACGTGATCGTGCTGGGGCTCCCACGGGGGGGCGTGCCGGTGGCCTACGAGGTGGCCGCCGCCCTCAGCGTGCCGCTCGACGTGTTCGTCGTGCGCAAGCTCGGCGTGCCCGGCCACGAGGAATACGCCATGGGAGCCGTGGCCGGGGGGGGCATTCGCGTGATCAACGAGGACGTGATCCGCGACCTGCGCATTCCGCCGGATGCCGTGGAACGGGTGGAGCGCGCCGAACGCGCGGAGATCGAGCGCCGCGAGGTGGCGTACCGCGGAGGCGCGCCTGCGCCGCCGCTCGCCGGCCGCGTCGTGATCCTCGTCGATGACGGCCTCGCCACGGGCTCGACGATGCTCGCCGCCGTGGCCGCCGTGCGCACGCAGCAACCCGGGCGCGTCGTCGTCGCCACGCCCGTGGCGTCGATGGAAGCCTGCGACGCGGTACGCCGCGAGGCCGATGATTGCGTGTGCGTGTCGGTGCCCGAGCCGTTCTACGGCGTGGGGCTCTGGTACCTGGATTTCACTCAGACGACCGATGAGGAAGTGCAGCGGTTGCTCGCTACCGCGCGCGCCGCCCGCCGTCCGGCCGTCGCGCATCCCTGATGGAAGTCGGGGGGAGGGCTGGACCATGTCTACCGTCACACGCGCAACGCTGCCGCAGCTGTTGCACGATGCGGCGTACCCCCTGGCGGGGGGCCCGGCCGATTTCGACCCGCTGCTCTCGCTCATCGGCGACGCCCCGTATGTCCTGATCGGCGAGGCCTCCCACGGCACGCACGAGTTCTACCGCATCCGCGCCGAGATCACCAAACGGCTGATCGTCGAGCGCGGCTTCTCGGCGGTGGCCGTGGAAGCCGATTGGCCCGACGCGTATCGCATCAATCGGTACGTGCGCGGCGCCGGCGACGACGCCGACGCCACCGAGGCCCTGGCCGGCTTCGTGCGCTTTCCGCAATGGATGTGGCGCAACGCCGACGTGCTCGACTTCGTGGGCTGGCTGCGCGCGTTCAACGACACGCGCCCCGAGCCCGACGCCAGGGTCGGCTTCTACGGCCTGGACCTCTACAGCCTCCACGCCTCCATCGACGCCGTGATCAGCTACCTCCTCAAGGCGGACCCGGAGGCCGCCGAGCGCGCCAAGGAACGGTACGCGTGCTTCGACCAGTTCGGGGCCGATCCGCAGAGCTATGGCTACGCCACCACGATCGGGCTCTCCCCCTCCTGCGAAGCCGAGGTCGTCGCGCAACTGGTGGAGTTGCGGCGCGCGTCGGCCGACCACACGCACCGCAACGGCCGCCTGGCGCCCGACGACCTGTTCTACGCCGAGCAGAACGCGCGCCTCGTGGCCAACGCCGAGCAGTACTACCGCGCCATGTTCGGCAGCCGCGTCTCGTCGTGGAACCTGCGCGACATGCACATGACCGAGACGCTCGACGCGCTCACCCGCTTTCTGCGCCCCCGCGTGCAGACGCCCAAGATCGTCGTCTGGGCCCACAACTCGCACCTGGGCGACGCGCGCGCCACCGAACTCGGCCGCTCGGGCGAGCTCAACGTGGGCCAGCTCGCCCGCCAGCGCTATGGCCGCGACGCCGTGCTCGTGGGATTCAGCACCTATGCGGGCACCGTCACCGCCGCCTCCGACTGGGACGAGCCCGCCGAGCGCAAAGCGGTGCGCCCCGGCCTGACCGGCAGCTACGAAGCGCTCTTCCACGAGGTGGAGATTCCGAACTTCCTGCTCCTGCCCAACGAGACCACCGAGCTCAGCCAGGCGATGGACCACGCGCGGCTGCAGCGGGCCATCGGCGTCATCTATCGGCCGCAGAGCGAGCGCCAGAGCCACTACTTCCACAGCCGGCTGTCGCGCCAGTTCGACGCCGTGCTGCACTACGACCGCACCCGCGCCGTGGAGCCGCTCGCCCGTACCGGGCTCTGGGAACGCGGCGAGATGCCGGAGACGTATCCGTCAACCCTCTGAGCGCCTCCGTGGCGCGCGGCACGGTTCGAGAGGAGAGTTTCACATGTCCAAGATCATCGACAGCAAGGTCCGCCTTCCCATCGGCCCGATCACGCTCGACGGCGACCTGTCCGTTCCCGAAGGAGCCACCGGCATCGTGCTGTTCGCGCATGGCAGCGGCAGCAGCCGCTCCAGCCCGCGCAACCGGCAGGTGGCGCGCGGCCTGCAGGACGCCGGCCTCGCCACGCTCCTGTTCGACCTCCTCACGCAGGAGGAGGGCGCCGAGGATGCACTCACCGGCCACCTGCGCTTCGACATCGAGTTGCTGGCGCGGCGGTTGCTCGCCGCCACCGACCTCGTGGCCCAGGGCCTGGCCGGCCGCACCTGGCGCATCGGCTACTTCGGCGCCAGCACCGGCGCCGCGGCCGCGCTCATCGCCGCGTCGCATCGGCCCGACGTGGTCCATGCCGTGGTGTCGCGCGGCGGGCGCCCCGACCTCGCCGGCGCCGCGCTCGCGAGCGTGCAGGCCCCCACGCTGCTCATCGTCGGGGGGGACGACCGGGTGGTGATCGACCTCAACCGCGACGCCTACGAGCGCCTCTGGTGCATCAAGCGCATGGATATCGTGCCCCGCGCCACGCACCTGTTCGAGGAGCCGGGCGCCCTCGAGGAAGTCACGCGCCTCGCCCGGGATTGGTTCGATCACTACCTGATCAAGCCGGCGGCCTTCGCGTCGCAGTCCGCCACCAAGCCGTAGCCGGACGCGCGGAACCCCCGCGAGCGGTATCGCTACCGCCGCGGGGGCTCTCTGCGCTGGTATCCGCCAATCACTCGGTTCGGCACCACGCGCTTCCATGGAGACGCATGGTCTGACCGACGGCTTGTCCTCGCCGGACGGGTCCGGGTCGGGTCCCCTGGGATCTCAGGGTCTCAGTTGTGGCCAGCTACCTCACAACCTGCGCGCCGGCGTTTGACGACCGTCGCACTTCCTTTTCGCCGGCGTCCCGGCGATCAAGGCCGCCTCCGCGGGAGTCCCGTCCCGCGAACGCGACGTCAATCTCTCGCCGCCTCCCGCCCACGGATGCCGGGGGTTCCCCGAACTCTTGTCAGGGAGTCGCCGCGCGCCAGCACCCCGTGCTATTATCGAGGCGATCGCTCCCCTGTGCCCGCCCGTCCCACCGCCTCCCTTCCCATGCACAACACTCGACTCCTGCTCCTCGCCGCGGCGCTCGGCGCCGCCCCCGCTCTCGCCGCCGCGCAACGCGCCGAGCCGGCCGGCCCCACGATCGTCGCCCTGCCGGCCGCCCGGCTGCCGCTCAAACACACGCCCACACCGACCACCGCCGCCATCACCGCCGCCGATCTCATGACGCGGCTCTACATCTTCTCCGACGACTCCATGCAGGGGCGCGAGGCGGGCACGATCGGCAACTTCAAGGGCACCACCTACATCGCCAACGAGTTGAAGAAGATCGGACTCGTGCCCGCCGGCGACGACGGCACCTACTTCCAGACCATTCCGCTCAAGTCGCGCACCACCGAACCGGCCTCGAGCCTCACGGTGAACGGCGTCCCGCTGGCCTTCGGCTCCGAGTGGTCGGCCATGGCGGCGGCGTCCGTCGCCAAACCGGACCTCGCCGTGGCCTTCGGCGGCACGTTCGGCGACTCCACCGCCACGATCTCACCGGCCGACGCGGCCGGCAAGCTGGTCGTGTACAAGCTGCCGCCCAACCCGATGGCGCTCCGCGCCGCGCGCGGCGGCGTGAATGGCCCCGCGGTCGTCGTCGTGATCGCGCCGGCGATGTACCTCCAGTACTTCAGCCGCCCGGCGCAGTTCGTGGACGATCCGTCCGCGGCCGCGCCCGCGTCCAGCGCCACGGTGGTGTTCGTGACCGCCGAGGCCGCGGCCAAGTTCTTCGACACGCCGCTCGACCAGCTCGCGCCGGGCGCCGCCGGCAAGACCGCCTCGCTCGACCTGCGGATCAGCACCGAGCCCGTGCCGTATCCGGCGCGCAACGTGGTCGGCATCCTGCCCGGCAGCGACCCGAAGCTCAAGAACGAATACGTGGCCGTCGGCGCCCACAACGATCACATCGGGTTCACCCACGATCCCGTGGACCACGACTCGCTGCGCTTCTTCAACCACATCGTCCGGCCGCTGGGCGCCGACAGCCGCGGCGGCCGCGCCACGCCGGCGCAGCAGGCCGAGGTCGATCACGAGTTGGCCGCCTGGCGCAAGGCGCACCCGGGCACGGCACGCCTCGATTCCATCGACAACGGCGCCGACGACGACGGCTCCGGCACCGTGACCGCGCTCGAGATAGCGCAGAAGATGGCGTCGCTCCATCCTCGCCCCAAGCGCTCCATGCTCTTCGTGTGGCACGAGGGCGAGGAGAAGGGACTGCTCGGCTCCGCGTACTTCACCGACCACCCCACCGTGCCGCGCGACTCCATCGTCGCCCAACTCAACATGGACATGGTCGGCCGCGGCGATGCCTGGGACGTCACCGGCACCACCAAGGACGGCAAGTTCCTGCACGGCGGCGCCCACTACCTGATGCTGGTGGGCTCGCGGCGCCTGTCCACCGAGCTGGGCAATCTCGTGGAGCAGGTGAACACGACCGACCACCACGGCTTCGTGTTCGACTACTCGATGGACGCCGACGGCCACCCCGAGAACGTCTACTGCCGCAGCGATCACTACGAGTACGCGCGCTACGGGATCCCGATCACCTTCTTCACCACGGGGCTCCACTCCGACTACCACCAGGTCACCGACGAGCCGGAGTACATCGACTACCAGCACATGGCCCGCGTGGGCAATCTGGTGGAGGACGTCGCCCTGCACGTGGCCAACCTCGGTCACCGCATCGTGGTGGACCACCCCAAGCCCGATCCGCACGGCGCCTGCCGGCAATGAGAGTTCCTGAATGCCGGTAACACGCCGCGCCCGCTTCCGGTTTCGGAGGCGGGCGCGGCTGCTTTCATGGATGCGGGCGAAAATGTGATAGCTGCCGCCCATGATGTGACAAGAATCATCGCCTGGCGGCGCTGCGGTCATCCCGGCGTCAGTATTGGTCCCTATATATTCGGCCATGGACCAACCTACGGCCGCAACCCGTCCAGATCCTGAGCCTCGGAACCCGGCTCAGCAGAGCGTCCGCAAGCCGACCTATACCCCGCCACGCCTGACCATCTACGGCAGCCTCGCCGATCTCACGGCAACGGTGGGGACCAAAGGCCGGCGCGACGGCAGACGCAGCCGCCGGCGCACGGGCTACTGAGCGTCGGGCCGGCGCCGAACGCCGCGCTGGGCGGAACTACCCGCCCCGCGCCAGCCGCACCGCGGCGATCACCACGATCAGCCCGAGGATCGCGTTCGCTCGCGCCAGCCACGCCGCCTGGCGCCTGAGCCGCATCGCCTCCGGCGTCCCCGGCGCCGCGCGCCCCGCCCGCGGCCCGATGATGAAATCGTGCACGAAGCTCACCACGAGCATCGCCGCCACCGCGCCCAGCTTGGCCGACAGCGTGCGCCCCGGGCCCGTGCCCCAGAACGCCGCGTTGCCCAGCACGCCGTCCCAGTGCAGCCAGTGGCGGTAGTAGAGATTGATGACGCCGGTGACCACCAGCACGCCGATCGCCCACCACCCCACGGCGCGAAAGCGCACGCCGAGCGTCTGGAACAGCTGCTGGCGCAGCGCCGGCGGCTGCACGGCACGCAACGCTGGCGCGCCCACCACGGCCAGGAAGAACATGCCGCCCAGCCAGAGCATGGCGGCGAGCACGTGCACGGTGACGTTCAGATAGTAGAGTGCGGGCATGCACAACAATAGCGATCGGACGGCCGGGCCGGCCACGCCGGCCCCCAGCCGCGGTCGGCCCCCACCCCCCCTTGCCAATTCAAACACTCGTTTGATACAATTGTTTGAACCCAAGACGCCCGATCGCCCGCCGCGAATCGCCGGCCCGGAGTGCCCGCATGAACCGCAAGAAAGTCCTCCTCGGCGCCGCCGCCGTCGTCGCACTCGCCGCCATCGCCGCGTACACCCTGCTCCGCGGCTCCAACACGCTCACGCTCACCGGCATCGTCACCGCCAACGACGTCATCGTCAGCCCCCAGGTGGCCGGCCAGGTGAGCCGCATCCTGGTCACCGAAGGCGACTCCGTGACGCAGAACCAGCTCCTCGCCGTGCTCGCCCCCGGCGAACTCGCCGCCGACCAGACCTTCTACTCCCACAGCGCCAGCGCCGCGGCCTCCCAGGTCCAGGAGAGCGAATCGGACCTCCGCTACGAGGTGACCCAGGCCGCCGAACAGCTCCGACAGGCCCGCGCCGCCCTCGATGGCGCGATGTCGCAGGCCACCGAGGACTCCGCCACGGCGGTCAACGCCAAGCGCCTCCTCGACCGCCTCGAATCGCTGTACCGCGCCGGCGGCATCTCGCCGCAGCAGCTCGACTCGGCCCGCACCGGCTATACCGTGGTCGCGTCGCGACTCGACGCCAGCCGCCAGCAGGTGCAGGCCCAGCGCGCCGCCGTCGCGATCGCCCGCGCCGCCGAGGATCAGGTGGCGGCGCGGCGCAGCGCCCTGGCCGCCAGCCGGCAGCAGCAGGCCGCCGCCACCGCGCAGACGCGCAAGGCCGACGTGCGGCTGGCGTACGCCGAGATCCGCGCGCCCATGGCCGGCGTCGTCGACGTGCGCGCCGCGCGCGCCGGTGAGTTCGTGAACGCCGGCCAGCCCATCCTCACGCTCATCAACCCCGACAGCCTGTGGGTGCGCGCCGACGTCGAGGAGACGTACATCGATCGCGTGCGCATCGGCGACCACCTCACGGTGCGCCTCCCTTCGGGCGACGAGCGCCAGGGCACGGTGTTCTACCGCGCCGTGGACGCCGGCTACGCTACCCAGCGCGACGTCAGCCGCACCAAGCGCGACATCAAGACGTTCGAGATCCGTCTGCGGGTGGACAACAAGGACCGCCGCCTCGCCGTGGGGATGACGGCGTACGTGCTGTTCCCGGTCACGCCCCCACGATGAACGTCGCCATCGACGTCCGCGCCATCACCAAGCGGTTCGGCGACTTCACCGCCGTCGACCGGATCTCGTTTGCCGTCGACGAGGGCGAGGTGTTCGGCCTGCTCGGCCCCAACGGCGCCGGCAAGTCCACGCTCATCCGCATGCTCACCACGCTGCTCCTGCCCTCCGAGGGCACGGCGCTGGTGGCCGGCCACGACATCGTCACCCACGCCAACGACGTCCGGCACGCCATCGGCGTCATTCCGCAGGCCATGACCAGCGATCTCGAGCTGAGCGCCGAGGAGAACCTGCTCATCTTCGCCAAGCTGTACAGCGTGCCCCGTGAACGCCGCAAGCCGCTCATCGCCGAGCTGCTGGCGGCCGTGGAGCTCACGCAATGGGCCGACAAACCCGTGAAGAACCTCTCCGGCGGCATGCGCCGGCGGGTGGAGATCGCGCGCGGGCTGGTGCACCAACCGAGCATCCTGTTCCTGGACGAACCCACCACCGGCCTCGACCCCGTGTCGCGCACGTCGGTGTGGGAGATGTTGCGCAAGATCAAGGCCGAGCGCGACCTCACCGTGCTGCTCACCACGCATTACATGGACGAGGCCGACAAGCTCTGCGACCGGATCGCGATCGTGGATCACGGCAAGCTCATGGCGCTCGATTCGCCCATGAAGCTCAAGGCCGACATCCCCGGCGAGAACACGCTCGAGGTGAGCTTCTCCGACACGCCCCCCGACTGGCGCGCGCGGCTGGCGGCGCTGCCCGGCGTGCAGCGGGTGGACGGCGAGGCGCCGGTGTTCCGGATCATGTCCACCAGCGGACCGGCCACGACGATGGGGCTCATGACCGCGGCCGCGGCCGCGGGCGTGACCGTCAAGTCACTCTCGGTGGAGAGCACCACGCTCGACGACGTGTTCGTGCACTACACCGGCCACCAGCTGCGCGACGCACTGCAGGAACAGCCGATGAGCGAGCGCCGCAGCATGGGCCGCAGGAGATAGCGCCATGCAACGCGCCTGGGCGATCATCGAACGCGACCTGCGCCGGTTCCGCAAGAGCCCGATGCTCATCGTCATGTCGCTCTTCATGCCGGTGGTGCAGCTGGTCGTGCTGGGCTATGCCTTCGGGGGCCAGGTGAAGCACCTCAAGGTGGGGCTCGTGGATCAGGACGGCGGCATCCCCGCCGTCAGGCTGCGCGAACTCGCCAACGCCGTGACCGCCAACGCCAACACGTTCGAGACGATCCCGTATGCCGACCGCGGGCAGGCCATCGACGCGCTGCGCAACGGCCAGGTGAACGGCGTGCTCACCATCCCGTCCGGGTTCTCCCGGCGCATGCTCGCCGGCGACGACCCGCGCATCGCGCTGATCGAGGACAACACCGACAACTTCGTCACCGCCACGCTGGCCGGCACGTTCACCAACCTGCTCGGCGCGTACAACCAGCCGCCCCCCACCACGCGCCGCGTGTCCACGCAGGCCACGCTCGAGACGGTGGAGCTGTATCCGTACGTGCCCTACATCCAGTACCTGCTCCCCGGCACGATCGTGATGTCCATCTTCATGATGGTCATGATCGGCGGCGGCATCATCTTCATCGACGACAAGGCGCGGGGACTGCACGAGGGCTACCTCGTGACCCCGATCACGCGGCTCGAGCTGATCGTCGGCTTCAACGTGTCGGGCGCCATCAAGGCGATGATTTCCGGGTCGGTGCTCATGACCATCGGATCGGTGATCGCCGGCATCCCCGATCCGTTCGCGCCGATGCGGCTGCTGCGACTGCTCGTCGTCATCGCGCTGACGTCGGTGGCGCTGGTGAGCATGATGTTCCTGATCATGGTGCGCATGGAGGACCCCCTCCTGCCCCGCGCGCTGTTCGGCGTGATGAACACCCTGCTCTGGTTCCCCAGCGGCGCCGTGTATCCGCAGCAGGCGTTCCCGGGATGGATGCGCGCCATCGCCAAGGTCGATCCGTTCACGTACGCCGTGCACGCGCTCAAGAGCCTGCTGCTCAAGAACACCGGGTTCGGGGCCATCGGGTTCGACCTGCTCTATCTCGTGGTCTTCGCCGCGCTGACGATGACGGCGGCGACCTTCCTCTTCAAACGGACGCTGTCGTGAAGGCGCCGCCGCGCCCAGCCCCCCGCCGGCGCGCGCCGGCCGGCGCCGGCCTCGCGCGCGACACGGCCACGCGCGACCGCCTGCTGCGCGCCGCCACCCGTCAGTTCGCCGAGCACGGGTTCCACAACGTGAGCGTGCGCGACATCTGCCGCGAGGCGCGGGCCAACGGGGCGGCGGTCAACTATCACTTCGACAGCAAGCTCGGCCTCTACAAAGAAGTCGTCGCGGCCGCGATCGAGGCCATCCGCGCCACGTCCGAGGCGTCGCTCCACGCCACCGACGGGCTGCCCGCCGAGGAGCGGCTGCGGCATTACGTGCGCGCCTACGTGCCGCGGCTGGCCGGCCGCGATCCCCGCGTGGACGCGGCGCGCGTGGCCTGGATCCACAAGCTGATGCGCCACGAGAGTTCCGAGCCCACGCCGCTGGCGCCGTGGATCGCCGAGCAGGCGCTGATGCCGCGCGTGCGGTTCCTGAGCCGGCTGGTGGCCGAGCTGCTGCGCTGCGAGCCCGCCGACCCGCGCGTCAAGCGGTGCGTGATCAGCATCCAGGCGCAGTGCCTGTTCTATGCCCCCGACAAGTTCCGCGACGCGGCCATCCCCGGGTGGCCGCCGGCCGCCGCCGAGTTGGCCGCGGCCGCCGAGCACATCGCGGAGTTCTCGCTGGCCGGAATCAGGAAGCTCAAGTCGGCGCGGTGAGCCGCCCCGCTCAGCGGATCCCCAGGTGCTGCTTGAGAAACGCCACGGTGCGCGGCCACGCGTCCTTGGCCGCGGCGAGATTCGCCTGCTCCTCCGCCATGTCGCGCTGCGGCGCGCGCGGGTCGTCCTGCGCCCGCATGAAGCCGTGGATCGCGCCCGGGTAGTTGCGGCCGAAATACCACTTGCCGTCGGCATGCATGGCCGAGTCCACGGCCGGCATCGCGGCGCCGATGCGCGCGTCCTTCGCGCCGCTCAACAGCATCACCGGCACGCGGATCCTGGCGAGAGAATCGGCGTCCGGCACCGCGCCGTTCATGTACGGTAGCCCGTAGTAGGCCACGCCGCCGGCGAATCCCGGCAGCCCCTGGTTGATCGCGTACTGCCACGTGGTGGCGCCGCCCCAGCAGAAGCCGATCACGGCATACCGCGGCGCCGCCGACGGCAGCGACATCGCATACCGCGCCGCCGCCGTGACCCCCATGTTCCGCTCGGCGTTGGTCACGCCGCGGATCAGCTTCACCGCGGAATCGGCCCTGAGTTCGTCGGCCGACGCCCCGCCCCGCGCCCGCGACAGCAGGTCGGGCGCGATGGCGATGAACCCGTCGGCAGCCACCTGGTCGGCCACGCCGCGTATCCACGTGGACAGCCCGAAGATCTCGTGCACGATCACCACCACCGGCGTGTGCGGCCGCGACGTGACCGGGTACACCACCCACGCCATGAGCGAGTCCGTGGAACCGGGCGCCCACGCGATCTTCACCCACTCGGCGTGCCGCGGACTGGCGGCGATGCGCGCCGCGGCGGTGTTCGCGCTCGGCGGCAGGCCCACCGTGCCCTGCGCGTCGCCTTCGGGAACGATGCGCGGCGCCGCCATCTCGGCGGGCGTCATCATCCCCATGTGGTCGTCCATCGCCGATTGCGATGCCTGCATGACGGGCGGGCGGTGCTGCAGCGTGCAGGCGGTGGCCGCGAGGGCGAGCACGCAGGCGGACACGAGAGCGCGAGAGGCGGGCATGGATCGACTCCGGAAGGGGCGTGGGGACCCCGATACGGTATCGCCCGCCGGGCCGCCGCGGAAGGCGCCGCCCTCACTCGTACCGCAGCGACTCCACCGGATCCAGCCGCGCCGCGCGCCGCGCCGGCCACACGCCGAACGCCACCCCCACGCCCGCGGAGAACGCGAACGCCAGCAGGATCGATCCCGAGGTCACCGTGGCGTTCCAGTGCGCCGTGGCGCGCATGACCTGGGCGCTGGCCACGCCCAGCAGCCCCCCCAGGATCCCGCCCACGAGCGACAGGACCACCGACTCGACGAGGAACTGCAGCAGGATCATCCCGCGCGTCGCGCCCACGGCCTTGCGGATGCCGATCTCGCGGGTGCGCTCGGTGACCGAGACGAGCATGATGTTCATGATGCCGATGCCGCCCACGAGCAGGCTCACCCCGGCCACCCCGGCAAGCAGGAGGGTAAACGACTGCGTGGTGGCCGCCGAGGCGCTCAGGAAGTCGGACATGTTCCGGATCTGGAAGTCGTCGCCCTTGCCCGGCAGGATGTGATGCGCGCTCCGCATGATGCGTTCGATCTCTCCCATCACGCGCGGGATCATGGCCTCCGACGGCGCCAGCACGCCGATCGTGCGCAGGCTGCGCGTGTCCATCACCCGGAAGCGCGCGGTGTTGAGCGGGATCAGAATCTGGTCGTCGGGATCGGAGAACCCCGAGGCGCCACCCTTGGCGGCCAGGACGCCGATCACGGTGAACGGAACGCCGTTGATGCGGATCTCGGAATCCAGCAGGGCGAGCGCCGTGGTATGCAGGTTCGCGACCACGGTGGCGCCGAGCACCGCGGCGCGGCGCCGGCCCGCGTCGTCGGCCGTCGTGAACATCGCGCCCCGCGCCACCACGTACTTGCGCACCTGCAGGTAGTTGGCCGTGGTGCCGATCACCTGCGTGGACGTATTCGTCCCGCGGAACTGCACTTGCAGCTGGCGCGCCATTTCCGGCTCCACGGCGGCGATGTACTTGGCCTGCGCCGTCAACGCGTCGGCATCCTCCACGTAGAGCGGCGCGCGGTCCGTCGCCGAGGTGACGCCACCGGTCTGGACCTGTCCCGGCACCACCATCAGGAGCGTGGTGCCGAGCGCGGCGATGCGCGAGCTGACGGCGTCCTGCGCGCCGCGCCCGAGCGCCACCACGGCGATCACCGCCGCGACGCCGATGATGATGCCGAGCATCGTCAGCAGGGAGCGCACCAGATTCAGCCGGAGCGATTCGAGCGCGGCAAGGATCGTCTCACCGATCAGCATGTCAGCGCCCGCCGCCGCCACGGCCGCCGCTGCTGCCCGCCGCCATCCCCGGAATCCCCGACCGGCCCTGGAGCCGCTGCAGCGTGGTGTCGCGGCTCGCCGCCACGCGCACGTCGCTGAGCAGCGCCACCCGCTCTCCCGGCTTCAGCCCCGAACTCACCTGCGTCACCTGGTAGTTCCCGGCACCCAGCGTCACCACGCGCAAGTGGAACGCGTTGGTCGTGCTGTCCTGGACGTACACCACCGCCTTCCGCCCGGCGGCCGCGCTCCTTCCAGGTCCCGGCTTGAGCTGGGCGAGCGCCGAGTCCACGTCCGCTTGCGAGAGGCCCAGCACGGCCGCCAGCGTCGGCATTTCCTGCACCGAACCCACGGCATCGTTCGGCACGGCGACCACGCCGACGACGCGCATGATGGCCACCGTCGCGTCGGCGCTCATCCCCGGCATCAGCAGGCCGTCCTGGTTGTCCAGGCTCACCAGCACCGGGAACATCGTCACGCTCTGCTGCACGATCGCCTGGGGCGAGATGCGCAGCACCTTGCCGCTGAACACGCGCGCCGGGTACGCCTGCACCGTGACCGACACCTCCTGCCCCACCTTCACCCGGCCGATGTCGCTCTCGTTGACCAGCGCGCTGTCGATCACCTGCCGGAGGTCCGCCACCGTCACGAGCGTGGTGCCGCCGCCGACGACGTTCGTGGCCGACGCGATCACCTGGCCCACCGAGACGTTCTTGTCGATCACGGTGCCGTCCATCGGCGCCAGCACGGTCGCGTCGGCGAGATTTATCGACGTTGTCTGCGCCATGCTCTGGGCGCTGGCCACGGCGGAGAACGCGTTGGCATACGACACGACGGCGGACTCGTGCTCCACCGCGGTGATCACTCCCTGCGTGAACAGACTGTCTTCGCGCGCCCGTTGGGTCTTCTCGGCCGCGAGATTGGCCTGCGCGGCCTGGAGCGCGGCGGCGGCCGCATCATACGCGCTCTGCATCTGCCGCGGATCCACCTGCACCAGCAGATCGCCGGCCTTGACCTTCGAGCCGGCGACGATCGGCATCTTCACGATCTGCCCCGAGGCCTTGGACTTCACGTCCACGGCGTCCACCGGCTCGATGACGCCGGTGGCCTCCACGTTCACGACGATGTCCTGCTGTGCGGCCACACCGGTCTCGATCGTGGAGATCGGCGTGGGGGCACTCTTGCACGCGAACAGCGCGGTCCCGCATGCCAGCAGGGCGGCGGCACGTGATACCCGACGATGAAAGCCACGCATCTGCATACCTCCAATGCTCTGAGGTTGCGCGCAGAGCGCGCGGGGGTCAGTCGGGCATTTGGAAGACGGA
>Ga0307374_10004756_pt1 | contig 22444 bp, 22 predicted proteins | sample OX3MG_FD_202532 | JGI IMG/M metagenome (GOLD analysis project Ga0307374, IMG submission 202532) | Soil microbial communities from Risofladan, Vaasa, Finland - OX-3 | ecosystem: Environmental > Terrestrial > Soil > Coastal area > Acid sulfate soil | place: Finland: Risofladan, Vaasa | collected... | reverse complement strand
CCTGAGTCGCCCGGGACTGGTCGCTGACCAACCGAGAGAGCGGTCTACGATGTCCCGAGACAGGACATTGGTGCCGAGAGGGGGAGTCGAACCCCCACGAGGTTTCCCTCAACGGTTTTTGAGACCGCCGCACTTTTTTGAGTTCAGATTGACCGAAAAACGGTGAAAAACCAGCGGTCCCGATACCGTTACGTGGCGGTGGTGAGTCGCTGCTAATCCAAGCTTACTACGCACAGAAATTGAAGGCAATCGGACTGGTCGGGGGTCAGACTCGGACCCTTCCGAAGGCTCAGCCGCCGCGCCTAAGTGGTCAGCGCATCGCCAGTACATCCTTCGCCGGTATGCGCTTTTGAGGCTTGTCGTCTCGATACGTCGGGGCAATCGTGAATAGTCGAAGCTTCCCGGCCACAATCAGCTTCTCGACCCCGTAGCGACTCAATCCGAGGTACTTAGCAGTGTCGTTGATCGTCAGGACATTGGTGCGATGCAGCCCGTCCATATGATCGGCTCTAATCTGCTCGAGTACGTCCGCTGGCCAGCCCTTCTCGAGCATCCCGGCGAGGGCATCGTCCAACTCCTTCTCTGTCATCCTCTGGGCGAACGAGGCAGTCGGCATCTGTTTAGGAGCGAGATCGATATCATGGGTCGTTTTCCGGCGTCTGGATGGGGATGGCTCAGCTCCAGGTGCCGGGGGACGAGGCCCCGTCGGGATGCTCACGAACTCCCTCGGAGCGTCGCGAGGCGGCGCTACATAGGCGTTCCCCACCTCGTCTCGTGGCCGAGTGATGAATTCGGCGAGGGCTTCAGATGAGATGCGTCTACTGCGGCCGATAGTCAGCGAACGCACCTCGCCCTTAAGCACGAGTTCATACGCCTTTCCGCGGCCAATGCCTAAGCGTTCGGCAACCTCCTTGACGGTCAGAAGCCGAGTAGCTGTCGGTACCGGCGGTTGAGGAAGCGGTGCCGGCTGATGACCCAGAGTCGCAATGACACGCCGAATCTCGTCATCGTCGATCTCAATCGTGACTCTCAACTGCTACCTCCATCTCCTAGGCCCGATCATCGATCCTCAAAAGGGTCGCCCATAGGCCCCCGTCGCATCAAACGACGCAGGCAGCAGGGCGCCTTCACGCCTGATCGCGGGACCAGTCCTCGGCGGCCTTCACCACGTCTACGATCGCGCCGCTTGACCTGGTACTGACTTTTGCCCCCCTACAGCCCATCGGCTCGAACTGACTTCAAGTGAACTTGTATCCCCGTGAATCTGACTCTCGACGCGATCGGCTATTCATCGCTGACCACGGCGAGCGATGGCCCGGGAAATGATTCAGGCGGCCTGGCGGAAACGCGTGGCGGACGAGGGCGTTGACGCTCCTGGCCTACTTGCCGGTTCGGCGGCAGGTCCCGATCAGCCCCATATGCGCCTCCTGTCGGCTTTAGGCCAATCAGGCTTGCCCCGCCGTGGCGACGGCTCAGCAATTTGAGGTGTCGCTGCTCGATGAGCTGCGCAGCCCCAATCGCTCTCCCACGGTGGCCGGCAAGAGCAGCCGGGCGGGGACGCTACGACCATATCGGCGATGACTTGCCTGCCAGATGTGCGACTAGCGTGAGGTCGGTGCGCAGGATGTGCCAGCTCGCTCATGAGGATCACCACGGTTGTCTTGAACGGTGCTGAGATCGGGGAACTTGCCGAGACGTACATGGTCCACGTACGCTCCCCGTCGCGGGGCGTCTATGCCATCGTCAACTGGATCGGCCAGCAGAGGCGGGGAGGCCGAGCAGCGTCGATATCCGTTGAGCAGATGTCAGAACCTGCGATTGGTACAGATCCTGGCTCGGAACCATGCGAAGTTTGGGGGCGGCTATGCCTATCGCCGCCACGACATGTCCGGAGTGATCGAATATAGGAGCCGCGAGACAGCACAGTCCGACCTCGCTTTCTTCGGAGTCCGTGGCGAAGCCGGCCTGTCTCACATTGGCGAGCTCCCGCTTGAGATCGGCGGGATCGGAGATGGTCGAGAGAGTAAGCGCAGGAAGCGGAGCTTGCAGCCAGCGATCAATACTCGCCATGTCCTGCTGGGCGAGCATGGCTTTGCCTACGGCGGTGCAATACGCAGGTGAACGCCTACCCACCTCTGAATTTACAGAGAATGGCCGTGGACTGACAATTTTTTCGACGTACACCACGTCGAATCCGTCGAGTACTGCCAAATGCACCGTCTCCTCAGTCTCCTGCAGAAGTCGCTCCATTTCGGGATAGCTGGCAGACCTCAGATCAGTCTGCGTGAGAAACCCACTGCCAACCTCAAATGCCTTGACGCCGATTAAGTACCTACCCGTCGACGTCATCTGCCGTACATATCCGCGATCCCGCAACGCCGTCAGCAGCCGATAGGTCGTGCTCTTGGCCAGCCCGAGCGCCCTTGCCGTCTCAGACATTCCCACAGACGATTCCGATTGAGCGACAAACTCCAGGACATCCAATGCCTTTCGAACGCTACCTAATCCCGATCGCTCAGAGGTCTGGTCCGCATGGTTCTGGGCGGTTCGCGTGTTCATGCCACCAGTATCATCGTCGGCCAGATCGACATCCCGCAAGCGCGCTGCCCACCCAATGGGGATTATCGAGGTCGTCGGAGATGAGCTGCTGCACGATAGCGATATCGGTGGCGCCCCCAGCACTTCGCGAAGGACTCGGTGCGGAGCAGGCGATGGGCGCCGGGTCGGCGGCCGCTCGCGGTTATCGAGGATGCCGGTGGCCGGTTCAATTCGACCGGCGCTGGCCCTGGCACGAACCGATGGTTGGTGATCTCAACCCGTTCGACGCAATCTCGTGTCCAGCCTCTTGCGGTATGTGTCCGGGCCGTTGGGTCCGTTTAAGTGCATTGGACAAATTAGTCGACGTTCTCGGGGCAGCAGCCCGTCAGCGGACTGACGCGTGCCCTGATGCCCGTGTCGGCGCCCCTGCCCAGATACCCCTCTGGGTTGCATGCAGCCTTGGATGGATTGCTGGCGGCTCCGCCCAGCCTAAGGACCAGGCCTTTTTGTCGGGGGTCTGCCTCAGATTGCCAGCCCTTGTACTTGGCGGCTTACACCCAATGAGACGAGGTTTCCCTTAGCCCTGATCCACCGAAGGTGAGCGAGGTGGGTAGGTGGTGGAGACGAAGAACGGGCGCCCTTTGAACTGAGACAATGGCGGTACATCACCGCCGCCAACGCCTCACCCAAGGAGCACCCGTCAGGTGACATCTTCCCACAACCTGAAGCGCCTGTCCGTCAGCTTCGACGCTCCCTCGGCGGTGGCCCACGCCGGGCTGCTCTTGCCGGCCACCCTGGGAGAGCGATTGGGGCTGCGCCAGCTCATCGACCAGCACGTCCAGCTGGGTGCGGCGGCGGGTGCTCCCAACCCTGGGCGGAAGGCGCTGACGGTGGTCGCCTCGCTGCTGGCTGGTGGTGACTGCATCGATGACGCCGACGTATTGCGCAAGGCGAACGCGGCGGCTGTGCTGGGGCACCAGGTGGCCGCGCCCTCGACTCTGGGCACCTTCCTGCGCTCCTTCAGCGCCGGCCACGCGCGCCAGTTGGATGCGGTCATGGAGGACTTGCTGCAGCGAGCCTGGGACGCCGGCGCGGGGCCGGAGCGAAAGCAGATCACGGTCGATCTGGACTCCTCGCTTTTGGAGACCTATGGGCTCCAAAAGCAGGGTGCAAGCGGATTTACCTACACCCATGTGCGCGGTTACCACCCCTTGTTCGCCATCCTCTCCGAGGGCGGCGAGGTGCTCCACAGCCGGCTCCGAGAAGGGCGCGCCAACGCCGGCCGCGGGGCCGGAAGTTTCGTTCGTCAGGCGCTGAGCAGACTGCGCCGGGCGGGCACGGCGGAGGAGGTCGTGGTCCGCGCCGACTCCGGCTTCTACGCGCAGCGGGTGGTCCAGGCCTGCCGGCATCACGATGCCCGCTTTTCGATCTCGGTGCGCCTCCAGCGCAGCCACCACGACCTGATCGCGTCCATCCCCGAGCAGCAGTGGCAGCCCATCCCCTATTGGCTGGAGGGCGCCGCCGATGTGGCCGAAATTGCCTACCAGCCCTTCGGCCAAAAGCGCGCCTACCGATTGATCGTGCGTCGAGTGGCGCCCACCCCGGGCAGCCAGCTCTGGTTGCAGGGTCTCGCCTACAGCCACCACGCCTTCATCACCGACCGCGAGGGCGAGCTCTTGGAGGTGGAGGCCGACCACCGCCGTCACGCGCAAATCGAGAACGTGATCCGAGAGCTCAAGTACGGCTTTGGACTCAACCACATGCCCAGCGGCAGGTTCGGCGCCAACGCCGCCTGGCTGGCACTCAACGCCATCGCCTACAACCTGAGCCGCTGGCTGGCGCGCCTCGGCGAGCAGACTCACAGCCAGGTCAAGGCGCTGCGGCATCGATTCTTCGCCCTGCCCGGACGGCTGGTCTGCTCCTCTCGCCGCCAGCGACTGCGGCTGCCCCGCGACTGGCCCTGGCAGGTGCAGTTCCTGGAACTCTTGGCCCGCCTCCGCGCACTCGCTCCCCAGACTGGCTGACCTCAAGCCGCTCGCCGAACTCTTGACAGCGGTCCCCTCGATCTCGCACGCCCATCAGAGGCCGCGAACCGTTGGGCAAGCCGCATCGCTCCGCTCTTGATGCCAGATTTCGACTTCTCTCGCGCTCCACTTGCAGCTCAGCCTTGCTTCACGCGCCCAACCGCCCACCCAGACGGCGTCACATCCCCGGCGTGGGGACGTTCGGTGGATTGGGGCTTAAACCCGCGGGAGGGAATCCAACGCGGTCCGGTCGGCGTGGACTGAAGGAGTTCGCTACTCGTCATGACTGGGCTCCTCCCCTGTAGAGCGCAGGACAGGATCCGGCCATGGTTTCGAATCTGTGGTCACAGGTCAGGCAGTTGATTCGAGCCGGCGGCCGATAAGCTTCTTGACGAGTCCCATTTCGTCGGCGGTCCAAACACCAAACAGCCAGGTCAACACGGCGTATCCGATACACCCTGCGCCAACCGCCAGACCAAGCGCCCATGGACCCTCAATCATATTTCCTGCAACCACGGCATATACAAATAAGGGGATGCTTGCTAGGGCGGGGCGGCCTAGCGACACTCGGATCACGGTGGGCCATGATATATGTAAGAGCCGCGACTGCACGATCGAGGCGAATCCTAGGCCGACGGGAATGAGGACCGCGACATATGCCATTGCGGCCCCAACCGGGCCCAGCCACAGGAGTGCCACTACCGTCAGCGGAATGCCGAACAGCCCTGCAACGGTGGTCATCGCGAGAGTCCAAGCAGGATGGCCTGTCGCATCTGCCAGTTGGGCCGGAAGTCCAATCAACCCAGCCAATGCATATCCGAACGCAAGAACGATCAATACCGGCCCGGCGGGCGCTTCAAAGCGACTTCCCAACCACACCGACAAAATAGGCCTTGAGAACCCAACCAGGACCGCAGCTAAGGGAAACATTGCGCACGCATTGATGCGGCTGGCGCCGAGATATAGGTGGCGAAGTCGCCCGGCATCATCCGGATGGGTAAGCTCAGACGCGGCTGGAAAGAATGCGCTTGCTATCGCACCGTGCAGAACAAGAATCTTCTGAGCGATCCCAAGCGGGATCATGTAGACCGGTAAGTTACTGATTGGCAGCATGATCGCCACTAGAGAGCGGTCGACCTGGAAGGAGGCCTGCGATGCGATCTGGTTTGCGAACTTAACCCCCCCGAAGCCAACCAGCTGGCGCATGGCCCTACGATCCCAACCGGGTACGAATGAGATGCGGGGCAGCAGACGCTTTACGACTATGGCAAAGAGCAAGATGCTTACGACACTGGCCGCCACTGATACTTGTGCGACGCGAACCAGCCCACCACCACTGAGCACGACGCCAACCTGACCGACCGTCGTGAGCGTGCTTAAGACGAGGCTCCGCACGACATAGATATCGAAGCGCTGCAGCCCTAAGGTAACCGCCACGAATACGACAAGTGCCATATTCACTCCAAATCCGAGGCCAGCCAAGCGCACCACCGATACCGCCTCCGGCTGGACATGTCGATTCACGTGCAGGACAAATGCTCCGATCCACGGAGCCGCTACGACAATAGAGATACACCCCAAGGCGCCGACAAGTAGCAATAGGGTAAATGCGGTCGCGATGACGCGTTGGAGAGCCCCAATGTCATCGCTGGCCCTAAGCATCGCGACCGCCCTGACCAACGCGGGCGCGAGCCCAAGATCAAGGAAGCCGACGTAGCCTATCACGACGCTTACGAGTAGGAAGATTCCGAATCGCTGCTGGCCAAGCGAGCGTAGGAGGATAGGCGTGCTCACCACTAGCAGTACCACAGACCAAGACTGAACCGCAGCCATCAACATGACGTTTCGTGGCAGACGCCCTCTATCCATCTACGCTATCCCGTTCCGTGCTTAGAATCTCTGGGCCGGTCTGCCCAGCAGCGCTCCACACACTCTGCGGCGCCCCAAAACGGGAGCAATGCGCATCGACGATTTTGCAAGGTGGACGATAACCCGGCAGTAATGCCCGTGTGGGCCGGGAGAATGACGTGCCGCCATCGCACCAAGTATTTGCCAGTATCCTGCCCATTGCCGAGAGCCGACAACTAGGACGGCTATCCGAATGGCGCAAAGTCCGGGCCGTCTCAGCGACAGAAAGCTTACGAATCATCAAATGAGCCAGGGCGAAAGAGGCATCTGACCGGGGATGCGGCCCCTAAATAGGGTGCCGCCAATGGCTACCATGTCGCCGCACCGCTGATTGGGCTGGCTGGCCACATGGATCGTCGTACCCGACCATGGCTTCGAATGGGTACGTTGCGCCATCACGAATTACGTGTCACACACCCGTCTGTAGACCTCGAGGGTCAGCCGTGCGCATCGGTCCCAGGTGAATTGCGACGCCCTCTGCCTTCCTCTTTCCACCAGCTGCTGATGGAAGTCTCGGTCTTCGGCAATGCGCTCAAGGGCGCCCGCCACCGCGACTTCATCCCTAGGGTCCACGAATGCCGCGCCGTCGCCCAGCACCTCCGGTAGACAAGATTCGCGGCTCGCAATCACGGGCAGTCCGCGCGCCATTGCCTCAAGTGGGGGAAACCCGAATCCCTCGTGGAAGCTAGGGTAGATAAGCGCGGACGCCGAATCGAATATGCGCGTCATTTCCTTGGGCGGGACCCGACCAAACCAGTCCAAACGATCCGCCACGTCAAGTTCCTTTGCCATAACCTGATATCGCGGATAGTCAATGGCATTGGCACCCACTATTGCCGCGCGGGCTCGCGCTCTGCGCCCAATCGGAGTCGCCAATGCTCGAAGAACCACATCGAGGTTCTTCCTTCTCAATGGCGCGCCGACAAATACCAGCACGGGGGCACCCCCAGGATTCTCACGGCTGGGCGCCGTTTTCGGCATGGTGACCCCGTACGGCGTCACCATCACCTTATCGGCATGCACACCGAAGCCGCTAACGATCTCGGATTTCGCGTGCTCGCTGCCGGTTACGATGACGCGGGCCCGGCGCGCGAGCAAGGGAAGGACCCTAATTTGGAACTCGCGCCAGTCGCGTGGGAAGTCATCCGGATATTCGAAAACGGACGCGTCGTGAATGGTAAGGACCAGCGGCACATTCACCGCCAACGGTGGTACCGGTGCCGGCTCGTGTAATAGGCAAGCGCCTGCCCTACGTGCCGCCCGTTGCGCGCCCCGTAGCAGCCACGAAATGGACCTCAATGGACCCCGTCCGCTACCTTCTAAATCAGCGACCTCGATGTCGCAAAGGGCCGACAAGGCACGGCGCAGTTCTCTAGCGTAGGTTCCCGAGCCCCCTAGATTTCCACGCGTGAAGGTGTTGTCGTACCCGATCCTCACCGCGACTCGATAACCGAGCGATACACATCGATCGTCCTCCGTGCCGTCATGTCCCAAGTGAACAGGCGGGCGCGCTCTTCGCCCGCGCGGATGAGGCGAGTACGAAGCTCAGGGCAATCTAGCAGCCTTCGAAGACCGCGAACGATTGCTGCCACTGATGTCACGTCGACAGCCAAAGCAGCATCCGCCGCGACCTCCGGCAGGCTTGAGTTATCACCGGTAAGGGTGGGCGCACCGCAGGCCATCGCCTCAACAACGGGCAATCCAAATCCCTCGTACAAGGACGGGTAACAGAAGACATCGCTACCTGCGTAGATCGCGGGAAGATCACGCTCAGCCACGTGGCCGGCCATCACGATGCGACCGCGCGCGGTAAGGCCACGAACACGATCCTCGATGTCCGCGCCGCCCCATTTTGACTGACCCACGAGCACCAACGCCAGGTCAGCGTAGTCCGGAGCAATCACCTCGAACGCGTCCAATAGCCGACCGAGGTTTTTTCGCGGCTGGAGGTTGCCGACAGCCAAGACGTACCGAGCGGGCAACCTGAGGCGGCGCCGTACCTCGGCTACCTGATCAGCTGCCTGCCGGCGAAATCGAGCTGAAGCTGCCAACGGCGTGACCACGATCTTGCCAGGGTCGATTCCATAAAACCGGGTGAGGTCGTGCTTCGTATTCTGTGAGATGGCAATCACCCGGGCTGCCCTGCGAACTGACCTGCCTACAAGCAACTCCAGTGTGAACCTGACACGTGGTGAAAAGAATCTCGGGAAGATGCGATATGACACATCGTGTACGGTGACCACCGTCGGGCGTGACATCATGGGCGGAGCCACGTACGTAACGTGCAGCAAATCGACGTTGTCGCGAAACGCGAGCCACGGATATATGAGTGACAGCCTAATCGCCGACGGGACACCAGGAGTCTTGCGAATCCTGCCGGTTACCGGTCGCTCCGGAAAGGATCCCGGATTCGGCGTGTACAGCAACGTCTCGCACTCCCCCGTTCGCCCGAGAGCTAGAGCGAGCTCGGTCGCGTATGTCTCATTGCCGGTCTCATGGGTACCCACCATGTGCACATCGAGGGCAACCCGTGGATGGCGGCCGACGTCGATCATCGCGGTGCCACCAATTCACACAGTTCGAGGTACCGGTCAGTGACCTGGTTCCAGTTGTACCGGGTGGCAACGCGCTTGGCTGCCGCTTGACCGAGCTGAAATCGCAACTCGCCGTCGCCATCGACACGACGCAGGCATTCCGCAAGCTCGCTTGGAGTGGTCCAAAGGAGACCCGCGTCCCCCAGTACCTCGCGATTGCTCGCGGTGTCACGCGCGAGCACGCACTTGCCGGCAGCCATCTGCTCGACGAGGACCGGGTGGGTGCCGCCAACGGTAGCTGCCAGAACGAAAACTTTCGCGTGCACGGTCAACTGCTGATATCCGATCCCGAATTGGTAGCCCGTGAAAACGGTGCCCCGAGGCGCGGTCGCCCTGACGTGAGCCCTGTAAGCGTCAGAATACGGTGCGTCGCCGACCACAACGGGGATCATGGTTGTCTTTGCAAGAGCCATCCCATCCAGAAACTCGTGGGCGGCGTTCTCAGGTACCAAGCGCCCGACGTGCAGTGCATAGCTACCGGGAGTCAAATTGAACCGCGTTAGAGCCTGCGCGCCGGTGTCGTACGGAGGTTCGGCGCCATAGGCGACGAACTCAGTCGCACGGCGATACTCGTTCCAGTAGTAGTGTTGCACAGACTCCGCGTCCGCAACGAGGATCGATCGTCCTCGCGCAGCTAGCAGTTCGCATTTGTGCAGGTACCATCGCGCAAACCCTCCCCACTTTTGGCGCTGCCAATCTGCCCCATCGACATTGAACACGGTGCGTCGGCCGATGCGCTCCAAGAGCGCCACCACGGGCGCATTCCCGGCACCCATGCAGATGATAGATGCATCGGGTGGCACCCTTAGTGCGCTCAGCGCCGTGTGCGACAGCGTCTCGACGTGCTTGCGCCGAATAGCTGGCAGGTACGTCAGCTGCATGCCCCGGAAGGCGCGCGGGTGCGCCTCGAAATGTCCTGAGCGGCAGTAAACGATCACTTGGTGGCCCCGCTCAACCATCCGCGCCCCGAGTTGCTCCACGCATGTCTCAAACCCGCTGTACGACGCAGGAATACCTCGGGTTCCCAAAAAGGCGATCTTCACCGGCTGCGGATTGTTTCGGCTGCAAGGAGGCTAGGGGCCGTCCCCCTACGCTGTGGCCCGAAGGATGGGGCGCCGACTCGGATGAGTGACACTCGGCGCAATGTTAGCGCGGTCTGTGTCGATTCGACCAGACAAGGTCCAGGTAGCGAGGCCGGTGCCACCGCCTCACCAAGTCTTCTGCGAACCGTGCATCGCAGATGCGAGCTCCGGCAGCGCCACCGCCGGGCGTGTCAACACGAAGAGGTTGATTGCGCGGGTCGGTGCCCTCCCGCGCATGAAACCATATGCCAGCATGCCCGCTGGCGCTCTGATCCTTGACGCAGGCCGAGTGGAGGAACCGGGGGCGGAGGCCTTGCCCCCGGAATTCGGGCGGCCCTTGAAGACCGAGGATCCGGCCGCCGCGAAGGCCAGCCGGGCATCGCCGTAGCCACGAGATTCGCAGCCCACAGCTCGGCGTCAACTACTTGACCGCGAGCTGGGTGGCGCTTACATCAACTCCAGTCGCGCCCAAATCGCAGAATATCCACGACGGCCAACGGTTGGAATCAGGCTGGATGCGTTGCTATACTACCGACGCTTTGGGCACCGAAGGTGGCATCCTCCTAGGTGGGGTCGATGACGCGCACGAGACGGGAATGAACTGGGCCACGCTCGAAGCGTCTCTTCCTCGATCCCGATATCGAGCCTTCCGTGTCGGATTCGATCGCTTGGCCGGGCTATTGCTTTGCACGGCTGGATTTCCATTGCTGTTGTTGATCTCGCTCCTAATCCGGCTTGACTCCCGGGGACCGGCTTTCTTTCGGCAGCGCCGAGTCGGTCGGTTTGCGAAGCCGTTCACGATCATCAAGTTCCGGACTATGTCAACGGGCGCCCCCCGCTGGTCGCTTAAGGTCGGCGACGACAATCCAAACATCACTTGGGTTGGAGGAATTCTACGGAGGACCGGCTTGGACGAACTTCCACAGCTACTGAACGTCATTAGAGGTGAAATGGCGCTGATTGGGCCACGACCTGAGCAAATTGCCCTAATGTCGCTCTACGAGCCGTGGCAGCAGGAGCGCCACCTGCTTCGACCGGGGATAACGGGGTGGTGGCAGATACATCATCGCGACAATTCTCCGCTGCACCTCAACGTCGATAAGGACATTTACTATGTCCGCCACCAAAGCCTGAGGCTCGATTTGGAGATCGTAATGGGTACGGCGAAGGTGCTGGTCTCTCCGCTTCGCCACTGGGTCGACAGACTGTTCACTACGCCAGCATTACACCCTAACCGGCAGCCGCCCCTGATGCCGACTGACACCACATCCACCTCAGCCGCGGTCGAGGGACAGCCATACGCATCCGGGGCGGCCGACTAGATTCGGAGCTCGCTCGGTTCCAATCCCCGGACGCTCGTACGATTACACTGGCCCAGCGCCCCCGTCCACTCATGACAGAACAAACTCCCGACCAAATCCGAGCCCAAATTCGCTCGTTGGTTCGTGAGTATCACCGGATCGCCTTCGCCGACGCGGAATTCGTGGGGGGAACATCGCCGATTCGGTACGCCGGACGCGTCTTTGACGATCGGGAGTTAACAAATCTGGTTGACTCCAGTCTGGACTTCTGGCTGACCACCGGCAGGTTCGCCGCCCAATTCGAGCGGGAGTTCGCGACATTCTGCGGCCGCCGGCACGCGCATCTCGTCAATTCCGGCTCCTCCGCGAACTTGCTCGCCATCTCTTGCCTCACATCACCCAAACTCGATGAGAGGGTGCGTAAATGGGGGGGAAAGCGTCGCTTGAAGCCAGGCGACGAGGTGATTACGGTCGCCGCCGGATTCCCCACGACGGTCAACCCAATTATCCAGAACGGACTTGTGCCGGTTTTCGTTGATGTCGAGATACCTACTTACAACATCGACGTGGCCAGGCTTGAGCAGGCACTCTCGCCGCGAACGGCCGCCGTTATGCTAGCGCACACCCTCGGCAATCCATTTAATGTCGATGCCGTCTCCGAATTCGTTGAGCGAAACGGCCTATGGTTCATCGAAGACTGCTGCGACGCCCTCGGAAGCACCTACAAGGATCGACTGGTCGGCACCTTCGGTGACCTTGCGACTTTCAGCTTTTACCCGGCGCACCACATCACGATGGGCGAAGGTGGGTGCGTCATCTCGGACCGAGGGCTCCTCAAGTTGCTGCTTGAGTCGTTCCGGGATTGGGGACGAGATTGCTGGTGCGAGCCGGGAAAATCAGGCACCTGCGGCAAGCGCTTTGGCTGGCAGCTCGGCGAATTGCCAGTCGGGTACGATCACAAATACACCTACTCTCACGTCGGATACAACCTCAAAGTCACCGACATGCAGGCTGCGGTGGGGCTTGCCCAGCTAGAAAAGGCGCCTTCATTCATTTCCCGGAGGCGGAAAAACTTCGCGCTGCTGTTTGAATCTGTCCTTGACTTGGAGAAATGGTTCGTATTGCCGCAAGCTACTGCGAACTCTGATCCAAGTTGGTTCGGGTTCCCTTTGGCCATCCGCGATGGCGCTCCGTTCACTCGAGCTGAGGTTATCGGCCATCTTGAGTCGCACCACATCGCGACGCGTCTCTTGTTTGGAGGCAACTTAGTCCGGCAGCCGGCGTATAAGTCGGTGAATTATCGCGTCGTCGGAGACTTAGATAACACGGACTTCGTGATGAGGAATGTCTTCTGGCTCGGCGTCTACCCCGGGTTGACCCCAGGGATGATCTCGTACATCGCCGAGGTGCTGCACGAACTTCCCACGAGGAACTCCACTGCCACAGCCTGACCGCGTCCTAATCACGGGAGCGACCGGATTCTTAGGATCGCACGTTGCCCGGCGACTCGCTCAACTCGGAGCGACGGTGGCCTTACTGGTCCGCGCAGAATCGGACACTTGGCGGATTCACGACTTGGTGGGCGGGGTCACCGTGGTCGAGGGCGATTTGTGCAATCTCGCGCCGGTGCGAGGCCGGATCCGCGAGTTCGCTCCAACCACCGTGCTCCATTGCGGTTGGATTGGCTCTCACCGTCGAGACCGAAACGATGCTCGACAAGCGGCGACGAGTCTTCGTGGAAGTCTCGATCTGCTCGACGTGGCGATCGAAGCAGGATGTTCTGTTTTCGTGGGCGCGGGCTCACAGGCAGAACTTGGACCGACGCACGACACCATCACTGGCACGTCGCCGGCCAATCCCGACACTGCATACGGGGCGGCCAAACTTTCATTCAACATGGTTGGTAGCCGTGTTGCCTCAGCGGCCGGAATGCGCTTCGTGTGGTTGCGTCTGCTGACTGTATTCGGCTCCGCCGACTCCCCCGAATATCTTATCCCGCATGTCACCCTGGAACTGTGCGCCCAACGCAGGCCGGCTCTTACCTTCGGGACCCAACGACGCGACTTCCTTCACGCGTCCGATGCGGCCGCTGCCTTCGTCTTGGCTTCAGCCACCGACGCCTGCCGAGGAACCTACGTCGTGGCGTCAGGGCTGTCTCCAACCGTGCGTGAGGTCACCGAGAAGATCCGAGACTTGATCGATCCACATGCAGAACTCGGCTTTGGAGAATTGGCTGGCGCCGCCGACGCACAGGCGAGCCTCCTCGGAGACCCCGCAGACTTCATGGCGTGCACTGGCTGGCGGCCGCGAGTCAGCATTGATGAAGGGTTGAGAGAATCCGTAGATTGGTACCGACAGCACTACCATCGATACTTGGAGGGCACTGCGAGGTGGTAGGTTTCACGGACGATTCGGTACTCGAGTCGTTCCGTAAGATGGTTCTGATTCGCGCGCTCGAAGAGGCGATTTGCCGTGAGTACGCCAACCGCAACATACGTGGGCCGGTCCATCTCAGTATTGGGCAGGAGGCGATGGCCGTTGGCGTCTCGACGATAGCCCGTGATGACGACGTAGCGGTTTCGACGCACCGGGATCACGCCCACTACCTCGCCAAAGGTGGGAGTCTGTCCGCGTGCATCGACGAACTCTATGGTCTCGAAACAGGCTGCAGCCGGGGCTTTGGGGGATCGATGCACATGTTCTCGAGGCAAGTCAACTTCCTCGGTGCGAGCGCCGTCCTTCCTGGATCCATGCCAATATCGGTTGGCTTGGGCTTGGCGTGCAAACTGAATGGAACGGACGCGATTTGTGTCGGCTACACGGGTGACGGGGCTAGTGATGAAGGTTCATTTTATGAAGCGCTGAATCTAGCGTCAGTGCTTGGTTCGCACGTTTTGTTCGTGTGCGAAAACAATCGCCTGTCGACCAACACTTCCATCATCGACCGCCAAGCGCAGCCAGACCTGGTTTCCAAGGCTCGCGCCTTCGGCCTGGACTCCGAGGAGGCCGATGGAGTCGACGTATTCAACGTGGCAGCTGCTGCCGCCTCTCTGGCCGAAAAGGCTCGAAGTGGTCACCCTGCCATGCTCGTACTCACTGGGGATCGCCTCTGCTCTCACGTTGGGCCGATCAGCTCGGTTCCGCCGCTCGACTTTGCGGGGTTGATCGATGTGTCGAAAGACACGGCGACGCGCGATCCGATTGCTCGCTGTCTACACCTAATCACCGTTACCCGTCCGTGGCTCCTCGACGAATGCCGGCATCTCTTGCTGGCCGTATTGGATCTGATCGCTGCGGAATTCAACCGGGCCGATTCGGCGTTCCGGCAGAGGAACACCCTGATGGGCATCGCGGCCCCTCCACCACCTAAATCGCATGTAGTCTGATGGTGCGACAGAATTCGGCTCAGATGGATTACTCAGAGGCCATGGCTCACGCAGTGGGCCAAGCCATGGAGGCGGATGAGCAGGTTTTTGTATACGGCGAGGGGATAAACGATCCAGGGGCCTACCTAGGATCAACCGCTGGGCTGTCGGCGCGGTTCGGCACACGCCGGTGCTTTGACGTTCCGAACTGCGAGGATGCATTGGTGGGCCTCGGAGTCGGCACGGCCCTAATGGGGTATCGACCTCTGCTCGTCAGCCTACGCGTCGATTTTCTAATGCTGGCGATGAACCAGATTATCAACCACGCCGCTCGGTGGCCAGCAATGACGGGCTACCAAACGGCGGTTCCTCTTACGATTCGTGCTCTGATCGGGAAGAGTTGGGGCCAGGCCGCACAGCACTCCGGCTCGCTCTATTCGATGTTTGCAAACGTGCCCGGGCTAGAAGTCGTTCTGCCGTCGTCGCCACTTGAAGGGGCAGGACTCGTCTTGTCAGCTCTCTGTTCCCCCCTCACGACGTTGGTAATTGAGGAGCGTGGCATTTTCGATGCCCAGCAGCGTGTGCCACGGCTAATTGAGCCCATCCCTTTCGGGCAGGCCAACACGGTCCGCTCCGGCCGGGACATCACACTTGTCGCCGTCTCGAGCATGGTGCGGTTTGCCGCTGAGGTTGCCGACCGCGTGGCTGCGGACGGAGTCGAGGCCGAGGTTATTGATCTACGAACCGTCCGCCCTCTCGACGAAGGTACGATCCGGGAGTCGGTGCGAAGGACTGGGAGCGTCGCCGTTTTCGATATTGGCTGGCCATCGTTCGGGTTAGGTGCAGAGGTATCGCGGGTAATACTCGAATCAGGAGGACTCCGCCGGCCTCTGCTCAACATTCACCGCAAGGATGAGCACACGCCGTCGAGTGTCTTCCTGGAATACGGGCATTATCCGATCGTGGAGGATGTCGTCGCACAAGTTAAAAGACTATTGGCGTAGGTAATGAGCGCTTCGCCCGGAATTTGTGTTCTCATCCCGACCTACAATCGTGCGGCGTCCCTACGGCAGGCAGTGCGGCACGTACTTGATCAGGACGTCAGCGGAATGACGGTGATCATCTCCGACAACGCGTCGACCGACGGCACCGCGGGGGTGTGCCGTGAACTTGCAGCCACAGATCCCCGCGTGCGGTACTACAGACAAACTCGGAATGTTGGTCTCTACGGGAACTGGCAGTCCCTGGTCCATCATCTCGCCTCCGAGAAGTACGCACTGCTTCTACCCGATGACGACCTACTCTGTGACCCCACCTACCTACGGCGCGCGGTCATTGTGGCGGAGGAGGCTCATTTGTCGGCCGTTTTCTCCGTAATTGACCTTGCGGATTCGAAATCCAACAAAGTCCTACGCCCGGAGTTCGACATCCCGCTGCGCCCGCCTCCTTCCTGGTGGGCAGCCCGCCTGGGGCGCCACCAACGAGGTGTTGCCCTCTTTCCGAGCTTCGCCACCGTGTTCAATGTCCAAGCAGCTCGGCACCTGCACGCCTACGAGCCAGGCGTGTACGGTCTCGACTCCGAATTCCAACTTCGTCTCATGATTGCTGCTCCAGTTGGTTTCCTTCCTGGCCATTTCTACGTCGGCGTCGAGCACGAAGGCAACGACCATCAGGTTGCTCCGGTAGATGAGGTTCTGCGCGGCCTTGGCATCTTCAAGCGAACTCTGGATCTTGTTGGGCTTTCCGGCCAGAGCCACCGAGACTGGCTGAACTGGCGCAGTTGCTGCGACCGCCTGATAGCGATTTATGCTCGACACCTTCTGGCCCCGGCGTGGCTGAGGCAACAAGGCTCGGGCCTTGGTTCCCTGGCGGCCCTCAATCGAGTGATATCTCCGTATTCCCGTCGTGCCGCCTACGCCACCACGCTTGATCCGCGTGTTGTCACGACCCTGCTTTTGGGGGCGCATCCTGGATTCGTGCACGCTCTTCGACGCGCTTGGCGAACCGTTGGTGGGGGGCCAGATGTCCGACAGGTAGAGGACTGGAAACCCAGCGAAAAATGACCACCATTTCCGTTCTGGTGCCCACTCGGAATCGAGCGTCCTTGCTCGAGAAGGCGGTGCATTCCGCGCTGAGCCAAACGGTGCCTGACCTCGAAGTTGTCATTGCTGACAACGCATCCACCGACGAAACGGAGCGGACTGCCCGAGCCCTTGCCTCGAGCGATACGCGGGTGCGCTATATACGCCGTCCGCTCGACATCGGGCTGTTCGCGAACTGGGATTCCCTGCTGCACGAGCACGCGCGAGGGCGCTACGCAATGCTGCTTCCCGACGACGATCGGATCATTGACACAGGCTTCCTTCTAACCGCTACGACGTTCATGCATCAACATCAGCTTGTGGCCCTGTTCGCCCCCCCCTGCTTCGAGGACGTCCAAGGTCATATGAATACCGTGGATTTCCCCGTCCCCGAACTGCCATCCGTCAGCTGGTGGCAGGACAATCTGGGCCGCCGATTCTCCGGAGTCGACCTCTTCCCGAGCTTCGCTACAGTGTTCGACGTCAATCACGCACGCGCGATTCAAGCATACCGACCCGGAGTATTTGGATTGGACTACGAGTTCTACCTGAGACTGATCATTTCTGGGCCTACTGGTTACCTACACGGCAACTACTTCGTTGGCTTAGAGCATCCTGGCAACGACAGTCGCCGATCTGAAATGCCGCGTATCGTCGCCGGACTGGATATCTTTGACCGCATCGTCAAGTTCGCCGACGCCCAAGGTCTCGACGCGGATAAGTGGTCTGCCACCTGCTCCAGATTGCGAGCGATATTTGTTCGCAAGTTACTGCTGCCTGTGTGGATTTCTTCGGGCGCACGCCCACGACTCTTACGGCTCTATCGCCTCTTGCGCTCCCGCGACGCGAGTGCCGCCCGCCACCTCTACCAAGACTCCACGACCATCGCTGAGTTACTACTTCGGCGTACCCCAGGCCTGCGGTCCAGACTCCGCCGCGTCCGGCGGCGGCGGCGAGTTCACGCCGTTCCGCCCATACCCTCGTCATGATCGGCGGTGCGACCCTCCGCCGGTGTTGCGAAGAAGTCCCCATACCAGGCGATGGTTCGACGTAGCCCTTCATCCATGGTGAATTGAGGCGCCCATCCGAGCACCTCCCGCGCTTTGGTAGCGTTCAAACTCTGGTAGACGAGCTCATTCGACGACTCATTCCGGACGTCAGGCTCGAGGTCGCTGCGCATCGCACGGAGGATTAGCCGCGTAATCTCCAGGACCGACATTTCGGTCTCATTCGAGAAATTGAACGCCTCCCCCGGGGTCACACGCTTGGCAGCTAGTGCTTCTGCCAGGGTGGTGTAGGCCATCGCCCCATCCTCAATGTAGAAATAGTCGCGCACGTACTCGCCAGTTGACCTAATTACAGGGCGCTGACCCCGGAGAGTCGAGCGAATCGTTCCGGGCACAATCCGGTTCCAATTTAGGTCACCACCGCCGTAGAAGTTTCCGCATCTGGTGATCGCAACGGGCAACCCGTACGTCGTTGCGTATGCCTGCGCGATCAGGTCAGCACACGACTTGCTAACGTCGTACGGGTGCTGCCCCCGCAAAGGCGTGTCCTCGTTATAGCGACGACCGGATTCGCCATATGCCTTATCCGACGACGCGACCACGATTTGCTTTACTGACGGGCTTCGTCGGCAAGCCTCAAGGACCGCCCACGTACCCCGGATATTTGTATCGAAAGTGCTGATTGGGTTTCGGTTGGCAATACCTACGATTGTCTGAGCGGCAAGATGCATTGCCGTATCTATCTCGTACTCGCCCAGAACGCGCTCTATGAATGGCTGGTCCGTAACATCGCCGCGAACCGTGATCACTCGGCGCGAGAGACCCTTGCGCACCAAGTTGCTCTCCGGAACGCGGTCGCGAACTACGCACACGACCTGGGCGCCAAGTCGGTACAGGCGTTCCGCAAGCCAGGATCCGGCGAAGCCGCTGGCTCCTGTAACCAATGTAGGCCGGTCGAGCCAGAACGAACGCCCAACGGCAGACGTCAATCCCACACCCGCCACCGAGCACGCCCGGAGCCCCAGAGTTCGTTCAGGAAGAGGACATCGCGGTGAGTATCCATCGCGTGCCAGGCCCCGTCGTGTCGGTAACCCATCAATTGGCCCTCTCTCGCCAAGCGCTCCAGCGGCTCAGCCTCGAGAACACATTCATCGCCGGCAAGGTAGTCGAATACCCTACGGTCAAATACGAAGAAGCCCGCGCTTATTGAACCTTCCATTGCAGGCTTCTCGTTGAACCGCAGCACCCGAATACCGTCCGAGTCGAATTCCAGGCTTCCGTAACGGGAGTGTGGCCGCACGGTCGTCACCGTAGCAAGCTTACCGTGCGAACGATGGAATTCGTACAGAAGCCTGACGTCGATGTCCCCCACCCCATCACCGTAGGTACACATAAACGTGTCCGCAGGAATGTAGCGCTTGATTCGGGCAACCCGTCCACCTGTCATCGTTGAAGCGCCCGTGTCTGCCAGGGTCACCATGTAATCCTGCTCTGGATGTCGGTCATGGTAAGTAATGTGGCGCTGCTGCCCGAGGCTAATTGAGAAGTCGCTGTTCATCGCTTCGTAATTAAGGAAATATTCCTTAATCATGTCTCCCCTATACCCAAGGCAGATCACGAAGTCTCGGAATCCGTGATGGGCATATGTCTTCATCACGTGCCAGAGAATTGGATGGCCACCGACCATGACCAGCGGTTTTGGCCGGAACTCGGTTTCCTCATGCATCCTGGTCCCCTGGCCCCCGGCCAATATCACGACCGGCACTTTATCGATAGTCGCTCCTGCGATGGTCACGGGCCGCATTGTAGGTGGCTGGCGTCGGCGCGTGCCAGCAGTTTTGTGTGAGCTCCGGCACTCAGCCAAACGACCAAGCGCGTATCTAGGATGCGATACAATGCTGCGTCACCCATCTCGTCTAACCACCGAACAACGTCTGGCGTCTTCCGCCAGTAATCATCCCACACGATTGCGCCAGCTTCTGCAACCATTTCCCGCGCAGCACGGGAATCGCTCGCCACGTAATCGTATGAGTGCGACCCATCGATGTACACGACGTCGCATGCCCCGCGCCATGGAGCGAAATTAAAGGTGGCGGAATCGTCCAGATGCTGAACAATCCGGCCTTGTTCCGGGTGCCCGACGTAGACCCGCGACCGCCCGCCCCCCAGGTTCTCGGAGTCACCTGGAGCTAAGGCGAGAGTGGGCGTTGCACCCTCCGGGAGATCGAGCGTATGAATCGTTGCCGATGGAAGGTTCATGGCGAGGGTGAGGCTTGTGAACCCATTGAACGTCCCGATCTCAAACACCGTACTCACTTCGAGGGCCATCGCAAGGCCCACAAGGCAGACCAGGCCCGTCATCGTCTGGTTTCCTGCCCCTAGGTATCCAATCGGCGGCAATGCGACGGAGTTGCGACCCAGCTCAGATGCGAGTGCCCCAGACATCAACGGTATCGGTCGAGAGTGCTCGAACTGGTAGTCGAGGAATGCTCCGCCAACTCTCCTTAGTCCCAGCCCGAGGACACCAGGCCTACGGATAAGACTGCTCGCCGACCAAATCAGCGCAGAGGATACCTGAGATGGAGTGGGTCGGATGGTCAAGCCACATTCCTAACGCGATTTGCGTCCGCATCCGACGCGCCCGCCGCATAGGTCCGTGGGCAAGAGTGGCGAAGCACTGCGTTAGCATATCGGTGTTGGGTCGAAGCGTTATCGGATCAACCAATTCACGTACGGTAGAGATCGGTGCCGGGCTTCAGCCGCCCAGGAAGTAGAAGGCGGGCCGCCTTGGTCTAGCACCGTGGTGCAGCTTCGCTGAAAGGACAATGTCCCCGGCGTTTATTTGCGCGATGCCAGCGGTCCGGAGCGCCCAAGATGGCCGCAAAGTCGGACTGAGCCGATGTCGGGAGTGGGCTCCGGTCCTTATTGGGCCTCATCGGACGGCTATCCCTACCAGTCAATACCGTGCGCCGCCGATTCGAATGTAGGCCGGACCACGGCGCTCGCACCCTACCGAGTGCCTCACTGGCAGTGGCAGGATTCCACCATCAAGGGGCGATTGTCGCTGGATGCCTCCGATCGGCACATGTTGCGCCGGACCCCGCTAAACTCACGATGGTGCGGTCAGGGATACCGCCGCGGCCGACTGACGACGCCAGTCTGTTCGTGGCAGCCACAGTAAAGCCTCGGACGAGCCGAACCAGATCGAGGCGGCGCCGGGCGCGACGACCGATCCGCAGGTGGGCCATCCCGATGATTGTTGTCGCCCTCCTGCTTGTGGGGGCTCTGGGTGCGGGGACATTCAGCTATGTGTTCGCGAAAGGCCTCGAATCTCAGATTGGCACCGATTTCCAATCCGGCCAGGCACAGCTAGTGGCGGGGCGCACTCTTTTGAAGCAGGCGAGCAGCGGATACCAATCGACTCTGATTCAAGGCGCCAAGGCGAACTTCGCAGCCGCTCACAAGGACTTCCAAGCTGTATCAGCCAATGCTCGGTACCGCCGAGTGGACCAGGCCGGCTCGGTTCCCATTCTCGGCCTACCCATAGCCGGCCGGGTCACCGCCATACGCAACCTAGCCTCAATGGGAGCGGATCTTGCGAACGCAGGAACTCACAGTGCCGACGTCGAACAAATACTCCTCGGGGGCTCGGCCGTAGCCGCGCCTGGTCAGGGTGCCACGCGCCTCCTTGGCCTCATGACCGCGGCCGCACCCGGAGTCGGGCTCGTCAATTCCGATTTTCTGGCCGCCAAACGTGCCGCGCTAGCAGTTGACCCGTCGGTGCTGCCTGCCCAATATCGGGGCTTGGTAGGCTCTGCGATCCGCAGCATCGAGAAGGGAATCGCTGGCCTGGGCGCCTTCACCAGTCTGGTTCCCGTCCTCACGGAGGTCCTGGGCGGCAATGGAAATCGAGTCTATTTGATTGAGCAGACCAACCCAGCCGAACTCCGGGCCGGTGGCGGGTACATCGGCACTTACAGCCTGGTCGGCGCCGACCACGGAGCCCTCACCGTAGAGAGGTCCGGTGATACCCACGACCTCCCAGACTATAAAGTGCAGAAGGGCCAGCCGGGATACGTAGCCCCACCCCCAACCATGACCGAATTCGTCGCCAAGCGAAGTTGGAATCTGGGTGATTCCAACTTCTACCCTGACTTCGCATCCAATGCACTGGCGGCGGAGCAATTCGCTCAGCGCGACTTCGGCCATCCGGTGGACGGGGTAATCTCAATCGACCTGGATGCAGTCGCCGGAATCCTGCAAGTTGTCGGCCCCATGAAGTTGCCAGGCTACAACGTGACTCTGACGAGCACCAATTTGGTGAATCAGGCGGTGATGCTGGAGATCGAAGACCCAAATCATAAAGCGGTCCTGGACTCCCTCTCGGGTCTGCTGATGGCGCGGATCGCCACCCTCAGCGTAACCCAATGGCCACAACTGCTTTCGGAGATGAACACGCTAGTGACGCAGCGCCACATTCAGGTATACCTGAACAATGCTGAGGCCAACAATGAAGTCGCGCGCGCCGGATGGAGCGGCAAACT
>Ga0307374_10004753_pt1 | contig 22447 bp, 11 predicted proteins | sample OX3MG_FD_202532 | JGI IMG/M metagenome (GOLD analysis project Ga0307374, IMG submission 202532) | Soil microbial communities from Risofladan, Vaasa, Finland - OX-3 | ecosystem: Environmental > Terrestrial > Soil > Coastal area > Acid sulfate soil | place: Finland: Risofladan, Vaasa | collected... | reverse complement strand
GGACGGTCAAAGACAATCAAGAGGGGTTACGAGAGGACATTGACGTCCTCTTCCAGCCCCAGCGCAAGCGGGCAGGTACCTCGACACTGCCCACCGATTTCCGCACCGCTCGGACGGTGGAGAAAGGGCACGGACGCCTTGAAAAGCGCTCGATCACCGTGAGTAGTATGTTGGCGGACTACAGCACCTGGCCGGAACTGGCTCAGGTGTTCAAAGTAGAAAGCCAGAGAACTGATGCACGAGGAACCACCAAAACAGAGGTGCGCTATGGCGTGACGAGTTTGCCTGCTCACCTGGCCGACCCCAAACGATTACTCCAATTGACCAGAGGGCATTGGGGAATTGAAAACGGACTGCATTATCGACGGGATGCCACTATGCGAGAAGATCATGCGCAATTGCGTATGGGCCATGCACCGCAGATGCTCGCCGTGCTGAACAATACGGTCCTTGGTCTGTTCGCTCGACAGGGAGAGACCAATGTCGCTCATGCGCGGCGCGAATTCGCTTATTACTTCGAAAAGGCTCTCGCTTGCTTAGCTGCTTAGGGATGATGCGATCTTGCAACAGCCCTGACAGGAACCCCCTCCTGCTTTACAAATGCGCGGATTACCAGTATGATGAACACGACAGCAAGCAGTACGACAAACCGGTAAAAGATACCGTGTAAATGTTAAGATTACATGCCTCATGACCGGATTTGGGGCAGCTGTTCACCTGCTACGCTGGTGCAGGTTCAACCAGACTCAAGTTGAACTCACAGCTGGACACATATCAAAGAGAGTGCACAGCAGCGGTGTGTATGCCCCAAGTGTGGACAGGAGGCATTACGTGGTCGAGATGCGTACAAGTATTCGGGTGGTCTGTTCTCGTTTGAGGAAACTTGCTGCCCCGAATAATCAGCAAGTTTCGTCCTATGTAACCCGAACATGTACCGCAGGGGCAACTGCTGCTTTAGTCAGCACCATGGACTAGGGTAGGTAGTTTGCTCTTAAAGTTAGTACCTTGGGTGCTGCTCTGCTGCTACTTTTATTATTGGTTGCATTGGCTTTACAGGCCACGTCATTGACCTGTACAGTTATCATGCGTTATACTACGGGCCAAGGAGATGCTGAAGTAGAGCGTATTGGGATGGTCGACTAGAGACAGGGAGTCTCCAAAGTTGGCGTCAATGGCTATGTAAGTACTCCGATTCAAACGAGCTATTTCAAGATGATGTGAAAAAAGCGGTATTAGACAAGAAGCAGCTCCTACTGATGACGGATTCTGCTATCAAGAACCATACCGCGTTTATTTGGGCGGTGACAGACCTTCTTCGGTGCGACTACAAGCGGCCAGAGTACGGCAAGGTACTCTTTCAACCATTGCTTGTACGGCGACTGGACTGTGTTCTCGACGTTGCCCTGACAGATATCGAGTTCTCAGTGGGCACGGCCCCTAGAACGGGAGAAGGCTAGCGTATGCAGACAATTTACGATACCTGCACTCCTCGCCCGGATGTACTCGCGGGCACCCTCACGGAAGACCAGTTCGCCGCCAAACTGAGCAACGTGGTTGCCGAGACGGCGGCCGACGTCTATCGCTTCCCCGACCAGTTCTTCGCCTCGACCTACCCGACCGCTGGGATGCGCACGCTCATCGATGATTGCTTTGGTCGCTTGACCGGGAAGGGAGGCGGAGCTGCGTCGATCCGCCTCGATACAAGTTACGGTGGGGGCAAGACGCACCAGTTAATCGCGCTCTACCACATCGCCAGGCATGGGCGCTCGATCCCCGGCATCGAAGCTTTTGCCAACCTCTCCCTTCTGCCTGATGCACCCGTCGCGGTTGCCGCCGTCGTTGGCAGCGACCTGAGCCCCGTCACGGGCATCGGACATGAAGACGGTACACGCACCTACACCTTGTGGGGTGAAATCGCGTACCAACTCGACGCGTACGACGTGATGCGCGAGAACGACGTGCAGCGCATCGCGCCGAGCACGCCGACGATTGCCGAGATGGTCGGCAAGACACCGACCTTGATCATCATTGACGAGATCGCTAACTACCTCGTACGTTTGGTGCCGCGTGGCAGCAGCGAGGCGGATCAACTCACGGCCTTCCTGTTCTCTTTGCTCGAACTCGGGGCCAGCATCCCGCACCTGAGTCTGGTCTACACGCTATCCGCCAGCCAGGACGCGCTCAGTGATCTCACCGACGAACTGCGCGGCCAGTTCGAGCAGAAGCAGAGAGATCTGACCAGCGTGTCGGCTCGCCAGGAGAGAATCCTGACCGCGACCCTGGATGACGAGGTTGCGGGCATCGTCGCCTCCCGCTTGTTCTCGGCGGTGGATCGCACGGGTGGCTCAGAGGTGACAGCCGCCTTTGCCGAACTCTACCGGCGCTGGTTGGAGGGGGGCGAGCCGCTCCCGTCATTCGCCGGTGGGGGTGACTACCGCCAGGTACTTGAGCGTGCCTACCCATTCCACCCCGACACCCTGAACGTCCTGATCAATAAGGTGGGCACCCTTGCCAACTTCCAGCGCACGCGCGGCGCACTCCGCCTGCTGGCGCTCGTGATTCGCGACCTGTGGAAAAATAGGCCAAAGGGGGCGTATCTCATCCAGCTGCACCACATCAACCTCGGCAACGACGAGATCGCCGCCGAATTGACCAGCCGACTCGATCGCCCCGGCATGCGCGGCCCAATCCATGCCGACATCGTTTCCAGTGGCGGCCATACAGCCCACGCACAGGAACTGGACGCCACGCTCGTTGAGGTCGGCAAGCCTCCGATCCACCGCTATACGGCGACGAGCGTGTTCCTGCACAGCCTCGTCGTTGGTACGCAGCACGGCGCATTGCCGAACGAGGTCACCATCGCTACGAGCGGACCCGAGATTCAGCCGTCGATGGTGATAACCGCGCTCTCCGCCCTGGAGGAGGTGGCCTGGCACCTGGATCGCACAGCCACGGGTCACTATCGATTCCACACGGAGCCGAGCCTGAATAAAGTCGTCGCAGACCGCAAGCAGGATATCACCGCGAGCGCCGCCAAGCAGGAAATCCGTCAACGCCTGCGCGAGGTCTACCAGGGCCAACTCTTCACTCCCATCTTCTCGCCATCGACGCCTGGCGAGATTGACGATGTGCTCTCCAGCATCGCGCTGGCCGTGATTGATTTCGATTCGGCTACTGTAACGGCGCAGGACGCGTCGGCGCCGTCCCTGGTGAAGACCCTGAGCGAGCGGGCCGGGGCTGAGGGGACGTTCCGCCAATATGTCAATCGCGTGTTGTTCCTGGTGGCGGATAGTGGCCAGATGGATCGCCTCATCGACCGCACACGCGAGATGCTAGCCGTCGAGCAGGCTACGGCTGACATCGAACTGTTCAACAGTCTGGAGAGCATACAGCGGCAGCGCTTGGTCGACCGCAGGGCGACCAGCAAGCTTGAGTTCCGCGTAGCGCTCTGCAACGCCTACCGCCACCTGTTCCACCCCTCTGAGGACGGCCTGCGGCATGTGCCCCTGCAACCCCAAGACAACTCCACTGCGACCCGTAACCAGCAGCAAACCCTGCTCGACACCATGCGCGGCTTGAACCAAGTGCTTGATGGTACCACGAAGATCAGCCCGATCTGGGTGCGTACGAAAGTATGGCCGGGAGCGCAGAAGAGTGTGCCAGTGAACGCACTCTATGAGCAGTTCTTCTGTAAGGCCGGATTGCCCATCCTGCGTACACCCACCATCTTGGTTGACTGCATCATTACGGGGCTGCGCGACGACGTGTGGCGCGGTAAAGTGGGCGAGACGATCATCTCGAAAGGGCGTGGCAACGTGCCAACATCTGTCAGTCTCGCGGGCGGTCTGGTCCTGTATGATCCGCAGGAGCTTGAGGATGCCATTCCTGCAGCGATTCCGGTCCCGAAGCTGCAGCGGAAGCAGGATGGAGATCGGCCAGTGCCGCCGAATGATTATATCTCCCCGCTCTCGGGGGCACCGGTCTCGTCCGTTGTCGGGTCTGGTGACGTGAATCTGGCTTTCTCCAAGTTGCTTGACGAGTGCGAGACCGCCAAAATTATAGCGATCAAACGCCTCAACCTCAACGTACAGGGGGTTGATGCAGTCAAAGCCCTCAGCCTGGCCCTGCCTGGTCTCCCGCGCCGGGGCGTCACCGTGCAGCAGCGCATGGAGGCATACAGCGGAGACAACGACCGGCTCACTGTGGAGTACAGCCTCCCGTTGGAGCGCACCTCCGCGCTGCGCTCGGCGCTCCGTGCATTTGAGGGCGAGACCGAGAGTGCGGAGATGACCGTACAGATTGTCTACGATCCCCCTGTCTCCCCGACCGATCAAGCGATTGTGTCCGTGAAGAATGTCCTGAGCGCCTATTCAGTGTGGATCAAGTTACAAGCGGAGCGTGCCTGATGCAACAGCAGCTACACCAGTTCCAACTCGCAGTCGAGCCTTTACCCAATGCATCCTACGCGCTTACAGTACTGCAACGCCCGTTCCCGGCGTCCCGAAATGGACGTTCCTTGCCCTCTGTCAAGATGGGTAGCATCGAAGGCCTTGCGTTGTTGTCGGCCTGGGACATCGTTCTCGACGTGTTGCGCTCGAACCAGCATAAGCCTACTGCGATTCAGCACGATAGGAAGAAACGTTTCGGCTTGAGCGAGGAAAGCGGCGTGCGCCTCTCACTCCTGTTCAAAGCCATCGCCCCCCTGTCGAACCTCGACCACATCCGTGCCCTACAACAAGCCATCTGCGCGATGAGCGATGAGGAAGCATACTATTGGTTCTCGAAGTGCCATGGATCTAACGGGCGCCGGGGTGTGCATGCACTGCGGGTTCTTTGTGGAGGGGTGAATTGAACAATAACAACCAGAGCCGTCCTCGTGTCTTTATTGAAGAAAGCTTCCCCATCGACTTCTTAAACCAGCAGGTGTTAAAGGAAACACGCGGCTCGCCATTTAGCGCCGTTCATCGTTGGTTCTCGCGGAAGCCGCTGAGTTTTTCTCGTGCGTCAGTTCTGGCAAGCTTGTTGCCCGCTGACACCACCAATGAGGATTTTATGCGGCTTCTTGGTGTGCCACCCGTTGCAAACAAAGACTTCCGGTTGTACCAGCAGACGCCTTCGCAGGCTGTGATCGAGGAAGTGCATGAGCGGTGTACGCGTACGTGGGGTAGCAACTATCAGATCATTGACGCTTTTGCTGGAGGCGGCAGTATTCCTTTTGAAGCTGTACGTTACCGTATTCCGACCATCGCATCAGATCTCAATTCGGTTGCGGTTGCGACGATGAAAGCTGCGATTGAGGTGCCTCTTTCGCTCGGAGTGGAGTTTGAGGCTGACCTAAAGCAGTGGGTGGCGTGGGTCGGACAACAGGTGCAGAACAAGCTGAGCAGTTATTTTTCGTCCCCTGTAGGAGAACGGGTGCGCGACTACCTCTGGGTACACACGGTGCGTTGCATGGAATGCAGCCTCAATGTGCCACTCGCCCCTTCATGGTGGGTTGACAGTTCTCTGCCCGCATCTACGGCAGGTCGAGCATGTGCTGTAAGGCTCATCGTGCCTCTTCCTCCAGAGACTGAGTGCTCCTTCGAGATGCTGCAAGGAAGTGTCAAGAACAACAAGATTAATGACTACGATCCTGATGCTGCAGGGACAGTAGCTCGTGCGACAGGACGGTGCCCAAGATGTACTTGCGTGCTGCCAACGGATTACTTGATGATCCAAGGACAAGCGGTAGGCTTCGGATACCAGCTCTACGCTGTGGCTTATCACAATAGACGTGGCATATTGTGCTTTCGCACCCCTGATGAACAAGACATGGAGGCAGTTGCGCGGGCTGAGCGATCTTTAACAGAATTGAATGCGGCATTAATATTCGATGATGCCATTCCATCAGAAGCCATTCCCCAGGATACACAGAGGGGGCCGGACTTAAACCTGTACGGACTCTATAACTGGAAGGATTTGTACACGCCTCGCCAATTGTTAAGCCTAAGTACTATTCTCACTACCGTGCGGGACGCAGTGGAGGCTTATGGGGAGACGGCATCCCGAGAACAGAAGATAGCGATGGCACTGTGGATGGCGATGATTTTGGATCGATGCGCTGACATGAATTGTCGGCTTGCACGCTGGGCAAGCAAGCTAATACAGGTAAAAAGTGCGTTGTCTACGCATTCTCTGAATCTTATTTGGAACTTTCCCGAGATCAATGGAGCATTAAGACTATGGTCGTTGTGTGCTGATTCATCGGCAAACGACTACGACAAGCTCTGTTGCATGATGGGAGACTCTATGAAGAACAGTGTAGAAACAGGATCGCTTCCACTCACAATTATGGCTAGTGATGCAGCAGACCTAAGCAGCATACCCGACGCTTCGATCGTGGCTGCCGTCACTGATCCACCTTATCTTGCATCCATCCGCTATGCAGAGATTTCGGATATGTACTATATCTGGGAGAAACGCGTTCTTGAAACGCTCTTGCCTGATGTATTTATAGAAGACCTATCGAATAAGGAGTTGGAAGCTATCGCCAACCCTGGGCGCTTTAGGGGTATATCAAATGCGGTTAGTTTAGCGAATAAAGACTACGAAGCCAAACTCGACCGCGCCTTTCAGGAATATCATCGAGTGTTACGTAGCGATGGAGTGATGGTAGTACAGTTCAACCACAAGGAGAGCGGCGCGTGGGACATGTTGTCGCAGAGCCTTATTTCAGCTGGTTTCGAGATTACTGCGACTTGGGCAGTTAACACAGAGAATCCTGATAGCATTCAACAGGCTAAGAAAAACGCGGTGAGCAGCACGATTTTGTTGGTTTGTCGTAAAAGGGCCGATACATCTCCTGCTTGGTGGGAAGACGTACAACCTAAGGTACGTCAAGCCGTCATGGCGCGAGTCCCTGTCCTTGAACGGATGGGCATGAAGGGCATCGATCTATATCTCGCTGCATTTGGTCCTGCCTTACAAGTGCTTTCCAAGAATTGGCCTGTAAGAGATAGAACAAATATTGAGGTGCGACCCGAGGTAGCTCTTAAGGAAGCGCGTAATGCTGTTATTGACCAGCGAATGGCGCAGATGACCGAGGGACGCTATGTGCAACTCGATTCAGTTTCACGCTTCTACTTGATTGCCTGGGACTGCTTCCTTGCCCGTGAGTTCTCGTTTGATGAGGCGCGGCTATTGACACTATCGACTGGAGACGTGTCTATTAGCGATTTGCGCGACAGATATCACATCTTAGTCAAGAAGGGTAACGATGTGGCGTTCTTAACCCCTCGTGAACGTGTTCGCCTGGGAGAGGTTAAGGTACAAGCACCAACATACGACCGGATGGTTGATGCGTTGCATGCCGCGCTCGCCCTTTATCTGGACGAAGGCATCACCGCGGTCCAGCGTTTCTTCGCACGTACTAACCTGTTCAACAACCCGGACTTCACGCAGTTTGTTGAACTTGCTCTCAAGATGTTACCTAGAGCAAGCGATGAGCACAAGGCATTGAGTGATCTTCTGATAAGTGATGTTAAACTGCGGTCGTACGTGCAGATGCCCCTGTTGGATAGCGTCGAGGCCGAGACGCACGAGCAGCCGAGGTTGTTCTAATGGGATTGCGAGATTACGAATGGAAGCCGCTGTACGAGCGCGATAGCAACGACTTGGACCGTGAGGTGCTTATACCTGCGCTGTCCGAAGCAGTGACGTACGACCGGAAAACGGGGTACTTCTCCAGTTATACCCTGGCTATCGCGAGCGTCGGCCTCAAACGTTTTATCGACGCCGGGGGGCGCATGCGGATGATCGTTTCGCATGTGCTCACCCAGGACGACATTACGGCCATGGAGAAGGGCTATGACATACGAGAACGCCTCGGTGGCCTGATCACCCTCGCCTTACCGGACGACAAGGTCCTCGCGGCTCGACTCGAGTGCCTGGCCTGGTTGGTGGCTGCCGGTCGCCTCGACATCAAGATTGCCCTGCCGACCGACGAGCAGGGCCGGTTGATCGGGGGAAAGTCCCTCTTCCACGAGAAGGTAATGCTCCTCACCGATGCGCAGGGGGACCGACTCTGCTTAACCGGCAGCGTGAACGAGTCGGTCAACGCTTGGCGCAATAACCAGGAGAGCCTGACCCTCTTCTCCTCGTGGCAAGGGGGAGAGCGCTATATCGATGCCCACCAGGCGTCGTTCAACCGCTTGTGGAACGGCGAGGCGCACAGGACACTCGTCGTGGATTTCCCCGATGCCCTGCGGGACCAGCTGATCACCCTGGCCCCGGCAGAGCCACCAGCCAGAGACCCGGACAAGGTCGCTCCCGCGGAGGCTGAACCGCCACCACCTCCCATGAGCGACGACGAGCGGGTGTCGCGCGAGCGCATGCTCTTCTCCTTCCTGCGCGATGCGCCACGGTTCCCCGATTCCGGTGTCCATCTGGCTCTCGCCACAAGCACGGTCACGCCATGGCCGCACCAGGAGCAGGTCATCGGCACCGTGGCCGATCACTATCCCGACCGCTATCTCTTCAGTGACGAGGTTGGCCTGGGCAAGACCATCGAATGCGGCGGCTCCCTGCGCTACCTCATCATGTCCGGCCGTGTGCGGAGGGCGCTCTTGCTGGTGCCGCGCGGCGTCCTCTCCCAGTGGCGCACCGAGCTGCGCGAGAAGTTCGCGCTGCCGTTCTGGTACTACGACGGCACCTCGTTCCATAACCCCTACGATGGCACGGTCTCGCCGGCGGGTGCCCAGCCGTGGGGTGAGCATGACCTCATCCTGGCGTCGAGCCACCTGGTCCGCCGCCGCCAGCGACAAGACCCGCTGCTCGATGGGCCGCAGTGGGATGTGATCATCGTGGACGAGGCGCACCACGCCCGTCGCCGCGAGCAGAAAGGGGATCGCCCCAATCGCCTTCTGGCCCTGCTGCGGACGCTGGCCGCGAAGCAAACGCGTTCACTCTTCCTCCTCACGGCCACGCCAATGCAGATAGATCTCATCGAGGCGTGGGACCTGCTGCGCCTGCTCGACCTGGGTGGCCGGTGGGCCGTGTCCCCGGACATCTTCCGTGCCTACTACCTCGCCATCCAGAAAGGTGTCACGTCGCACAATCTGCCCCTGCTGGTCACCATGATGGCCGACCACCTCGCCTCCGGCGGGCATGTGCCTGACGACGTGCGGACCAGGATCGAGACGACGCTCTCCCCAAATGCGTATCGCCGATTGTTCAGCGCCCTCAAGGAGAACCGGGTCAACGACGTTCGCAAGCTGCTGACACCCCAGTCGCGCTCCCTGTTGGAGGAGTTGTTCCGCTCGGCCACGCCGCTCCAGGAGCGCATGTTCCGCAACAGCCGGGAGAAGCTGCGCCTGTACCGCGCGCAGGGCCTGCTCAAAGAGAATATCGCCACGCGCCACGTCGAGGACCGGTTCCTCCCGTTCGGCAGCCCGGTCGAGGCCGACCTCTACGAGGAGATCGATGACTACATCAGAAACTATTTCATCATCGAGCAGCGGTCCAGCCTGGGGTTCGTCGCGGGCATCTACCGCCGACGTCTGACCAGCTCGCTCTACGCCTTTGTGCAGAGTCTGAAGACCCGCCAGGAGACCTTAGAGGGCCGCAGGGAAAGTTTCTTGGACGATGAGGACGATGACCTCACCGACGACGATAGTGCCGTCGATGACATAGACAGCACCGAGATCATACGGACGGCCAATGAGAAGGCCATCAACGCTGAAGTCGGGAAGATCGCATCCATGCTGGAATCGGCGGGAAGCATCCGCGAGGATTCGAAGCTGCTCCGATTTGGGCAGGACCTGCAACACTACCTGATACACGGGCATCGGCAGGCCATCGTCTTCACCCAGTACACCGACACGCTGGAGTATATACGCCTCTCCCTCGGCAGCTTGTTTGGTGAGCAATTGGGGTGTTTCTCGGGGCGCGGTGGTGAACGCTGGAATGCGGCTACGGAGACGTGGCAGATGGTGACCAAGGATGCGATCAAGGCCGACTTCCGGGCCGGAGACATCCGCATCCTGCTCTGCACCGACGCGGCCAGCGAAGGCTTGAACCTCCAGAGCGCAGCGCTTTTGTTCAACTACGACATGCCCTGGAACCCCATGCGGGTGGAGCAGCGTATCGGGCGCATCGACCGCATCGGCCAGCCCAACGACAGGGTCGAGATCGTCAACTACTACTACGAGGGTACCGTCGAGGCCGACATCTACCGCGCCCTCCGGCAGCGCATCAACATCTTCGAGGTTGTCGTCGGGCCGCTCCAGCCTATCCTCGCAGCGATTGGCGGGAAGGTCGAGTCAGGGTTGCTGGAGAACACCCCCATGGAGACCATCGTGGACTCCATCGCCGCAGAGATCGAGCGCGCCGAGCGCGAAGGGATAGATATCGAGGCGTATGCTGCCAGCGGCGTGACACACCAGATCACGAGGCATCCTTTACCGGTCACCACCGCGGAGATCGACCGGGTCCTGCGTCATGCAAAATGTCTCTACGAGGCCGGGTACACCTTCACACCGGACGAGAATCGACCGGGTGTCTACATGCTGAATGGCCCCGATGGCACCGCCCAGGCCGTCACATTCCTGCCGGAGATGTCCGATCGGTATCCGGAGACCGTGCGCTACCTGACCTATACAGATGAGGTGTTCGAGCACCTGCTGGCTACGGCATTGCCCATGAACGGTATGACTGGCGTCGAGCGTATTGAGTGCGGGAACGACATCGCCTATGTCAGTAGCACGGGCAATGTTGGGACCATCAACGCGCTGGAAGAGGCGTTGGAGCATGGCGACGTCATTCCCGCGCCTGTTGTAGCCTTTGCACTCGAGCGGCTAGCCGTCCGCTCGCGGGCGGAAAAGGCAACGATTGATGGGATCGACCGGCGACGGGTAAGCGCACGCCTGGCGATGGCCCGCGAACTCTTGTCGGCCTTTTTGTCGCTCGTTGCGCAGGATGCTCAGGTATCGCCAGGCATGGCGGTCGATAGCCGCTATCTCCTGTCAAAGGCGCGACCTCAGGACGCGGCCACGCTCGGCACACTCTTCGAGGTTGCCGGTCTGCCAGATACCGTCGAGATCGCTTATGACGACACCAGGCAGGTAATCGGAGTCGCTATGGCCAGCGCTCTGGCAAACCAGCGCCAGCAAGCCCAACGGTTTCTTGGCACTGTTGTGACATAATGGGCCACGCCGCAATTGAAAAGAGGGGCGTGACTCTTTAACGCCTTCCCAGGTGAGTCAAAACCTGGGAAGGCGTTAAAGAGTGAGGGATACTACTACCCCATGAGAGAGCCAAATGCATCTCATGGGAGCATTACCCCTTTATGCCCGCTACCCTGCCCCTGGTGACAGCTTATTTTTAACCATTTGCACGAAAAAGACAATTGCATCTGTCCGCAATCGCTCTCATCGGCCTATTAGGCCCGCTAGAGAAATTTACAACGCTGAGCCCTCAATTTGCTCCGGGAGAGGGAGACAGCTACAACCAGCCCAATAGGGATTCATGCAAAATCGGCTCTGTCTCACTTTGCAGAGCAGTTTATGAATGACGTTAAAACGTTAAAGCCAGCGTGACACGGATAATCTATGCTGGTGCTGTTGGTAAGAGGATAAAAACCACAATCGCTATAAGCACCAGCACAAAGCTTACAACCAACCAACAGTGCGAGTATCGGAGCCAGCGCAGTTTCTCCTCGCTCGCCTGCCTATAGGCATCTTTGATTTTCAGCCAGGTGCTGACACTGACCTCGTTAAAGTTGACACCGGGCCTTACCCGAGGGACAAACACACGTATCGCAAAGAAGAGGCTTATCAGCCAGCAGACCAGGGGCAGAAAAAACAGGAGGAGAATGAACGCGCCTGCTACCTCTCCCAGTGCTACTCTTACTTGAACCCGAATACTGCTGAAGACAAAGATAGCAATATAGAAACCCTGGAGGCCCGTCGTAATCGTGATCATTTGTTGAGCTGCATCTTCAATACGGGTAAGCGCCTGGATCGGTGCCTCATTCCATACTTGCTGCCAGTACTTCATGGTATCCTGCAAGAGTTTTTCCTCATCAGGATCAAACGGTTGCCCTTGTATTGGAACTGTCATCTGTCTTCCTCTTCGTGTACTTCCTCTCCTCGCAGTACAGGGGGATCTGAAGGTGTATGACCCAGAAATCCCTTGCCTCTGCCCAAAGGAAATTCATACACATCCATATTGTCAGAAATCGAGACCTTATTGAGTTTCTGGCAATCCTCATAGCTACAAGGATACACATGGGAAACGCCCCGGCTCTGGGATGCTAGCAGCCTGACGACAGGGACAGATATAAGTACCTCTCTTTTGCAATGCCAGCAGAGAAATTCCAGTTTTTTCACCGTCATGATTTCTTTCTCCGATTCTTTTTCTTTCTGCTCCGACTCAGAATCTGAGGCAGCCTGCTCAGGGTCAAGTAAGGCGTATACACTGCTTCAACCACTTGTATCTCCCGATTGCGTTGCGCTCGTTGAAGGTCATCGGGAAGCATAGAAAAAAGGTCTTCACCGGGGTTGTCCCAACGCTCTGAATCATCGGGAAGCGCGGGAAAAGGGCAGCCCTCTGACTCTGAGATCGTTGAGCAGAGGGTAACAAACGTGGTTTCATTCATAATACGCCGTATTCTGGCCATGCCACGCAGGGCCAGAATACAATACGGGGAATGCAAGTCCTCGAACAGGAAATAAGCTTTTATTAGATTCTCCAAAGCCTGCTCATAGTTTTTCCGCTCATAAGCCAGCATTCCCAACTGGCCAAGCGTCGTGGCTATCCCGTCCTTGTTACCTGCATCTATGAAGAGGTCCAGACCCTGTTCATAGAACTCTCTGGCTTCCTCATAGCTCCTCTGCTTCTGAGCGATCATTCCTAACTGGCCAAGGGACTGGGCTTGACCGACTTTGTCACCAAGGCTCTCTTTGAGCGTCAGGCTTTGCTCATAGAACTCTCTGGCCTCCGGGTAGTTTCGCTGGGAGTAGGTGGCGTTCCCTAATGAGTGGAAGATCGTGGCTTGCTCGGCTTTGTTGCCCACTCGCTTGCAGATATCTAAGCTCCACTGATAGAGCTGCCGAGCTTCTAAATAGTTCCTCCGCGCATACGCAATATTTCCCAATAGGTGGAAGGTAGCAGCTTGTCTGTCCTGGGCGTTCACTTTCTCCAAGAAAGCCGGGAGCTGCCCGTCCTGGGTGTCTAATCGCTTGAGGATGGCCAGGATTGGCATACAGAACCACTGGACGATCCACCAGACCTTCGGGAGTTCCGCTCGCAAAGCAACGTAGGTTGCGGTCGCGAGATCGGCTAGAGCGGTTAGAGCGGCTGTCCGGTCTAGAGCGGCTTCGGCTGTCCAGATGCTGCTCCGATCGTTCTTGTCCCACTCCATATAGTCCAGGAGCGCAAAGATGGTCAAACTCCGCTTACAAAGCTGCCGAGCCTTTCGGTAGTGTCCCTGCGATGAGGCAAGTATCCCCCAATCATTCAGAACTCCAGCCCGCTTTTCTAGAATGTCCAGGCGTGGAGCAGTCCACTTACTCCTTACGCGCCTGAAGAGCGCCAGACTCCGCTTATAGTTCCGGTGGGCATTCTTGTAGTCGCCCAGCAAGTAATCTACATTGCCTAACAAGTGTAAAGTCGTCGCTTGTCCATCATGGTTCCCCAATTGTTTAAAAATCTTCTGGCTTTCCTCATAGCACCGACGGGCCTCCGAATAGTTTCCCTCCATCTGAGCAATCGCTCCCGACTGGCCAAACGCCTGTGCTTGAAGGTCCTGTGAACCCTCTCTCTGGAATTTTTCCGCCTGTTTTACGATTTTGCTTAATTGCCGGCGTGTAATCCAGCGTGTAATCCAGGCGACCAAACCATTTCCAGGGGAATTGAGAAGTTCATCTGACATGCCGGCAATGGTCTGCTGAAAAGCTTCTTCAAGTGCAGCCCGAAACTCAGGCATCTCCTTGTTCGTATCCTTCACAATTTGAGGCATAGCCTCCTGCGTCTCCTTAGAGAGCTCACGTAGTTTTGGATATCGCCCTGATCGGCTGAGGATTTCAGCAAGCTTTGTTACCACGAGTTCTCCTGCCCGCTGGTGGTTCCCGGCTGCTTTCCACAGATCGTGTGCTTCCAGGTAATCTTCCAGAGCGTGACTCCCGTGATCTGCATAGCTCTCATACCAGGCCGCGAGTCGAGCATATGGCGATGGAGGACGGAGTTCGTTCAACAAATCTTCTGCGTAGCGTCTCGTGATGCTGTATAGGTGGTAGGTCTGCTCCAACGGCTCATAATGCAGCAAGGACCAGTCAAGTAACGGTTGCCACGTCGTTTGTGCTGCTCTCAGGCCTTCTTCCATAGCCCCGAGAGGGAATGGACGTTGGAGCACGCTCAATTGCGCCAGGAGGGTCCGAGACGCCTCGGATAACCGCTGGACAAATGTTTCCAGGGTGGCAAGCGCAACAACTTCGCTGCGTATTTTTTGCGACTCCTCAGCAGCGCGCCCAGGGATGAGAACCTTCACCGACTGGCCGGGAGTATATTCATGCACTTTATAGAGAATCTGTCCCAGGTTTTCGCGGGCGAACTTACTGTCGAGCAAGCTATAGACGTAGGGGAGGCCCGGCAGTTTACCAAAGGCTTTTACGAGGTTATTCTCCAGAAGATTAAATTGAGGATAGTGCAGCCAGAGATGCTGCGTTTCATCTGGACTCAACTCATCAAGAGGTAAATGGAGGAACCTGGTCTCGAATGTTTCTTTTCCCTGCAGTTCTTTCATCAGAAAGCGCCCTGTGACAAGGACTCGCCCACCTTGAAGATGGGTAAGGAACGCGCGCAGCAGGTAAAGAAAATCCTGATCGCTGATCATTTGGTCGTCGTTTTGTAGATTCTCCAGATTCTCGATGATCAAGAGGACTGGTCCCACAGCATTGAAGGCAAGAACAGCCCTGTTAATTCTGGCCTTTATATTCAGCGGCAATACGTTCTCTTCTCTCTCTGCGAAGAGACCAGACATTCCTGAGTGTTTGAGAAATGCCTCAATCTCGATAAGAAGACGCTCTGTGGGCGGGAATAGATCACTGCCCTGGCCTTTCCGGCAAGACAGCCGAAGAGTGGCCTTGTACAGTCCCGCGTAACGCCTGATGGCTTGAGCCACCAGAGTACTTTTGCCTATCCCTCCGGGTCCAGTGATGATAGCTAAAACCGGAACCCTATCGGACGTGTCTTCCAGCAGAAGGCGCAATGCTCGCAGTTCTCGGTGTCGCCCAACAAAAACATTCGACGGTGTTGATGGATCAGTAATTGCCTCCATGTTGATCAGCCGAGGATCAGCGGGACCGTGAGCTGCCTTGCGGTCAAGCACAGGCACAAGACTGGTTTGATTGCCTTGCAAAATAGGAACGGCCCAATCTAGACGATCTTCCTGAATCAATGCCTGACGTACCGCTAAGAGAGCGGAAGCCATGTCTTTTCCTGCTCTGAGTTCCTCATACCAGGCTTGAGAAGCGAGTGGAGTTGACTTATAGGTAAAGTTCGCTTGTTGAGCAAGAATAGCGGGAAGCCCTGCCTGTGCGAGTATGCTAGCCAGACTAGCGACTTCTGCTCGCGCATTGCTCCTGGCTGTTTCACAGGCATGCAATACCACAGCAATGAGGTCGCGAGAACGTAAGAAGCCAGCCATGCTTTTCGCAGGGAGCCATAATTCCTTGCCCTGCTCATCTTCCCAGAGTATTCGGCCGCCATCGACCTGATCGTATTCGCCATGCCCAATATAGTGAATAATATGGGGTCTGAAATGAACGAGGTGGTGCTCTACCTGTCGCGGTGTCACGAGATCTTCTATAAGCAGGTGAAGAAAGCCTGCTTTACGCATCTCATAAACGGCTTCTTCTACATCTGCCCGTATGCTTTCCACATCAATCGGCGTGCTTTCTCCAGGCACGGGAGGTGAAGCGAGGAGCAGAAGTACACGCAATGGCGGTTCAATGAGGAGTAGTGGTGTCTCCGCTATCCCATCGTTCAAGCGCACAAACGGACGACGACATGCAAGAAATCCCTGGCCATCAACATACTGAGGATCATATAAGAGTTCCCAGGGAAGCTCGGCCAGCGAATCAGGAAGGACCAGCAGCAGTGGACCCCGTCCCGTGCAAAGTGCCTGCTCCAGCATTCTGCGTTCTTGAACTGGCGCGCTCTCCGGCAGCAGTGTCCGCCAGAGCCACATTCCTATATCACGGGAAATCTCGCAGAAAAGGGTGAACGAATAAGTTTGGTCGGAAGGGTTACTCCAGATGAGATGCAACTGGCGGAGCCGATCACTACTGAAGGTGATTGCTGCTTCCAGGTTTATGATGATGGGATAGTGAAAGGAAGAAGAGGAGAGGATAAATTGATCAGTGTGCTGATTTGCCCTTTCCACTCGTATCTGGAGAGGAGTCTCTTGCATGGCGCTTTCCATTTCATCTACCTGTCTTTTTTTAGATACCAACGAGGGCAGAGCGCTAGATAAGACGCTAGAATGAGCCTCCTAACAGGAGGTCCCATGCATAGTAGTTAGTAGACCGGGAGGTACGATACCCGCTTTTCTCTAACGAAAAGAGAAGATTGGTTCCGCGTACAAGTATACACGAGATTTCACGTTAGGTGCAATAATGTGTGGATAAATTTGCTAACTCCAGATCGGTAACTGTGAGACATGCCTTCGTGCGGTTCCTCGAAGGCATCTCATTAATGTCCATCTTCGTCAAGATCTTAGCCACACTTCTACGGCTCTGATAGCTTCCCATATCAACCTGCATGGCTCGCAACACCTCGACTTGCAGGCTCCCAAAAAGCGGAAAGGGCAACTGCGCCCCTTACGGACGACGCTTCCCCTTTTCTGAAGAGGCTGACGAGAGGCTTCGCGTTGTGGATAGCTCTCACTCCGAGGCTTTTTGAGGGCCTAACGTTGTAAATTTCGTCAGCGGGCCTAAGAGGCCTCATCTATCGACTACCAGTGAAGATTAGACGTAAGTTTTGCGCTTTCGGTACATGAGTTTTGCGTTTTTCTCTGCCATTGGTCAGCAGGATTACCGATTTTGACTTGTCTGGGGGAGTTCAACGCCCAACTCAGATCGAGCCTGGCGCCAAGCTGCCATCATTTCTGGTTGGCGCATTGTAACCGATCGCGACAGGAGCGTATTCACGCGCCGAAGAGAAGGGTAGATACCCTGAGCATGAAGCATCGCGACGGCTCGACGAACTTCTTCACACCCCTGTGCAATTTGTTCTCCTTTTTGTTGTTTGCGGTGCATTCGCACACGCTGAGTAACAGATGCACATTCTTGAGGAAAGTGTCTGAGGAGATCAATCTCATTGCAGCCTAAATGGCGTGCCATTTGGGTGACTCCCAGAGGCTCTTCTTTTCCATCGAGAACCCGTTGAATAAATGCTCGGCATTGTTCTTGATTGATCTGTTTGTATGGCTGCCGGGACAAGCGTGGAGGATGATATGCCGTTTCGATATGAAGCATCTGTTTGAGAGAAGTAACCTGGTTTGTCAGAACCTCTTGTGGTGTTACTCCACACACGTAACACATGTACAACATTTTCTCAAGAGACGGTTGACCGACACCCTCTACCCATCGATAAAGCGCTCCGCTTTTGATTCCCATGAATTTGGCAAACGTTGAAAGAGCTCCCCGATTTTTCATTCCAGAAGCGAAATGGGGGAAAAACGTTGCCCATTGCACCAAACCCGACGAGGGACTCATGACACGGAGAGATTCCAGCGCGTCGATGACCCAGCGTTGCCACTCGAATATCTCCCCAGTCACCTCGGTTTCATCTGCTCTCTTCAGTTGAGTACCCAACCACAACCCGCATCGGGTACATTCGCCAAGTTTAGATTTAGAGGGAGCGATCACTGACTGATATTTGTGACACTGAGGGCAACGGTCGATCAAGCGCCTTTTGTGGCGTGGACATATGGTAACTACTTGCAGCATCCACAGCAGCGGTTGATAGAGCGAAGTTGCCTGTTCTCGCCACTCTGCGTAACAAGCATCACACCAGGCAGGAACGGTACGCAAATTTCCTGAAGAAGGCAGATCTCCGATCCAACTGCGCAAGGTTAGCAAGTGAAGGTCCGATCGCATGGTAAGTTGCTCAAGAAGCGTTGCCCCTTCCAATGCAAGGCTTCCCGTGCCGTTCAAACCGATTGCTCCTCCTTTCCCGCTAAAGGTGGATAACCAGTTCGGGGATGAGGAAAGCTTTGGTTTACTGTTGAGGAAAGGGAGCATTTCCTGCATGACGATGTCTCGTGGAGAAACCCCATGAGCCCAACCTAATCGGTTCAGATAGCCCGTCAAGCTTTCGCCCCAAATGGTTGCTGTATGACATGGGACAAGTCCATACAGTTTACTGCGTGGAGGCATATTGTGAAGCCGATCTCTGCATTGAAACATTGATGGCTGTAGAATCCTGATACGAATCTCTCGCTGTTCTCCTCTCTTCATCCCGCTGCTTGCTCCTCTTCAGCCAGATCTCCGCGTTCCTCGGCACCAATTTTCTGCCCCGTTGAATCGCGACCTGGAGCACGTTTGCCCGGCTTCCGGTTTCTTGACGAGGAAGATGCAGGTGGCTTCTCTTGCTCACCCTGACCAGGCTCGGCAGGAACGGGGGAACGCGAGGAAGGCTTGCGCAGCAGTGCAAGAAGTTGGGCATCAGCGTCTTCAGCTTCAACAAATTCGGCCTCACTTTCCAGGGCATTGCGCAGCGCAAGCTTCACCCGCACGTCAGAGGCAGCGGTTTGGCGTAAATGGTCAAGGGTGACCGTGCGTGCTCCTTCTTTCAGTGCGTAATTGAGAGCACGGTTGAGATGAAGTTTGAGCAGACCAATGCATCCGATGCTCCGTGCATACAAAAACTCCCAATGCTTCTGAGCCAGAAGTGGCTCTTCCTCAACTGGCAGTTGTCGCTGCAAGGCCCACAGGATACTTTTGAAGATCAGGCAGTCTTGTTCCTTTGTCATATCGTAGCGCGGAAAGTGAACATCAATGCTTCGTAAGGCCAGTTGTGGATTAATCTTGCGAAAGGGCCTCATTTCATATGTCCCCACCAGAATATGGCTCACGTCTGTGGTATTCTCAAAATTTTTGAGATGATTCAACTGGGCAACGAGGCGGCTCCCACGGGTGGCTTCTGCCAGATGATGGGCTTCATCTACGATGATTGCCAGGGGTTTGCGTTCCAGATAGGCCGCTTCCGTTGCTTCTCGCATCTGCCGTGCAAGGATAGGATGGGTTGGACTGTCTACAAAGGGATTGCCAAGTTGGCGAAGCACTGGGCGGTAGAAATCGATCCACTCGAACCGTCCCGATCCTGCTTCTGGAGCCGTAATGCTAGCAAAGGGAATGAAGTGCGGATCAGCTCGCATGCGGGCTGCTGCGTAGGTGAGCAAGCGTTCTTCCAACAAACGGATGAGCGTCGTTTTCCCAACACGAGCTGGACCTATCACGAGCACCATCGTGCCCGGTCGGCGAGTCAGAACCTCTTCCCCCGGCGCACATATGGCGTCGAGAATGGCGTCAAGGGCTTCCAGGAGTCGTGGATGCTCAATGAGGCAACGCTGCTCAAAATACTCCTGGCGTACCTCTGGAGGCTGCAACAGCAACGCTCGATCAAAGAACTCCGGTTCCTCTACCTGTTGTTCTTCCTCATCTGGAGAAGCTTCCCGTTGTTCTTCGGTCATGTGCGAATCCTCTTGAACACGAGAAGCTTTTCTGGCTTTTTCTCTGGTGGTGCTGGCAAAACTGCTGACTGGGCGGGCTCATTCGCAAAAGGAGGTGCGTCAGAGACGGTCGCTGCGCTCTTTCCTCCTTCAAGAACTTTCAGGGCTGCCCTGGTTTCTCGGTCGGTGCGCTGCTGGCGCAAGATACCCTCTTTCGCAGAGTTCTCGCGCCGAAAGTCAGCAAGTTGCTTCTGGGTGATTTCGATCTGCTCCTGGCCATATTGGAGGCGATTGTTCTGGCGCAGTTCCGAGGCGAGGAGTTGGAGTTCCCGCTCCGAGCAGCCCGCAAATTCGTCGTAGGGCGTAAAGCACTGCCGCCAGACCCCATCAATGTAGACAAAGCCGACACTCACGTCAAAAGGGTCGAATCGCACCTGGACCTGGGTATTTTCGACCGGTGCGTCACGCATGGCCTCGCACCAGTAGTCAAGATGATTCATCCGGACCCCCATGCCAGGGACAACCTTCGCCGTGCCTTTTCGCGTTGTCGGCAGCGTTGCCATGTGGAAAGCTTCGTCGTAGGAAATCTCTCGGTGCGAGCGCTGCCCGTCACGCTCCATGGAAAGGGCATATGCCTGACGTGGCGTCATGCCCAGTGCCGGATGACGAATGGTTTCGTACTCTTCATCGGCCCATTGCTGGACTCGTTCGGCCAAAGCGGGAAGCGTCCACACAGCAAGCCTCTGCGGATCAGTCGCGCGTGTATTCAGTCGCGGTTGTTGCGTGGCCTGTGTGTTTCCCAGCAGATGATACAGAAATTCACTCTGCATGGAACCAAACAAGCGCTCCTGGGGCGCTCCAAAGCGCGGTTCAGCAGCCGGGCGCTGATGCTTGCGCACCTGGTAGAGGGCCAACAACTGCTCAAAGTACACGCTGGCAAACTCCGCGCCACCATCAACCGTGAGAGCTGTCGGTAAGCGCCCGTAGCGCTGAACACAGAGGCGGAGTGCCATCATGCAGGAGCGGTACGAGGGTGGGTCAAAGGTCAGGTAGTAGGACGCAATACGCCTGGGATGCGAGAGAATGAGCAACGTCAACCAGCATTTGCCCAATGGTTCGCCAGTACGGGAATCGCACAGGACCAGATTTAACTCGGTATGGTCCAGATGGCCCATGGCCCAACAGTAGCTCCCATGCCGACTGATGGTCCTCTCCTGTTCACGAACAAAGTCTTTGAAGGGATACGCAGCACGGGAGCCTTCGCGTATCACGGCTTGGTCATATGCCCCAAGATGCCGTTTCGCTTCTAAGTAAAACGTCTTTTGACCGACGGCTTTCAGATGCCGCTCGTCAGAACATTTCAAGTATTCACCGTAGGCACCTCGCTTGGGGCGGCGTGTCGTGGTATCGTAGTGGGTTTCCAGCACTTGGTGGATGAGCGCGATTACCTCGGCGTCAATTTTTCTGGTTCCCCCGCAGTTGCGGTAATGGGGAAGCAGACCGAGAAAGCCACTGCCATAGCGCGTTTCTCCGATCCGATACAATTGCTGCCAGTATTGCTTGGTGCGAGCCGGGATAGCTGCTCGGCGGGCAGCCGTTTGGGCTTGTTCGTCATCATCATACTGATCGGGATTGATCACTCGGTTGCGGAAAAGGGCCGTAGCAAGATCAGTATCACTGGCTTGTTCGAGCACTGCCCGACCTTCTTCGGTAAAATTGGCAGGCGTGACTGGCAGGGAAGATGCGCCTGCTGCTTCGTTCTCATGCTCCTGAGAGGGCGAGAAGGTACGTGCTGCTTGCCGATGAAGAAACACCGGGGTGCGCCAGGGTTCGCAAAGTCGGTAGGTAGCCACATCAACGTACAGATCGTGCCTGGCGATAGCAATGTTGATCAGGTCGGCAGGGATCGAGGTTTGAGCACGCAGGTCTAAAAGCAAGATGCCTGGATGGTCTTTCACGACCTGCGTGAGTATCGCTAAAGCAACCTCTGGAACAACCAGGCGTTCGAGATCCTGGTAGTAGTCCTCCAGGAAAAGAGCGTTGTCCTGTGCTGCCCAGTTAACCTGATCGGAGGCCCATACACGGTAGGCCAGTCCGTATTTTGCTGCATATGCCTCACCAGGAGGACATCGCCAGACACCTTGCTCATCGAGACGATAGCGGTTCGGACGTGCCTCTGCTTGTTTCACCAATTCCTGGGAGGTCTTGCACTCTACCCATTCCGCTCCGCTCGCCCGAAACAGAAAGTAGTCGGGCGTATGCATAGGTCGTTGCATACGCCCCCGACGATCTTCGTATTCCAACGGAATGGATGGGGGCTGATCCCAAGCCTCCAGCACGTCATCGTCATGCTCAGCTTGCAACAGAAAGGCAAATTCGACCTTGGCACTTTCTGCCTTGATGATGCACTGCATCTTTTTGGAAGGATACCAAACTGGCATATTGCCACGTCGGGCACCAGGAGTGCGGCTAGGAGGCGAGTTACGAATATGAATCAGGAGGTCTCGGGTCGAACGCTCATAGCCCAGCCGACGAAAGTACGCCGGGAGTGCGACGCCATCGAGAGGCTTTGCCATGGTCTCTTTCTACCTCACACGCATCGAAAATGATGTAGTTTCCAATGTAAGCGTAGAAAAGAATGAGCGTGCGAGGCATTCATCTTCTGTCTGCGACAGAGAAAAATCTTTCAGAAGCGTAGAAAAAGTACAACTTTCTAGCGTATGGAGAGAAAAAGTC